>Ga0193723_1001167_pt1 | contig 10191 bp, 7 predicted proteins | sample H2m2metaG_FD_143042 | JGI IMG/M metagenome (GOLD analysis project Ga0193723, IMG submission 143042) | Soil microbial communities from a riparian zone of the East river system, Colorado, United States - H2m2 | ecosystem: Environmental > Terrestrial > Soil > Riparian zone | place: USA: East River... | reverse complement strand
TTGTTCCGTACCTGAAGGTCCATAACGGATGGGCCTGGATACAAGTCAGCCCTCAATCAGCAGACGGGCGGCAACACTACGAGTCGCAATCCGGACTTCTGCAACAAACGGCGAACAAATGGACGCTACTGGAGTGGATGCCCGCTGAGGAAGGAACCGATTATACAAAGTATTTCAAAAAGCTGAAAGCCAAATATCCCTCGGCACCGTCTGATATTTTCCCTCAGTGATCAACTCTCGCTAACTAAAAATCTTCTTTTGCTCAGTCCGTCCGCGACTCCGCACATTCCTTTATCGGTAGCCGATTTGGCAGCACCATCGGAGCACTGGTATACCTCACGTGACTTTGAATCACTTGCTCTGCCAATTGACCTAACGGTGCAAATTGCCTTGTTACGAGGCTAACGCTGCATTTTGTTTCCGAAGTGAGCATTTGATTCAAAGTCACTTTTGCTGAGAGGAAATCAGCGATTAATGCCCGATGTATCGTACCGCGTTCACACGAAATCCGTTTTAATAGCTACGCACTTGGCTACGTTCTGAAGCCTATCATCGCCATAAGTCGCCCAGCGACTGGACGTTGAGTTGCACCGTGCAGGAATCGCGTAGGAAGAGCGGCAGTTAAGAGTCACTTGCTCTGCCAATTGAGCTAACGGTGCGAATGCTTTTGAGAGGGTAATGAAGGATCGGAAATTACTTATGCCGGTTCGATACACAACGCGGAAATTTTATCCTCAGTCCGTCTGCTGGTAGAAATGATCTAAGCGCTTCCTCGCAGCCGCGTCCGATGACAGTGGCGCTTATAGGAAGTCCGACAATCGTCGCAGAACGATATTCGTTTTCTGCCATCAATTCTGCGACATGTCTCAAACGCGACGATCGTTCTGGAAACAAATCGACGACCGCTCACCTCCGCTCTCTGGCTCATGGAGGTGGAAAGTCTTGCCAAAATGTTCCCGCGAAATTACAAGTCGTCGTTTTCGCAAGCAGATAGTTGCCCGAAGAAGATTATGGATCGTACCGCCACTTGTTTTGTTTTAATCGTGACAGTCGCGGTTTTGGCGACGGCGAACATTGTCGCGCAGCAAGCGCCCTCCGACGCCGGTCCGGATTTACAGCCCAATGCCGGTGGCGAGGAAGCAGCGGTCAAGCGGGTTGTTGACGGCATCATGCAGCCGTACTTGGCCCAGGGACAACGTAACGCCGGTGGCCGCAGATGGAGCCGATCTCCTCATCTGGGAACGATCGTCGCTGTTTCTCTGCACGGCCATCGCTACTTCTTCCCGTATGGAAAGGCTACCGACGCGGGCGCGCCGTTCACGGGCGAAACCCTAGTGGAGATCGGCTCCTGCACCAAGACATTCACCACCACGCTGTTCGCGCTGGCCATCAACCGCAACCAAATCGTCGCCGACGCTGCCGCTCAGAAACACATGCCCAACGGCTACACGCTCCGGGCGCAGCAGCTCACACCGCTGGAGTTGGCGGACTTCACCTCGGGAATGCCGGACGATCCGACCAACCTGCCGCGCGGGCTCGAGCAGCGAAGCATCGAGAATTACACGGTGAAAGACTTTCTTACTTGGGCTTCGAACTACGAACCCGGGACTCAATTGCCTGCGCCCTATAAGTACTCCAACGCCGGAATCGGGCTACTCAGCTACCTGGTCGCGACCGCTACCGGCAAAACCTGGGAAGATCAGATTAATTCCGAGATTCTCCAGCCGCTGGGCATGGCCGACACGACGCTGCGACCCACGCCGGAACAGCAAAAGCGCCTGGCACAAGGACATACCCGCGCAGGCCAGGATGCCCCGCGCTGGCCCGTCTACGCCTGGTACGCTGCTGGAGGGCTGCGCTCGACGGCACACGACATGATCAGCTTTGGCGAGGCCTATCTCGGCCATAACGAAGTGAATGGAAAACAAGTTTCCGCTGAATTGATCGCAGCGATGCAACTGGCACAGAAGCCGATCTTCACGATGCCGAACGGCAATAAGCAGGCGATGGCCTGGGTGAACAATATGCGCGGAGGCAATCCAGTGATTCTGAAGAATGGAGGAACGGCAGGATTCGGCAGTGGGATCGCGATTTGTCCAACCAAAGACGCGGCCATCTTCATCGGCATGAACCAGGCCGGAGCTCAGCCTATCTCGAAAGGGGTTGAGATCCTGGGGCGCCTGCCGTAGTCCCGCTTGATTTTATTGCGCGGGCGTTGTGCTTTTCAATCTTCGCCGCCGCAATTCCATCGCCCAAAGCGCGGCAATGGTTAGAATGTCGCTGATCACGTGCGTAGCGCGTACACTGTTGTAAGTCGCGGGCGTGAGCGTTGGCTCGAGCAGGTCACGCGTTTGTTTCGAGCTGGCAGCGTTTGTTCCACTGGAATCGAATTGCTTGATCGCCTGGATCGTCGCGAACCGCTGCCGAGTTGTGTCGTACATCGCGTCCAGATTTTCATAGGCAAACAGGGCGAACAGAATTGACACGATCAACGTCGTGATCGCGGCAGGTTGTTTCCGCAGTGACGAAAATGCGAGCAGTCCGCCAACGATCACCACGTAAAGGTTCCAGTACGCCTGCATCGACGTCGAGCGCTCGAAGTAAAGCTGAATCAGTTCGTTATAGTTCATAAATTCTCGCGATTATGAAAGCGCGCCATGATCCAAAGCGAGAACAAAAGACTCCGTGCCACCGGGAGGTTTATTCAATCGTCGTGGCATGGTGTGCGTTATCCTAAGAGTTCGGACGATCGTACTGACGCTCAGCCGCTTGTACAATTCAAATCTTTCGGCGCCGTGAGCACACAATCGTCAAAATTGGACCGCGCCACCTTGAGAGGGCGCTAGCGCCCAAAGGTGAACTGCGCTGTTGTTGCTACTCTGTTGCCACACTTTACGAAACCGCGTGGGAGGGAAATTTAGGGTCTTGTCACGAGCACCACTAATTTGAGATAATGTAGCGTAATGAAAAAGCTTTGTCTTATCCTGCCGTTCATCATGGCGGCGAGTGCTTTCGGCGAAGATCCCATTGAGACGCCGCCCGCGGGATCGCCCTTGCGCCGCGCGATTCTGGATGGGTTTCGCGCGAGTAAGCCGATGCAAAAGCTTTCGCAGGGGTGGCACGCGAAGGTTGTCTTTACCGAGGTCGATATTCGAAGAAGCAGCGATTGGGCTTGGGTTACCGCTGTACCCACCTCCGAAAAAGATAGCACGAACAAGGTAGAGCCAAACAGCGCCGTGATGCGCAAGTCGCAAGGACAATGGGCAATGGTGGAACTCGTGTCCGATTCGATCGCCGAGGCGGAGGATCCACACAAGGAATTTCTCTCCTGGCGTTCCGAATTCATGAAGAAACATCCGCAATGTCCGGCGGCGATTTTCCCACCGCAGGACGAGAAGGCCGCCGCATACGAGTACAACCACGCACGCCCATAGATACTGCTTCCGTAGATTGGCTCGGAGTGTGATTCCATCGTCTAACGAGAAAGAGATAAGCCACGGCCGGGTGTCGTGGCAAACACAGGGAACGCATTTCGAGATGGGGCCGTTGGCTTCATCGATTTTCACTGAACGTCTAGTTTCATCACCGGATGAATCTCCCATGCAGCGCGGTCGGCAGCCTCTTTCTCCTCGTTAGGGCTACCGTTTCGTCGCCGCACCCATCAACCGTTCCCATTCGTCCAGATTGCCGCGAAACCCGAGTTCGCAAGCGGTTTGCCAGCTACTTATCAAAAACAACCGTGAATTGGTGATGCTTAATTTTTGTGTTGCGGCTATGTGTGGTCGGGCGCCGACGAACTCAAGACAACCAAGGTTGAAAAACAGGAGTGGTAACTGCGAACACGGAAGAATTTACTGGGAAAGGGCTTGCTTTGGCGGATCAACTAACGCCAAATGGTGCTAGTTACCGATTTCACGCATATATCTCATGATGCGAGCGCGAGCAATGATCAGATAATAAGTTGGGCCTACCACAGTCCCTTCTCCGGGTTCTCCTAACTTCCCTGAAGCAGAACAGAAATTCCCCGGGAAATGCCAACCACGGATGCGGACTAATCTATTTTGAACGGCCTCCTCAATTTCGCCGGACGTAAATCCCTCACCCACGAGTGTTCTGATTGCCAATCTTATGTCACGCTGTTCGATCATTTTATCGAAAACACGCTCGGTATCTGTAGTCCCCGAAAGGACTCGGTAGCTACTTTCTCCATACCCTCCATCCCCGCCAGACTTTAGCTGCGCTGGAGTGCAGCAAAACAGCACAAGAAAAATCCCAAAGTAGGTAACCCAATTCCGGTTCACGATCCGATACCTTGACAGGCTGCGCTTGCCTTGGGCAAGCCAAAAGTTGCAACAATGCAAAGGGGCAAACGGACCACCTGGGCGGTAGGGGAATAACGTTCGCCCTTCACAGTCTACCGCTGAAACGCAACCCCAACTCCTTCCGGCTTTGCTGAGATTGTCAGCGATGATTTCCCAGTATTTCACGGCATTCCCGAATCCTCTGGCGCGTTGAGAGGGCTTACCAAAAAAAGCGCCGTAAAACCGAAGCTGGTTCCGGCTTCGCAGGCAACCAGCTTCGGAGTTAGCATGCTGCCGATGCGCATCTTGCTCTGGCACGGTTACCTCTTCGGAGGAACCGGGTCGAATGTCTACTCCCGCGCGCTCGCGCGTGAGTGGAGCCGCGGGGGACACGAGGTCGTCGTCGTCTCGCAGGAACGCGCGCCGGAGCAGTACGACCTCGGCGGCGCGCAAGCGGTTGCCGTCGATCTTCCGGGTCGGCTGCTGCCCGTGTTCGTCATGGATCGGTACGAGGGGCTCGAGCCGAAGTTGCTCCAGGACTTCAGCGAGGCCGAGCGACGCGCGTACGTCGAAGCGAACGCGGCTGCGCTTCGCGCGTTGCTGCCGGCCGATCTCGTGTTCACCAACCACGTGCTGATGGGCGGGCCCGTCGGAGCGGCCAGCGGCGCCCCCTTTCGCGTCAAGGCACACGGCTCCGAGCTCGAGTACTCGATGCGAGGGCGCCCCGAGTTGGGCGAGTGGGCGAGGGAAACTCTTGCGCGCGCGGACGCGACCTACGTTGGCTCCGAGCACATTCGCGAAGTGCTCGCAGACGTGGTTGGCCACACTGACCGCGTGTTCGACGTTCCTCCCGGCGTGGACATCGACAGGTTCGTTCTGCAGGACCGTGGCGCAGCGCTTGAGGACTTGCTCGCAGAGGCCCGCAAGGATCCACCGAACGGCGGCGACGAGCGCCTGCCCGACGACGGCAACGCGCAGCGCCTGGCCGCGTTTCTCGACGGGCTCGGGCCGCTCGTCGTTTACTTCGGGAAGCTGATCGAGGAGAAAGGCGTGCAGGTCCTGCTCGAGGCGATGCGTGGAATCGATGCCCGGCTCGTTGTCGTCGGGTTCGGGCCGTACCGCTCAACGCTCGAATCGCTTGCCCCTTCGCGCACGCTGTTCACGGGGCCGCTCGAGCACCGTCATCTCCGGCACCTGCTGCCGCTCGCAGACGTCACGGTGGTGCCGTCGATCTTCCCCGAGGCGTTCGGAATGGTCGCGGCCGAGGCCGCCGCCGCCGGGTCGCCCCCGCTCGTCGCCCGGCACTCGGGACTCGCGGAGGTTGCGGCCGGACTGGAAGAGGAGTATCCCGAGCGCTTCCGCCACCTAGCATCCTTCGAGACCGGCGATGCGGCCGATCTCGCCCGCAAGCTGAATGAGGTGCTCGCACTTTCTCCAGCCGAGCACGACGTGCTGCGGCAGTCCGCCCGGCAGGCGGTCGTCCACCGCTGGTCGTGGGCGAGCATCGCCCGCCGTCTGCTCGCCCCCGTGTAGGAGGGACTGGCGGCTACGCTCTCGGCGAATGGGCGACGAGCAACGCGTCTCCCTGGCAGGAGCTCCTCGCGCAGAACCGCGCCTGCTTCCGGTTCAAGCGAAATTCGCGTTTTGGATTCAACTGGGAAGCTTGAGCGCGTGATTGCATTCAGCGAGGCGAACCGGAAGCTGTGATTGCTCGGCGATTATTTCCCAGTAGTAATTCATTGGATCACTTCGATTTTCATGACCGGATGAATTTCCCACACAGCGTAGTCCGGCATGTATTTGCGACAGTTGCCTTGATCTTTCGGTGCGTGACCTACATCCCAGAACGCTTTCCCAATAACTGTAATGATAGGAGATTGACCGAAGGTCAGCTTCTTCGCAGTGCCAGTGTGAAAAGGAAACCGTGTAGGAGTCCAACTCAAAACTGTTGTGCGAATCTCACACCACTGCGGTTTTGCAGGTACTTCACAGACAACGACTCCGAGCTTGTCACCAGTTACATCGTGCAGCGCAATATGTAGGTCACCGTCTTCTTCAACTTTCAGTTCAACAACGCGGCCCGTAAGCGCAAACCATTTCTGTTCAGACCGGATGGACTGCAACTGGATTCGCTCTTTCCGGTTCGCCGCAACCCGCGGTCGCGAACGCGGTTGCCAAGACTGAAAGCGCGCGAAGCAGTGACCTTATTTAGGGTTATCCTCAATAAACTTTTCGCCGTTCCAGGTCACTTTATGCAAAATCTTTTCCGTCTTCGCGCTCAGAACTAAAACCGTTCGGCTTTGTCGCCGAAAAATGAAACGGAAGTCCTGATACTTTTTATTCTGCTCACCGGAATCCCATTCATCGCGAACGGGAAAAATTTTGCGGTCTAATTTCTTCATTTTGCCATCCGCGCCAAGGTCGAAAAATTGCACGCTGGCGCATCGAGGGTCATCGATTCCAACGCCTTCAAAATTCGCCTGACAAACTGCGAGCAACGGCCGGCCGTCGCGGTAACGAAACAACGCGACTTGGAAGTTTGGTTGGGCGCCATCGCCCTCTACGCTCATGAACCCATTTTTCTTGTCGATCACGTTCGCGTACTGCCTCCAGTGGCGCGGCGGGACTTCTAGCGTGTCATCAGGCAGCAACAGAAAATAGTCCAAAATCGACACCGGTTCCGCTTCGGTCTTGACGATCGTGGGTGAACTTTGTCCATCGAACTTGAGTGAAATCGTTTCCGCGCCCCGCCAACCGTCATCGGTGATAATTTCGTAGTTGAGCTCCAGCGAAGTGGCGTCCGGCCACCGGACCGGTTGGATATACACCCTGTCTTTCTCCGATCGAGAAGCCTGGCTCGGAAGTTTTGGCGACGGCAGATCGGGCAATTTGATTTCGTCGAAAGTAGAGCCGTTTCGCTGAAATACGCGAGTCTCTACAGCGTGGGGATCTTGGTTCGTCTCGCGGACATACGCGAATCGTTTGGAATCGGCCGACCAAACGAGCTTCGCGTCGGGCGCATAAAGCGCGTCTCTGTCCAGCTCGATAATCACTTTCCGGGTCGCCCGCTCAATTACCGCATCGCTTTGCGGAAACGGCTGCTTGTCCCCGCGCGTAACATGCAGAGCAAACTTTCCATCCGGCGACTTTGATTCGACGTACTCATCCGCATCGCATGGCAGAAATGCGAACCAGGTTGCGAGCGAGATAAGAATAAGGGTGCGTTTCAGAACTTCGTAAACGTGGATCGTCGACTGCATCAGCGTTGTACATTCAATCACTTTTTCATTGCCGTGTGCAGAGCAAAAAACGCAGAATCTGCCTCGTAAAGTATTGGGGAAAAGACGTAGAATCATAAAAAGACAAACAAATGCCAAAAAGGGAGGCAGACGAGGACTCTAAGCGAATCGGCAACAAATAAGACTCACCACTCCTTGAAATCGCCCTTGTGCTAGTGCGTTTCAATCACATTGCCAGCGTCGGCGCAAACGTGAATCACAGCCCGATGAGCGCGGTTGCGATGCTACAGTCGGTGGTTAGACTTTTCAGTGGATCCAGCGCCACACCACGACGCCATCGTTGCGCAGGCCCATTTGATAGCGCGCATGGTGATAACCGGATCCATGTAAGGTGCCTTGGTGAGCCGGCAACCACACGATACCATGCGCATGATCAACCTGCGCCCATGCAGCAGTGGCAATCAGTAAACCAACAATGGATGCTACGAATGTTTTCATGAGGCAGTTTGGCGAAAAACACTGCAAGTTGGCAAGCCCGGACGGGTTGTGCACGAGTTACCCGTTTGAGCGTAGCTAGGTTTGTTGAACTTGAACGTCAGGTGTTGACCGTGACGTTTTATCTCGAATCCATTCAATGACGGTAATTGAAATCATACCGCACCGTTGGGGCTGGAAAGCTTTTGAATCTCCCGGCGTTGAGCCTGTGTTCCCAAAGAAGGATCAGGCTATCGATTACGCGCAGAACCGCGCTTGTTTCCGCTCAGGTGAGATTCACGTTTTGGATTCGACGGGAAAGCTGGAACGTACGATTCCGTTCAGCGAGGCGGATCGGAAACTGTGAAATCCCGTGATCACGACGCTTGCCATCTTGCAGCATTTCCCGTCAAACTGCCTCTACGGAGGCAGAGATAGATTGCAGCTTGCAGTCTAATTCTCGTTAGAAGATCTATTATTTCGTGAGCGACGTTCACAAGAATTACCTGTTCGATCTCGGTTATCTGCTTCGCGAGAAGGCGCTCGAAGCGAAAGAACATCAGCAGCAGGCTCGCGGCAGCGGTGATGAAGCCTTCGAGAATGGCCGCCTGATGGCCTATCAGGAAGTCATGTCACTGCTCATCAGTGAGGCGGAATCATTTCAGCTACCCATTGAAGACCTACACATTGACGGTCTAGAGCCAAATCGCGATCTGCGACAGTATCCTTTGCCAGGATCGACCCCGTGGATTAACAAGCTCGCACGTGAGGACTGTGAGCGAGCTATTGGTCGCATTTGCATGGCCTTTCAAGAGTTGGAAGAACTTGTAAGTTGCCTCATTGGGCTTCTGATTAGCGAGGACAATCAACTTGGCACCATCCTCACAGCAGAACTTTCCTTCCGCAACAAGCTAGGGCTGTTATACTCCCTCTACTTGTATCGCGCCGCCGTTTCAATCCCCCCTGAGACTTTCAAAGCTCTACTCGGTAAGCTTCACCGAGCAGAGGAGCGCCGCAACACGATCCTCCATTCTAATTGGATCAAGGCTCCGGGGTGTGGCATATTGACGCGCCACAAATACACTGCCAAATCCGGGAAAGGTTTTGTGCATCACGCCGAAAACTTCGTGCCCGAGCACATCGAAGCGATTGTCACTGAAACTCGGGAAACCGCCGATGATGTTATTGCGCATTTCGATAAGACATTTCCGGCTACGGCAACGGACAAGATTTTGCAGGTTTTAGAGTCTGCTCGCACGGCTGCTTTCATGGCTAGTGACAAACGAACATGACGCGGCCTAACCATGTGATGAAGCCAACCGCTCCATTCCATTGCAAGCTCCGGGTGCTTGCCACGAAACCCTGCCGTGGCTTATCTCTTTCTCGTTAGGCACATAATCTCATCCATGGCAAAGAAAGATCGTGTTCCCGTGTCTGAGGATGTTGCCACGGAGCTCATGTTCAAGTCAGACCGAACGTGTTGTGTGTGTCGCGAGCGCGGAAAGCCTATCCAAATTCACCACACAGACGAAAATCCGAGCAACAACGATCCCGATAATCTGGCTGTCCTGTGCGTGCACTGCCACGACGAGACGCAGATCAAAGGCGGCTTCGGTCGCAAATTGGACGCGGCGCAAGTGAGATACTATCGCGACGAATGGCATCGACGCGTTGACGCGCGAAGACAAGCCGCTGATAAGATTGCATTAGCCCGTGTAGCCGACTACGCGTCCGCCGCCATGCCTACGCAGACTAGCCGAAATGCTTTGCCAGATCATGCAGCGAAACTGGCCAACTACATCCGAACGCTTCCAGCAATTCGGCGCGATGCCTACAGCCGTGCTCAAAAGTTATGGGATTCCGGCGGCCGACAGAAGATGAAGCAAGGAACGTTCGACGTAACTGATGTTGTCGAACAAGTTTTGATTGCACTCGCTTTGTGGTACCCGCCGCGTCATTTCGATGGCAAAGAGCCATGGGATTACATAAACGAGATGAAAGCGTCAAGGTTTGAGTGGCATTGGGCGCATCGCTTCCCCCTCGGCTACAATGGTTGGGGCGGCTCGGTCATCATGATCGAGACAGCAGGCAGCGTCTTGGACGACCTAGAAACGATGGTCATTGATATGGTGTTTGCCCTATCGCAGCACATTGATCTCAATTTTGAATTGTGGAAG
>Ga0193723_1001166_pt1 | contig 10191 bp, 8 predicted proteins | sample H2m2metaG_FD_143042 | JGI IMG/M metagenome (GOLD analysis project Ga0193723, IMG submission 143042) | Soil microbial communities from a riparian zone of the East river system, Colorado, United States - H2m2 | ecosystem: Environmental > Terrestrial > Soil > Riparian zone | place: USA: East River... | reverse complement strand
CCGAACTGACCATTTCGCTTACGCGCATCATGTGGCCTTTCATGTTGCTCGTGTCGCTTGCCGCGTTGGTAATGGGCATGCTCAATGCGAAGCACGTCTTCGGCCCACCCGCCATGGCGTCGAGCTATTTTAACCTTGGCTCAATCATCGGCGGCGTCGCAATCGGATGGTGGCTTGATCCAAATTTCGGTGCACGGTCGCTGGTAGGATTGGCAATCGGGACGCTGATCGGTGGCGCCTGGCAATTAGCAGGACAATTTCCGTCTCTTTGGCGCGTCGGCTATAAGTATCACGCCGATTTTCAATGGCGTGACGAAGGCGTGCGTACTGTGCTCACGCTAATGGGACCTGCCGTGATTGCTGCGAGCGCTGTGCAGGTGAACGTGCTCATCAACAGCGGATTTGCAGCGAGCCTTGGCAATGGTCCGGTCAGTTGGTTGAACATTGCGTTTCGTCTAATGCAGTTGCCGCTGGGAATTTTCGGGGTGGCGATTGGAACAGTTACTCTTCCGCTGGTATCGAAAAGCGCCGCCGTTGGAAACATGGACGAGTTTCGCGCGATTCTCGCTCGTGGGATGAGACTCGCATTTTTGCTCACTATTCCATCGGCAATTGGGCTGGCGATGTTTGCCTCACCAATTATCAGCGTGATCTATCAGCACGGGCGATTTAACGCGGAAATGACGCGAGAGACTGCCGGGGCGCTGGAGTATTACGCAGTCGGTCTTGTTTCCTATGCCGTGTTGAAGGTGCTAACGCCTGCGTTTTACGCGATCGGCAAACGTAACACGCCAATGATCATCAGTTTCCTTGCGATTGGTGCGAATCTTTTTCTGAACTGGCTTTTTACATTTCGGCTTGGCTGGGGACATCGTGGTCTGGCGTTTTCGACGAGCCTTGTTGCAACAATTAATTTCCTGTTGCTTTACGCGTTAATGCGACGCCATGTGCGCAGGCTGGAAACGCGACAGCTGCTGATCGGCCTTGGAAAAATGTGTCTTGCTGGCGCAGTGCTGGCACTGGTTTGCTGGGCGGCAAACTACTGGTGGCTTGGCGCGTGGTCGCAGCTGCGCTTTTTCCCAAAGCTATGTGAGCTGCTCATTGCAATCGGGTTTGGCGCTGCGGCGTTCTTTGGTTGCGCTTACTTACTGCGCGTGAACGAGGTGCAGGATATCGTCGACATTTTTCGGCGAAAGATAAATCGCGCGTTGTAGAGAATTGCAGGGCGTCTATGTCAGACGCCGCTCCACTACCCCAGCGCCTGATCGAGATCTTCAATCAGATCTTCGGCGTTTTCCAGACCGATGGACAATCGCAAGAGGCCTTCAGGCGACGTTGTTCCTGCTCCCTCAATCGATGCTCGATGCTCGATCAAACTTTCCACTCCGCCAAGACTGGTCGCGCGGGTAAAGATTTTCGTTTTGGCGGCGACAGACATTGCTGCGTCGCGCCCGTCCTTCGCCTCAAAGGACAGCATTCCACCAAACGTCGACATCTGTCTCGCGGCAATCTCATGTCCAGGATGCGACTTCAATCCGGGATAGTGGACGCGTGAGACCTTTCCATGTCCGGAAAGGAAATCAGCGACTCTCATCGCGTTTTCCGAATGCCCGCGCATCCGCCATGGCAACGTGCGCATGCCGCGCAGGATTAGCCAGCAATCGAAAGGCGAGGGGACCGCTCCACCCTCGTATTGAATGCCGCGGAGATCCTGGAAAAAATCATCCTCCACCTTGGAAACAACAATTCCTCCGAGCACGTCACAATGACCGCCGAAATATTTTGTCGTGGAATGCAGGACTAGATCCGCGCCCAGATCGAATGGGCGCTGGAGCGTTGGCGCCCAGGTATTGTCGCAAACACAGATCGCACCCGCTGTGTGGACAATGTTTGCGACGGCCGCGAGATCGACAATTTTTAACAGCGGATTAGATGGCGTTTCCATCCAGGCGAGCTTTGTCTTCGGGCGCAGCGCCTTTTCCGCGGCGCGAAGATCGCTCATGTCGACAAAGCTAATGTCGAGTCCCCAGCGCTGGAAAATTTCTCGCAGTAATCGCGATGTTCCGTAGTACGCATCCACATGCGCGAGGACATGATCGCCCGGGGCCAACGCCTGAAAGATGGACATGCTTGCTCCCGTCCCGGAGGCGAAAGCTGCCGCCGCTGCGCCACCTTCCAGCGCGCTAATACCGTGCTCGAGTGCCTGGCGATTTGGATTGTTGTTGCGCGTGTACATGAACCCGCGCGAGTAAGTGCCTTCGGCGTCTCGCTCGAAAGTGGTTGAAAGATGAATCGGTAACGAAACCGCGCCCGTCGCCGGATCAACGGTGTGGCCCGCGTGGACAGCTAAGGTCTCAATTCTCATTATGTTTGATTTTTCGAACGGACGCTACGGGTTGCAAATGCGGTTGTCGAACTTATGCTGTTGCGGCTTTCGGGGTTAACTCACGATCGGCTTCGGGGTTGACTCGCGAAATCTTTCGGAGTTGACGGCTCCATTTGCCCAGCGCAAATAGCAACTGCATTTGGCGACCGACCGGTCCAGCCAGGCGAATTTATTTGATGAGCATTTACGACGATGACGTGTTTCGAATGGCGTGCGACCAATTTCAGGTCATTGCTGATTATTTGAGCATCAATAAGAACGATCGCGAGCGCCTGATGTATCCAAAGCGCGCAATCGCCGTGACGCTGCCGGTGCATATGGATGATGGCAGCACAAGAACTTTCCAAGGCTACCGCGTTCAGCATCACTTGACTCTGGGTCCAACAAAAGGCGGAACGCGCTTCGCTCCATCTCTATCCATGGGCGAAACGGCGGCACTGGCCATGTGGATGAGTTGGAAATGTGCGCTGTCCAATTTGCCGTATGGCGGAGCAAAAGGCGGAGTCACCGTGGACCCTGCGAAATTATCACGGACGGAATTGGAACGGGTTTCACGGCGTTACATGCAGGAGATGATTCCGTTTGTCGGGCCACACACCGACATCATGGGTCCTGACATGGGCACGAACGAACAAGTCATGGCGTGGTTCATGGACACCTATTCGGTGCATCAAGGTTATTCCGTGAGTGAAATCGTGACCGGCAAACCGGTCGCTATCGGCGGAACGGAAGGCCGGCGGGAGGCAACCGGGCGCGGCGTTGTTTACCTGGTCGAGCGCGCGATGAACATGTTGAAAATGGATCCGGAAAAATGCACGGCGATTGTGCAGGGATTCGGAAACGTCGGCTCAGTGGCAGCTCTCTCGCTCGCCTACAAAAGCGGTGTCAAAGTTGTTGGTATTAGCGACGCGCATGCGGCGATCTACAATCCGAAAGGAATAGATATCCAAGCCGCCGAACAGCACGTTTTTAAGAAAGGAACCCTGCGGGCATTCGCCCAGGACAACCATGTCGATCCCAACGAACTCCTCACGATGCCGTGCGATATCCTGGTGCCGGCAGCAGTCGATCGCGTAATTAACGGAAAGAACGCCGGGCGACTCAAATGCCGTATCCTTGCCGAAGCGGCCAATGGCCCGACTACGCCGGAGGCGGACCTGATTCTGGAAAAACGCTGGGACGAAATCTTTGTGATCCCGGATATTTTGTGTAACGCCGGCGGTGTAATTGTTTCCTACTTTGAGTGGGTGCAGGGCCTGCAATCCTATCTGTGGACGGAAATGGAAGTGACCGACAAGCTTTTCCGCATCCTTGAGCATTCGTTTGCGCAGGTGATCAAACGCGCCAAAGCGCACAAAATTTCTCATCGCACCGCGGCCATGGCCATTGGTGTCGAGCGCGTCCTCAAAGCCAAAAAGATGCGCGGCCTGTTTCCGTGAGTCTTTTTTTGTAGCCGCGTCCCTGTGGGGCGTTGCATTGTTCAGGAGCGGGGCGCCCCGTGGCTACAGCGCGTGCGTGCTAACGAACTACAATGAAATTTTCGCACAGCGAAGAAAACCTCGAGGGAAAACTTCTCGACGTTCTGACCGATGAGGAGAACGGTCTCCGAATCATCGTTTCGCGGCTAGGTGCCGAATTGGTTAGCCTTGCGCGAATAAACGAGGAGGGCGAATGGGCCGGGTTTCTTTACCGTGACAACAACCTTTCAACTCCCTCAGAAGGATGGGCGAATCATGCAACGGTGATGGGTTACTATCTCCATCGGCTGAAAGACGGACGCAGTTTGTACCGGGGCCGCGAGATCAAAGGAGGCAATCACGGTTTCCTCCGCTCTAAAACGTGGCACTTCGCGGGAGCTTGTTTTCAGGGAAGCGGCGCGTCACTGGAATATCGTATCACGCCGAATGATTTCTCAGCCGAAGAATATCCGCTAAAAGTCAGTGTAACCCTGACCTACAGCATCGACGCGAATAAAGTGGCTGTGCTTTTCGAGTTTCGAAATGAGGAGCCTGAGTTGACTGCGCATGTTTCTTTTGGATTGCACCCTGGATTCGCAGCGACCTCGTTCGAAAGCTTTCATCTACAAATGCCCAGAGGCCTTTACCGTCGTCACTTTTCGCCTGGAAATTATCTTTCGGGCGAGACGCGTGATATCGAGTTCGCCGGTGGCGAAATGCCGTTTTCCAAAACGGAATTACCCGGTTCAGTTATCCTGGAACTCCTCGATGTGCCGAGGCGTCAATTCTCCTATGTCGATCCTCCTAGTGGCCGGTGGGTAACTCTCGATCTAATGAGCGTACCGTACCTGACACTGTGGTCTGACGGCGGCCCATTCTTTTGCATCGAACCATGCTGGGGGCTCACTGATCATAATCAACAGCGCGCCTTTGAAAATAAGGAAGGGATTCAAACAATCGCGCCCGGCGGCGCATTGCACGCGTCGTTCAGCATGGCCCCGGAACTTGCCTCGTCTGATTAGCCGGATAACTGACCACTAACCACTATGTCAGCTGCTTCACTTCGCGCCTTGCTCGCGCACTCAATTGATTATGCGGGAATGTTCCCGCCCTGCAGTCTCGGGCTCGACTCAGGGCTCAGAAATCAGGCTGAATATGTCCGCTCTCCGGACGCATGGATGCTTGGTGCGTTCGTTCTCCCTACCGAACAATTCGATGCAACGAAACAACTCCTTTCGCAATTTGATGCTCAACATCCACTTCGCGTTGCTGCGCTCGGACCGAAGACTGCCAGCGCGGATGCTTTTCTTGAAGCGCTCGAAGATGCAGATGCGATGACTCGCTCGTTATCGAGACACAACGTTGATCTTATTTCAATCAGTCACCTGGAGATGTTTCTACCTAAGGACGTCGATGTCGCGTCGATGAATGAGGCGCGATCGATTCTCGGTGATTTGCCAGTTTTCTGGGAAGCACCCCCGGATAGAGCGGAGCAGACCATCGCGTTGCTCGCCGAATTTAACTCCGATGCCGACTCGGCGACCTTCGGTTACAAACTGCGCACCGGCGGGGTGACTGCGGATGCATTTCCAACTTCGATGCAGATTGCCAAAGCGCTGGTGACCCCGGCTACGCATCAACTGCCGTTCAAGTTTACAGCCGGTCTCCACCATCCTCTGCGACAATACCGAGAGGAGGTCGAAGCAAAGATGCACGGTTTCCTGAATGTGCTGGGCGCGGCCGTGCTCGCTGCGGAGCATCGGTGGGATGCGAATCAGACTGCGATCATGCTGGACGACGAAAATGCGGACTCGTTTTCGTTCACCGACGATTTTTTTGCGTGGCGCGAGTGGCGGATTGATACTAAACGGCTGCAATATCGCCGCCGATTCGTTGTGTCGTTTGGCAGTTGCAGCTTCGATGAGCCGCGCGATGATTTGCGCGCGTTAAAATTGTTGTAGGGTAGGGACAGCGCGCCGCGTTGTCCGGACGCCGCAGCGCGGCGTCCCTACCATCATGTCGCTCCAATCATTCATCGACGTTTCGCCTGATTCGCATTTCCCCATCCAGAATCTTCCCTTCGGCGTCTTTCAACCGAAAGGAGGCAAACCGCGCGCCGGAGTCGCCATCGGCGATTTGATTATCGATCTTTCTGTTCTCGAAGAACTCGGCCATTTCCGCTCACCGGAATTTCAGGGCCGAAAACCTTTTTCAGAGGACTCGCTGAATGCGTTCCTCGCGCTTGGTCGTCCGGCATGGCGCAAGGCGCGCGCGGTCCTTCAGCGTCTTCTCTCGTCCAAAACGCCGATTCTGCGTGACAACGCGAGACTGCGGAAGCGGGTCTTTCATGCGCAAAAGAGTGTCACCATGAAATTGCCCGTGCGGATTGCGAATTATACCGATTTCTATTCATCCTATCACCATGCGCACAACGTGGGCACGATGTTGCGCGGGCCCGAAAACGCGCTGATGCCAAATTGGAAATGGTTGCCTGTAGCCTATCACGGACGCGCCAGTTCGGTTGTGATCAGCGGAACCGATGTGCGGAGGCCACAGGGCCAGGTCAAACTGCCCGATGCGTCGACGCCGAGTTTCGGGCCGACAAAGAGCCTCGATTACGAACTTGAAATGGCGTTCCTGATTGGCCCGGGAAATTCGTTAGGCGAACCAGTGCCGATTGATCGCGCGGCCGATCATATCTTCGGCTTGGTTTTAATGAACGATTGGAGCGCGCGCGACATTCAGGCGTGGGAGTACCAGCCGCTCGGTCCGTTTCTGGCGAAAAACTTTTGCACCAGCATCTCACCCTGGGTAGTGACACTGGACGCGCTTGAGCCTTTCCGAAGACCGCTCCCGACTCAGGATCCCGAGCCGATGCCATACTTGCGAGCAAAGGATGATTTCACCTACGACATCCACCTCGAAGCGTCTCTTCAAACGGCGTCGATGAATTCTCCGCACGTCATCACGCGTACAAACTTTCAAAATCTTTACTGGAGTATTGCGCAGCAGCTCGCGCATCACACAGTGAACGGCTGCAACCTGCAACCTGGCGATTTGCTGGCCAGCGGCACCATCAGCGGACCAACTGAAGAATCGCGCGGTTGCATGTTAGAGCTGACCTGGCGCGGCGCGAATCCCTTAAAGCTACCCAACGGCGAAACGCGCAAATGGATCGAAGACCGTGACCGACTGACCATCACCGGCTGGTGCCAGGGCGACAGCTATCGAGTCGGCTTTGGTGAAGTGAGCGGGGGCATTGTTGGGAGTGGCAAGTGACACGTGAATCGTGACAAGATCGACCTCAAGCCGGCTGTTGTCTTTGCACGATGGGTGTCTTGGATTGGTCATCCGTTGGTCTTCATCAGTCTTTCCGTGGGCATTATCATTGCCTTGCGCCTCGCTAGTCGCGCCGGTCTGACACTTTCGCTGACTCTGTTGGCGACGGTGATTTTGCCGATGGCGCTCTTGCTTTTTCGCGGGTTCCAATCAGGTCGATGGAGCGATCCAGATGTTTCCGTTCGCGCCGAACGCGTTCGATTTTATCCACGGGCGATTTCAATTTCGGCGGTGGCCTCGATTGCACTTCTGCTCTCGCGTGCGCCAGCTTTCGCATTGCGCGGGGCCATGGTGACGCTGTTTCTGCTGATTATGGCTGCGCTAATCAATTTTCGAATCAAACTGTCGTTGCACGCGCTTTTCGCTTTCTATAGCGGGGTCATTTTGTTTGTGGTCAATCCGGTCGTCGGCGCGGTAGCCTTCGCGCTGGCTCTCCTCGTTTTCTGGTCGCGACTTTATCTGAAGCGCCATGATCTTCTGGAAACGCTCGTCGGCGCTTTTCTCGGTTTGCTGGGTGGTCTCGTCACGGCCTGGTAGCCCGCTGACGTGGCAGCGATGCTACACTCGCGCGGCTCAGTATCCTCGCACGACGTAATGGCCACGAATCCACAATTGCTGGCCATTCCGCCATACCCAGTGGCCCGGTCTCCAGACGTAATACGTGCGTCCATACCAATATCCAGGACCCCGATAGTAAGGTCGATCGCCAACCGCGACCACGACTGAGCCTCCTCCGTAATATGGCCCGGGACCGTAATTAGGTCCGTAATAACCTGGGTTAGCGGTGTAGTAGCCTTCACAGCCTCCAGCCCAGAACAGGGCTGAAAGCAGAAGAACCAACAGAATCAATCGCCGCGATCTGGTTTCTGTTTCATTCACATTTGCCTTTCCGAAATCAACAGTGCTGATCTTCATATAATAATATTCGGTTTCGACAGCGTTTTACGTGCCTGCATCTAGGCACAGCTACACAACGCCTTGATCGAGCATTGCGTCGGCCACTTTCACGAATCCAGCGATGTTCGCGCCAACTACAAGATTGCCTGGATGCCCATACTCCTCGGCGGTTTCCCAAGCGTTCTTATGGATGGTGGACATGATGTGGCGCAAACGCGAATCAACTTCTTCGCGCGGCCACGGTAAACGCATCGAGTTTTGGCTCATCTCCAGACCGGAAGTCGCCACGCCACCGGCATTGGCCGCTTTGCCGGGACCGAAGAGAATTTTCTTGTCCAGGAAAAGATCGGCGCCCGCCGGGACAGTCGGCATGTTGGCCGCTTCGGAAACCAGATAGCAACCGTTCTCGACCAGTTTCTTGGCATCTTCGCCGGTAATCTCGTTCTGTGTAGCGCAGGGAAATGCGCAATCGCATTTGATCCTCCAGGGCCGCTGGCCAGCCACATATTTTGAGCCGCGAAATTTTTTGGCGTACTCGCTAATGCGCCCGCGTCGCACGTTCTTGATACTTTGGATAAAGGCCAGTTTTTCTTCCGTGATCCCGTTCTTGTCGTAAATGAAGCCGCTCGAATCGGATATGGTGATGGGCTTCGCGCCGCACTCGATCAACTTTTCCACGGTAAATTGGGCAGCGTTGCCAGCACCCGAGACGGTACAAATTTTTCCCTCGATTGTTTCATCGCGCGTCTTAAGCATTTCCTGAGCGAAATAGACCGCGCCGTAACCGGTCGCTTCCGGGCGCATGAGCGAGCCGCCCCAGTTGCGCGCTTTGCCGGTCAACACTCCGGTGAATTCATTTGCCAGGCGTTTGTACTGGCCGAAAAGATAGCCGATCTCACGTCTGCCCACGCCAATGTCGCCAGCCGGCACATCGGTGTGCGGACCAACATGGCGGAATAATTCGGTCATGAACGATTGGCAAAAACGCATGACCTCGTTATCAGATTTCCCCTTTGGATCGAAATCCGCGCCGCCCTTGCCGCCACCCATCGGCAGACCTGTGAGTGAATTCTTAAAAACTTGTTCGAACGCGAGGAACTTAATGATGCTGGCACAGACCGTCGGATGAAAACGCAGGCCGCCTTTGTAGGGGCCGAGCGCGCTGTTCATCTGGACGCGGAACCCGCGATTAACTTGAATCTGGCCTTTGTCATCGATCCACGGGACCCTGAACTGAATCATCCGCTCCGGTTCAACAAGACGTTCCAGGATCTTTCCGTCTCTATACCTCTTGTGACGTTCGATGGCCGGTCGGATCGATTCCAGCACTTCAGTCACCGCCTGAAGGAACTCAGGCTCGTTAGGGTTACGCTTCTTAACAATTTCGAGAACTTGCTGCACCAGGCCCATAAGGGTGTTACTTCTGCCGGTTATTACCCTCGTAGGCAAATAAAAACAATGGGTGGCGACGCAAGGTTCGAACGCGTACGAGTTCTAATGAACAAGGCGCTTACATTAGCAGACTCACAAATGGACACAAAAAATCCGGGACAGCGCCGAGCTCGTCGAGATTAAGTCATGAAGTGCTAAGACGCCTTAGCGCGACGCTTCGGGGTCAATTTGAAACCTACATAAGTTGCCGAGCTAATCCCAAGCAACGTCATTAAGGTTGGATCAAATGTAGGCATCGTCCATTGGAAGATGGACTGCCAGATGAAGATCAACCCAAGGATGAAATTCCAAACCAGCATCTGGAGACGAGCTATCTCAGGTTCACCACCTTCTGAAATGAGATCATTGAAGAAACCTTGCGAAGGCCTGCGAGTAGCCTGGCTCCGTCCAAATCCTGTAGCGACCAGGAGAGTCGCTCCTTGAAGGCCAAGCAACAGGGGCGCGCTTCCACTCAAAATATTGCGATGCTCTCCCATCAACGCCCAAAGATAGGCGAAACAGCCAACACAGATCGTCAGCCACCACGCAAAGACAACACGCGACAAACTCCACGGCGCATCCTGATCGGGCTGTAGCCCTGCACCGCGCGCGTCACGAAGGGCCGATGTCCCCAAAGCGGCCGCGAAGACGGCGCAAATTGTGAAGACAACTGCAATGATA
>Ga0193723_1001165_pt1 | contig 10216 bp, 8 predicted proteins | sample H2m2metaG_FD_143042 | JGI IMG/M metagenome (GOLD analysis project Ga0193723, IMG submission 143042) | Soil microbial communities from a riparian zone of the East river system, Colorado, United States - H2m2 | ecosystem: Environmental > Terrestrial > Soil > Riparian zone | place: USA: East River... | reverse complement strand
TCCTCGATCGCGAGCGGGTGAAAATGAAATAGGTCCTTGAGGAGCGCGACCTGCTCACTTTTCCGGGTGTCTATGTCCACCCAGAGGGTGCCCTCACCCGAAGCCAGCGCGCTGGCGATCTCCTTGACGGGAAGTTTCTGCTTGATGCCTTCGCGTGGGCCGTAGTAGCAGCTCCACAGATGCGGATCTGTGGACGGCCTGACGTTCTGGATCGGTTTCAAAGCAGTGCGCATCTGCTTTGAAGTTAGTCGCTAGGCGGCGAGAGCGGCCAGATGACGAATGCTCGCCTGAGCGAGCCTGTCTGGTGCGTAGCCGCCTTCTAATGCGGTTACGAGCCGACCATCGCACCACGAGGTCGCGCGGGCGACCAGGGAGTGAGTGAGGCTCTCGAAATCCTCGATCTCCAGCGTGAAACCGCCCAAGGGGTCGCCGGCGAGCGAATCAAAGCCGGCTGAAACCAGAATCAGCTCCGGCACGAAGCCTTTCGTGGCGGCGTCTATTCCCTGCTCCAGGGCGGAGACGTACTCATTCGCGCCCAACCCGCCAGCCATCGGGATATTCCAGACAGTGCCGTGAGGCCCGCGATCGTCCGCTGCACCGGTTCCCGGATACCACGGCCATTGGTGCATCGAGACGAAATGAATGTCGGGCTCGTCCTCCACCAACGCCTGGGTTCCGTTGCCGTGGTGTACATCCCAGTCGACGATCAGAATTCGCTTCAGTCCGTGCTTCCTGCGCGCGTAGTGCGCGGCGATCGCGACGTTTCCGAAGAGACAGAATCCCATCGCTCGGCTCCGGACCGCGTGGTGGCCCGGCGGACGGACGGCCGAAAAGCTCCGCGGGTGCACACCGCTTACGGAAAGGTCGACGGCCGAGAGGACGCACCCGGCTCCGGCTGTCGCCGCGTCCCAGGAGCCGCTGCTTGCGACCGTATCCGCGTCGAGCCGGCCGCCCCCTTTGGCTACGACTTCCTTCACTGAGCGGATGTATTCGGGATCGTGCGCCAGCTCGAGCTCCTCGATCGTCGCGTGCCGGCCCTCGAGGTGATCGACGGTGTGAAATAGTTCGGGATCGTCGCGCAGCGCGCGCGTAATTGCCCGCAAGCGGCCGACGTGTTCCGGATGTGCCCACCCGGTGTCGTGCCGCCCACAATCGCTGTGGGAGATGAATGCGGCCCTCATTGATCGGGAGGGCTAAGGAAGGCTACTCTACCGGACGCCGGCGGCGGTCGGTGACGAGAAAGGTGGATCCGTTTTTCGCGGCGGTGGAAGAGATCGGCGCGTCCTCGTCCAGCATCTCGAAGCCGTGAAGCTTGACCACGTACTCGCTCTCATGCCGGGTATCGGGGTAAAGCTCGCGCAGAGCCAGCTGCTTGAGACTTTTGATGGACGCAGACGGATCCGCATCGATGCGAATGGCGTCCCACGCCTCGAGGACCTGCGCTCTCAGCTGGAGAGGAGGACCAGAAGGCGACCCGAGCTTGAACGCGTGTCCCCGGGTACGAAGTCCGTTGACGAATAGCCGCGGAGCTGTCATGTAGGCACCGGCGCGAGAGTCGCGAAAAAGCGGGCGATCTGCTGGTCGAACAGGTAGGTGGACCCCGTGACTGTCGTTTGTCCGGCGCCGGGAACGGCTGCGATCACCACCTCTTCGCCGCCTTGGCCACGCAGCGTCACGTGAGTACGGGATTCCTGTTCGGGAAAAGCGGCATAGACGCCCGTTTGATTGGCGAAGAACTGCTTCGCCGCTTGCAGCACTTCCGCCGGAGTGTCGCTGGTCGTTGTTTCCTGAAGCGTTCGATCGCGCTGTGACATTGATGCCGAGTCAAGGGTTTGTATCAGGTTCGTGCAATCTAGACCGGCCTGCTGGGAGCTACAAGGCGACGCACGACAGCGGTAGGTATCTTGCAAGTCGTGCCACGCGAAACCTTCACGAACAGGACAGACACAATGCTGACGAGTAGAACCGTGCTCCGCGCATTTGCGCTCGCTTCCACGCTCGTTGTTTCCAGCCAGACCTTCGCTCAGAGCGCTACCGCGCGGCAGTCGTCCGCCACGCTCCCGCCGGCGACGTATAAGCCCGAGTTCGGCACAATGTGGACCTTCGACGCGCCGCCAATCGACTACTGGCGCCGGACCTACAACTGGGCGCCTGATCAGAAGTGGCTGGATCATGTTCGACTCGCTTCAGTCCGTCTGCCAAACTGTTCGGCGTCGTTCGTTTCGTCTCGCGGATTGGTGATGACCAATCACCACTGTGGGCGCGAGTGCACCGCGTCTTCATCGCCAGCTGATTCCAATTACATCCAGACTGGATTCGCGGCGGGGACACTGGCCGACGAGAAGAAATGCGCCGGTCTCTATGTCGATCAGCTTCAGTCCATTCAGGATGTGACCGGACGAGTGCGCGCCGCAATCACCGGCACCACGCCGGCTGATCAGGCGTCGCAGCGAGCGGCGGTGATCGCGCAGCTGCAGACGGAGTGCAATCAGCAGACACAGTTGACCTGTCAGGTTGTCACTCTATATCAAGGCGGGATGTATTCCCTGTACCGTTACCGTCGATTCAACGACGTTCGGCTCGTGATGGCGCCAGAGGGAGACATCGCGTTCTTCGGCGGCGATCCGGACAACTTTACGTACCCGCGCTACGATCTCGACCTCACACTCCTTCGCGTCTACGAGAACGGCCAACCCTACGCACCGACCGACTATCTGAAGTGGAGCAAGGGCGGCGCGGTCGAAAATGAGCTCGTGTTCGTTGTAGGAAACCCAGGCTCGACCGGGCGTCTGAACACGATCGCGCAGATGGATTTCCTGCGTGACGTCTCTTATCCTGCCACCCTTGCCGCCTACAAGAGATCGCTCGCCATTTACGCTCAGCTTGCACAGACCGATACGTCGGCGGCGCGTCGGTATCAGAACGATGTCTTTGGAGTAGCGAATTCACAGAAAGCCGTGACCGGGTATCGCGCCGGACTGCTCGACACGCTGAGCATGGCCAAGAAGCGCGCTTTCGAGCAGGAGCTGCGGGCGCGCATCGCCGCCGATCCGAAGCTTCAGGCGCAATATGGCGGGACGTTTGATGCAATCGCCGCCGCGCAACGCGAGCTGGCGACGTTCAACCCGCAGCTGCGGTACACCGGCTTCGGCGGCGGGTCGACGTTGTTGACGATGGCAGCGCAGCTCGTTCGCATCGCCAGCGAGTCCGGCAAGCCGGAGGCCGAGCGCCTCGCACCGTACCGCGGTCAGGGAATCGCCAACATGACCGGCATGCTGTCGCGGCCGGTACCGATCGATACGGCTTTCGAAAGACTCTCCATCGCCGCACAGTTGCGCGCGGCCCAGAGTGAGCTTCCTGCCAACGATCCATTCCTCCGAGTCGCACTCGGAGGTCGCAGTCCGGATGAAGTCGCCGCGACGGTGGTTCGCAATACACGTGTCGGCGATCCTGCATTCAGGCAATCCTTGTTGCAGGGAGGAGCCGCTGCCGTAGCGGCTTCGACAGATCCGATGATCGTTCTAGCTCGGGGGATCGATCCTCTCAACCGCACCATCACCGCGCGCGCCGCCGTCCTCAACGCGATAATCGCCAGCAACAGCGAGAAGATTGGACAGGCTCTATTCGCCGCTTACGGAACGGCGCTGCCACCAGACGCGACCTTTACGCTTCGCATCAGCGATGGCGTTGTCAAGTCGTTTCCGTACAACGGCACGATCGCCCCGTACAAGACGACGTTCTACGGCTTGTACGAGCGGTCAGCCGCATTCGACGACAAGGATCCGTTCAAGCTTCCCAAGCGGTGGGTCGATCGGAAGGCGAATCTCGATCTCACCACGCCCTACAATTTCGTGTCGACAAACGACATCATCGGCGGCAATTCGGGGAGCCCGGTGATCAACCGAAACGCGGAAGTGGTCGGTCTCGTATTCGACTCGAACATCGAAGGCATCTCGAATCGCTTCATCTTCTCGAGCGAAATCGGCCGCACGGTAAGCGTGCATTCGAGGGGGATTACGGAGGCGTTGCGGAAAATGTACGACGGCTCGCGCATCGCCAACGAGCTCCAAGGTCAATAGTTGCTTCGCGCTTTGATTTTGAGATCGTGGCGCTGGTCAGTCGGGAGGGAGTCGCGCTGCGTGCGACGTTGTTAGTCCTCGCGACCCGGATCGCAGCACTTCGCCCCGACTGATTCGACGCGACGAGAATTGCGCGAGAAGCCGGAAGCGCGCTGTTTTGAGGATCTCTACAGGAGAGGCGGGGTGTCCTCGTAGGCGACGTCCAAGCGAGCGCCCGAGGAGACCCGCGACTGAGCGGAGCGAAGGAGCGTGGTGAGGGGCTCCGACCAGCGAGCGTCGTCGCCGTAGAGGATACCCCGCCTCGACCCGTACAGAGATGCAAAGGAAACACGCATGACCAAGTATCTATCGCGCGATTCTCTCGATAGCGCCATAAATGAGCTGGGTGCCGAAGTGGAGCGACTCCAATGGCACGCGCTCATCACTCCCGTGCATGCGCTCCTCATCGGCCTGCAGCATCGGGAATGGCAGCACCCCGTAAGCCTTGACGCCGAGTCGGCGCAGGCGCGCGCTGTCGGTCACGCCCGTGCTCAGGTACGGCACAACCGCGATCTTCGGATCGAGCTCGCGCGCCGCTTCAGCGATTGCCGTGAACATCTCGGAACCCGGGTCCGACGCGGGTCCCTCTTCGCCTCGATGAGTGACATCGATAGTCACGCCAGGCTCCGTCACGACGGCTCTCAATCGGTTCACCACTTTGTCGATCGAGTGGCCGGGCAACGTTCGAACGTTCAACACGGCTTGCGCCGACGCAGGGATGACATTGAACTGCTTTCCTCCCTCGATCACGGCCGGTGAAATCCCATTCCGCAGCACAGCGTTGAACACCGGTAGCTGCGATAACACCTTCGCGCCAGCCTCCGCGCGTTTTGGATCGGTCGACACGAGATCGATCATCGCCTTCTTCTCGACTTCGGTAGGCCAGACATCGGCGAGCTGCCCGAAGAACTTGCGCGTTATCTCCGTCAGCATCACAGGCTCGGCGTAGCGCGAGAGCGTCTCCAGCGCGCGCGAGAGACGGAAGATCGCGTTGTCTGGAAGCGGGATCGCCGCGTGGCCGGCAGAACCATGAGTGGTCACGGTGACGACGTGTGACACCTTCTCGGCGCTCTGCACCGCGAGATACCTCTGCCCCCCGTCGATGATGCGCGTCCGCCCGCCCTCGTTCAACGCGAACTCGGCGTCGAGCACATCGGGGTGGTGCTTCACGAGCCATCCCATTCCCCATTCGCCGCCTGCCTCTTCATCAGACGTCGCGAGAAACACCACGTCCCTCGAGAGAGTTCCCGCACCCTGGGACAGCGAGCGCTTGAGCAGCAGGATCGTCATCAGGTTTGCCGCGAGCATTCCCTTGTCGTCGATAGCGCCGCGGCCGTACAGGTATCCGTCTTTGATCTCGCCCGCGAAAGGATCCACCGACCAGCGGGTTCTCTCCACGCCGACCACGTCCATGTGCGCGAGAAGGATTACCGGCCGCTTCGCCCCGCTTCCTCGAAGCCGGCCAACCAGCACCGCCCGATTCGAGTCGGGCTTGAAGAGCGTGGTCTCGATCCCTTCTTCCTTGAGGGCGCTCTCGAGATAGAGCGCGAGCGGGAGCTCGTTCCCTGGTGGATTGGTGGTGTCGAATCGGATGATCGCCTGCAGTCTGGAGACGGTCTCCTCACTCACGCTCTCCCAGTCAGGCTTCAAGCAACGCCTCTACCTTTCGAACCAGCGGCTTGAAAGAGAGCGCGCCACCACCTACGCGGGCAGAAATCTCTTCCGCCGTTTCCCGCTGACCGTGGGAGAACAGCTCGCTCACCATCCACGGTCCAGCGCCAGGATTCCTGAACCAATCGACGTCGAATCGCGACGTCAACTGCTCGTTGAGCACCGACTGGAGCTGCCAGGCGCGGAGATAGCGCGCCGAATAGAATCGCGGATCAACGTCCACGAACGCGTCCGCAGTGCTGTACTCGAATCCGGTGGCCGTGCTGAGCAGCGAAACGTACAGGTCCGGCAGCTCCGCCCACGGAACCTCACCGCTGTACAGAGTGCGCTCGTACAGAAACTTGGCGCAGTAGCGCCGCAGAAAATGCAGCTCCTCGAACCCGGCGGTGCGCAGAAACTTCCCAACCTTGTTTCCTCCCAGCTCGGTGTAGCGGAGGAGCCACCGTCTGTCCTGCATGCGGTGGTCGAACAGCATCGCGTAGGATTCGGTTACGGAGTTATCTCCGAGCCACCTGAACTCGAACAGCGATTCGGAGCTCGTATAGCCGAAATGAAGAGCGTGTCCGAGCTCGTGGAGGAAAGTGTTGTAGTCGCTCTGTCCACCGTGCGGTCTCAGCACGAGATAGACTTCCTCCGGAACGCGCACCGGCGAACAGAAGGCGCGCGAGCGTTTTCCTTCGCGCTCACCCACATCGAAGATCACGCGTCCCTTTGCGGTCGGATCTATTCCCATCTCCTTGATCTGACGGCGCATCACCGATTCCATCTGGTTTCCCGGGAAGGCGTCGTCGTACTCCGACGCCCGGAAGAGCGCGAGCGCGTCAGCGCGCTTCGCCTCCGACGCCCTCACTCCGAGCGATTTCTTCAGCACGCCCGGCAGCGTGTCGTCCCACATTGGCTCCGTGTCGCGCAGAAACTTCTCGCAGCTTTTCGCCAAAGTCTCCAGCGAGATGCCCGTCACGGCCTCGAACGACGCATTGTAGTCACCCGCAATGCCAAGAGATTCGATGTAGTCCTTCTCCCGCTGGAGGCGCTCGAGCCTGAGCGGCGCGTGCTCCTTCTCGACGAGCTTGGCCCTTGCCTCGTCCAGTCCGAGACGCAACGCCCGATCTCGCGTGTTCGCGATCTCGATGGGGGCGGCTTGATACTGAATCACCCGTCCGTCCGGCGAGCGAACGACCGCGGAGTTCTCCCATTCGATCTCGCGCTCGTCGAGTGCCGCGAGGGGCTTCGACGCCTGCGATTCTATCTCCCACTCGAGAAGGCTCTGCGCGGACCGCTTCTCGTGGTCGTTTCCGGACGCGTCGTGAAATGCGTCGAGCGTCAGCTCCAGCGCCTCGGGGCCGAGAATGCTCTCGTACTCCTTGTAGATCGGCTGCAGCTCCGCCGTCCTCTTGAGTCCGGCGAACGCGAGATAGCTCTCTCGCGAAATCGCTTCCATGAACGCCTGGCCTTCAGCTCGCAGGCGCTGAAGGGTGAGCTCTCTCACGTCGTCAGCTTCGCGGTGAGAAAGTCTTTCAGCTGGCGCGCATCAACCCGCTCCTGCTTGAGCGTGTCGCGGTCTCTCACCGTCACAGTGCCGGCCGTGAGCGACTCACCGTCGACCGTAATCCCGAACGGAGTTCCGACTTCGTCCTGCCGGCGATACCGGCGGCCGATCGCGCCGCTGTCGTCGTAGAAGATCGGGAACGTTGCCCTGAGATCGTCCGCGATGCGGTGCGCCATCTCTGGCATTCCATCCTTTTTCACAAGCGGAAATACTCCCGCCTTGATGGGCGCAATCGACGGATCGAGGCCGAGCACCGTGCGGCCCTCCGATTCTCCCTCGACCGCCTCTTCCCGGTAACCATTCACGAGCACAGCCAGAGTCGTCCGATCCGCTCCAACGGAAGTCTCTATGACGTACGGGAGGTAGCGCCGATTGTTCGGCTGATCGAAGTACTCGAGCTTCTTGCCGGAGAACTGCTGGTGCTGCGAGAGATCGAAGTCGCCGCGATTGTGAATTCCTTCGATCTCCTGGAAGCCAAGCGTTCCGCCGAAATCGAACTGCACGTCGAACGCGGCGCGCGCATAGTGCGCCAGCTCCTCCTTCGTGTGAGCATGAAACCGCAGCCTGTCTTCGGCGAGACCGAGCCCGCGGTGCCAGTCCATGCGCTGCTGCTTCCAGTATTCGAACCACTTCATGTCCGTCCCCGGCTCGACGAAGAACTGCATCTCCATCTGCTCGAATTCCCGCGTGCGGAAAATGAAGTTGCCGGGCGTGATCTCGTTCCTGAACGCTTTCCCGATCTGCGCGATGCCGAACGGCACTTTCTGTCGCGTCGATTGCTGCACGTTCAGAAAGTTGACGTAGATGCCCTGCGCCGTCTCCGGCCGTAGATACACGACAGCCGCCGAGTCCTCGACGGGGCCCATGAACGTCTTGAACATGAGATTGAACAGTCGCGCTTCGCTGAGCGTGCCCTTCATCCCGCAGGCGGGACACTGCGCGTCGGGTGTGCCCGGCGTTCCCTTAATGCGTGGATCGTCAGCGCGAAAGCGCTTCTTGCAATTTTTGCAGTCCACGAGCGGATCGACGAATCCCGCGACGTGGCCACTGGCTTCCCAAACGCGGGGATGCATGAGAATCGCGGCGTCCAGGCCCTCGATGTCGTTCCGGGCGCGCACCATCGCGTTCCACCACCGATCCTTGAGGTTCTTCTTCAGCTCGACGCCGAGCGGACCGTAGTCCCACACGGAGCCGGTGCCGCCGTAGATCTCTGAAGACTGGAAGATGAAGCCGCGCCGCTTGGCGAGCGACACCAGCTTCTCCATTACGTCGGGGTGATTGGGCATGCGGGAAAGTTAAGGGGGAATGGGCATGGGGGACGGGGGAAGGGCCGGACGGGCGGAGATGTCCTCCCCTCTTCCCCCTTCCCTCCTCCCTATGTATCCAGCTCGGCGCTCAACTTCGGCTCCGCCGGCGCGCGCTGCCCCAGGAGCCGCGCCACGATGCGGTCTCCGTGATACCGTCCGTTTTCGATGAACACCTTGTTGGCGTCAAATCCGGCGACGACGACCCCGGCAATGAAGATCCCGGGCACCGATGTTTCCAGTGTCGCGTGGTCATGTGACGGAATGCCGGTCTTTGGATCGATCGGCACTCCCGCCTCGCGCAGGAGTCCAAGACTCGGCGCGAAGCCGGTCATGACGTAAACCCGATCCGCCTTGATGCGCTCCTCGCCGGCCCCGGTGCTGAGCACCACTTCGTTCGGCAAGATCTCTTTTACCCGGCGCTCCCATTTCGCCGCGATGAATCCTTCCTTGACGCGATTGGTGAAATCGGGAAGCACCCACGGCTTGATCTTCTTGTCGAAGGTTGGCCCGAAGTGTACGAGCGTCACCCTCGCGCCCGAGCGCCAAAGATCGAGCGCCGCCTCCGCCGCCGAGTTGCCGCCGCCAACGACGACTGCGTCCTGAAGGAAAGCCTCGTGCCCCTCGCGGTACACGTGCGCAACGTGCGGTAGATCCTCGCCGGGCACGCCAAGGCGGTTGGGAGATCCAAAGTATCCAGTGGCGACGACGACGTTCGCTGTATTAGTGCGGCGCTCTTCTCCGGCCAGGGTTCTGGACACGACGACGAAGTTTCCGGCGCTCCCTTCGATCGCGCTAACCCGCTCACGTTGGCGCACCGGAATCTTGAAATGCAACACGGCGCTCCGATAATAGGCGAGCGCATCACGCCTGCTCGGCTTCTCGGTTGCGATCACGAAGGGCAACCCGCCTATCGCCAGTTTCTCCGCGGTCGAGAAGAACCGCACGTAGGTCGGGTACGCGGCGATCGTGCTCACCACGACTTCCGCCTCCAGCACGAGCGTCTTGAAGCCGGCATTCTGGGCCGAGACTGAGGCAGCGAGTCCGCATGGGCCCGCTCCTACGATCACTATGTCGACATCGTTCGCCATCGCCCGAGGCGGGAATTTCTAGGCGACGCCGGCGGGGCGAGATGGAACCGCACCCTCCACGCCTATGATCTGATCGCGACGAGTGCCGACGCTCACATAGGTTATCGGCGTCTCGACCATGGCCTCGATGCGATCGAGATAACGGCGCGCTTCCTTCGGCAGATCCACCAGAGCGCGCGCGTCAGCCGTCGAAGTCTTCCAGCCCTCATACCACTCGTACCTCGGCACCGCCTTGTCGAGCACGCTCAGGTCGCCGGGGAATTCCTCGTACAGGTCGCCACCGGCTTGATAGCCCGTGCACAAGCCAATGCGGTCGAGGGTATCGAGAACGTCGAGCTTCGTGACAGCGAGATCCGTGAGCCCGTTCACGCGGGCCGCGTAGCGAACCACTACTCCGTCGAACCATCCGCAGCGGCGAGGCCGTCCGGTCGTCGCGCCAAACTCGTTTCCGAGCTTACGTATCTGGGAGGCAAGAGGCTCGTT
>Ga0193723_1001163_pt1 | contig 10219 bp, 13 predicted proteins | sample H2m2metaG_FD_143042 | JGI IMG/M metagenome (GOLD analysis project Ga0193723, IMG submission 143042) | Soil microbial communities from a riparian zone of the East river system, Colorado, United States - H2m2 | ecosystem: Environmental > Terrestrial > Soil > Riparian zone | place: USA: East River... | reverse complement strand
GGCGTTGAGGATCGACGTAACGAACGAAAAAAAAGAAAAGGCGTGCGCTGTATCTTGCGCGCACTAGAGTCGCTGGCTGTCAGCCCGCATGAAAAACAGGATCGCCGCTCGGAATTGCTCGGAATTGATTTTTGCGTGCGTTATCTGCACTTTGGCGTTCGTTGCTGCCGAGCTGGCGAATGCGCCTGTGGGGTGGGAGGATGAGCTAGGATTTCATTTTGGTGCGCCGTGAGGCCCGCGCACGCAGGGCGTTGAGGCAGTCCCGAATCGATTGTGCTTCAATGCTCCGCGCCCGGTGTTTCTTCCGTCCAATCGGGGCACATGGTTTCACTTGGAAAATTACGGGCGGACATTCCGGCGTTCGCGTCTTGGATAATTTCCAACGCTTCATCGAATGAATATCGCCCGGCATCGGCGAGGCGATTTGTGTAGCCGTGACGGTTTGGCTTCGACCACCCGCCGTGATCGCTAGACCATATTAGCCAGTTCATTCTCGGCGTTTTAATGTAGAAGGCTCTAAATGCGTTGAGGCTTACACGATCAACTATGCCTCAATGATAATCTTTTCCCGCGAGTACAAAATTGGGGTCGATGACAAGGGACCCGCCTTCTATTTTCTTGCTGGTCGTAGATGACCGCAGCGCGTTCGGCCGAGCGGTATTCTTCATATTGTTTCATCAGCCATGCGTGAGCGCGGTCGAGATCATCATAATTAGGCCATAATGAACCGTGATCAGTCAAGCAAAGCATTTCGCCACTTCGAACGCGAAGAATCTTTGTCGCCGGCATGCATCGTTATCACAGTGAATGTTTCATTGATGTTGGCCAAGAGGCTGACTGGCTTTGTGTAGGGCCCCGGAACCGATCGCGACGTTGGTTCTTCTCGACGAACAGGCAGCGCAAATCCAGAAAGTGAGTGCTCAGCTCGCCGCAGCGAGTCCGACCGGTGGCGGACTTGAAGCGGGCAAATTTGCCCACCGTACGGCGGGACCAATCCGCGGTGGCAGACCTGCACCGCAAGTAGTCAACAATCCGTAGAGCCGTGCCCACTCGACCCCCGCGAGTTTCACTTGAGAACGCCTTGACCAGCGAATTTCGCCTGATATGTTCATTAGAACATGGGACGACTGACACAAAGTCTTCTGCTGAAACTTCGGAGACCACGGATACGTCTGCCGCGACGAAAACCACGCAAGCATGCGCAACAACTCGAACTCAATCTATGGGCGAAACGTCGTTAGAACCTCTCAAGGCGATCTTGGAGACAATTCGGGAACAAGCGGATTTCGCCCTTAAACAACTTCAAAAATCTGAGGAGGAGCGTTCGAGGCGGTGGAAATGCAAAGACTGTCGATACATTAAGCATTTCACTCGGCCCGTTCCATTGGAAGCGGCTGGCCGATGTCCCAGGTGCAAAAGCATTTCGTTTCAATGCGTCGCCTGAACCGGGCAATTTGAATACTCAGGTAAAATCAATCATCGCCAACAATCTCGGCAAAGCCGGTTGGGGTTGGGCTGTGTCTCAGCGGTTGATTCCAACGGGCGAACGATATGGATTGCAGACGCGCATCGTGATAACGGAAAACGTCTTGTTGGGCGTGCCGGCGAAAAGTTGACGGCTTGTCGGGAATTGGAATCGGTAATTCAGCTATCGCTTAATCACCTTTTTCAACTTCACCCTTCAATACCTGGCAGCCGACAACGTCAAAGCTGGTGCCGCCGCCCCCGCAGCCGATAAAGAGCTGGCCGCCTTCGGCAATAGCATAATTTGTGTCATCGTCGCCTTCCTGCGAGTGCTTCCGAACGGTCGCCCGCACCGCGCGGTTCTTGTGCATGTTGTCAACGTATACCTCTGTCAAACCCGAGTTTCCCCCACAGCCACTCGACACTACGCAAATCCGCGCACAATTGGCGAGGGCACTTGACTGCGCTTCCGCCTCCAGGCGTTGCTTCTCTGTAGCACTTTGGCAACCGGTAAGGGCGGCAAGCGCGGTAGCGGCTAACAAAATGGTTTTCACACTTCGCTGGTTTTACGATCCGGCGGCAACGAAGTATTCGCCCGACAGGCGACTTGAATTTTTGTCGGTGTTGTTTGGCATGGCATTCATTAGTTTCGGATCCGGCGATTAATTAAAGATCAACCTCATAAAACCTTAGAGATTAGTTTGCGCAGTTTCGGCCAGTCTTTTCTTCTGAGCATCAGCCCACGACAACGGGGATGCCCGCACCTGCACGACTCAAATTCTTCGCCCAGTTCGAAGTCGTAGTCGATTAAGAGCTCTTCGCCCTGTTCAATTGGCCGGATACTGGTTAACCACAGGCCACCGCGCTTCTTTTTTATGGCGCAATTGGGATAACAGCCGTGATTGACATAGCCTGCCGGGCTCCACTGCGGTCGAGCATCCATGTCGTGATTGGCATCGAACTTGATAACATGGTTCGCGCCGCGCAGTAACATGATTGCGCCTTCTTCCCAAGGGATAACGCGGCCTTTGAACTCGATGATCGGCGTGCCTGCTCTGATTGGTAGAGTAGCAAACAATCCTATGCCGTTAATTGGCGACCTTCGCTTCTCCCATAGCGGCTTTCGTCGCTGCAGTTTGATCTCCTCCCTCATTCTTTGATTGATTGCATCTTGCTGTTTTGTCATCCGAAAACGAAGATTTTTGGTAAATTTTGCCATCACGGCTCTCTGAAAACGCCCGTGTGCTCGTGCGTTTCAATAACGTTGCCGGTTTCATTGTAAACGCGGACGACGGTCATGTGCGGGGATGTAGTGTCCCGCGTACCCGATAGAATCCGAGATGTGGGTGTACCACAGCCCGCCGAATGGCAGCGCATCGAAGATTAGATCGAAGCCGCGTTTATCTTTGCGCGGGCGGATTTCGTACTCGTGGATCGCGGACGTTAAAAATCAACTAGCCCAAAACGCTGTGCAATGTCGGGGGAATTTTCGTCGCTTTGCAGGGTGGTTTTCAGTTGCCCTTTGAAGTCCTGCTCCAGCGGATCGACGATTGAATGGTACGCCTTTTCGGCGGCATCCGGGTCCTGATTACGGGCGCGTACGTATGCCGCGTACGCTTCGCTTCGCGCTTGGCTGTATTTGACGACTGAATGCGCGACTAAGCGCCAATGGCTCTCTTTGGCGTCCGGCGTGTTTAAGTACTGATTCGCTGCTTGTGCTGCTTGTTGCGCCAGCCAAATCTCGCGGGTTTGACAGGCATTGCTGCTCACTTCGCAAGGCGTTGTTGAACGCCACGCCTGCTCGAATTGGCCTAAAGCTTGGAGCATTGTTTCTTTCTCGTCCGCTCGGAGTAGCGCGGGCATTAAAATTATCAGCCCTAACAGTGCTAGTCGTTTCATAATTGGCATTGAATCACGAAGCGCCGCGCATTGCAAAGCTGTACAGGATTTTTCGATTCCGACCGGCGTGTTCGATCTCTCTCGCCTCTACGCACTTCTTTTAGCCATTCTGAGACTGCTCCTGCTTTCGCGCCGATTCCAGATGCTCCAGCGTTGGCTCTTGAAGGGGAAGAAAATCTTCGGGATTCTCCGGCGACTCTCCGGACCTACAAAAAGTGAGCACCCAGCTCGCCGCAGCGAGTCCGTCCCGCGCAAACAAAGCGATGCGAGGATAAATTCACCGTTCTTCAAAATCGCCTTTGTGTTCAAACGTCGCGATCACGTTGTCAGCTTAATCGTAAACTCGAATGACAGCATCCATATGATCGGCTGCGAAACTTCGCGTATTCGATGGCGTCATTCGGGTCGCTGTACCACAGACGTCCAAGCATGCGTGTTTGCTTCAATCGCAAGAAAGACGCGAATCGACTCGCCGCCAGTCACTGTGAACAATCCAATGAGAACAAGCGCGAGGCTGACTAACCCGAAAGTCATGGCGGTCGTCAAGACGGCGCCAAAGTCGGCTGCCGAGGAACTGAATAGATTAATCGCGCAGAAAGCCAGTACCAAAATTCCGATTGCCATAAGAGTCCAGCCAATCCCAATGAGAAGGGCAGAAAAGAATGATAGTGCAGGAAATCGTGGGTTTTTCATGTGTTGGACATTCTGTCCGTATCGTTACCCAACCGGCAATCCAAAACGATTCTGGCGTGAGCTTGGCGGGTTCGGTCAATTCACTCCGTGATCACATGCGAGATCTCGCTTTAGTTGTGCCGTGCTGGTAAATAAGATGCCACGCCAGCCGACGGCCTTCGCTCCTTCTACATTCAGAAGTGTGTCGTCGACTAGAAGGCACTCCGAGAGGTAACGTGCCGCCGATGCAGTTCTTATGTGCGGCTATCAAAGATCACTAGCTGGCCTGTTTCGCGGTTAGCCAGTGCTTGTTTCGACGTTTCTTGAGGCAACCGATTCCGAATAGATAAGTCCGGCGGGTGGGAATTAGAGCTTTCTAGTCGAATTGCGCGACGGCGAGCACCGGAAATCGTCGAGCAACGCGATAACTGCGCGCATCGGCGATGCACGATTTTTTTGCCTGGATTCGGTGCTTTGTGGTGCGCTGCTCGGCGAGTCGCCGCTCGCCTTGGCGTTGTTCGCCAATCTTCCGATCGACAAAACGCATTAAACTGTTCGCAATCTCATCCCGACCGAATAATAGAAACTTTCCATTCATTAGTTGCCCTCCAATCATTCAAATAAGGTGCGACGACAAGGTCCTCGTGGTTGGTCGTCTCTCTTATTTGAGACACAAATGGATCGAATTTATTTCGGCATCCGGATGTCTCGGGCCATTTCTGCCGTTTGAAGAACTGAAACGATTGCAGATCGAGGTGCTCCCATTCGAACACCCTGTAGCCACGCTCCTGCAGAGCGTTTCAGACGACGGCCCTGTAGCCACGCTCCTGCGGAGCGTTCCAGACGACGGCCCACAGGGCCGTGGCTACAAGGATCGGGGAGCGGTTAAGCGATCCTCTAACTCACGAGCATTCGAAGGAAGCCTGGATGTCGCAGCGCACCTCCCCAATTCAGAAAAAGCCGCAGGGTTTGGAACCCTGCGGCTTTTATCAGTGTTGTCCAAAGCTCCGTGCAGACTCAGTCTAAAAGAACCACGTGATCAATCGTACGCAGATCGCTGGTGTGTGCGTAATAAACACGCACACGAGCACCTGGTTTGATCGCGGTTTGGACGACTCTCCCCGTCTTGTCCAGAACGTGACCGGATCCATTGAGAACGTAACGGTCAGCGCTTTTCGAGCTGTCCTCGCGAACAACGAGCGTTCTGAGAGGTTGATAACTGGCGGCTGAGCCGTCCCCAGCTGTCATTCTGATGATCGCTCCCGTTACTGTTATTGGTTCTGCGGTTGTTTGTTTCTTGTTCGTCGAGCCCGGCTGTGCAAATGCCAACGGAGCAAGTAGCAACCAGGCGAGTGTGATAACTATATTTTTCATGATGCCTCCTCTTTGATGTTGATTGTTAGTGGATGTTCTACTCGCCTGAGTTTCAGGACGTAATCTGCGCCGAACAAGAGCCAGTTGGTGTCTTTGCCACAGGCCACTTTTACCTCGCTCGCTGCGAGCTTGGAACCCATCTGTAATGCGCACCGTTGTAGCCACGGCGCGGTGTCGCCGTGTCGATATGGGACTAACGAGAGCAGGGGGCTACGCCGCGGTCGTCAATAGTCCACGGCCAGTGGCCTGCAGTCAGCAGCCTGCGCACATATTAGGCATTGCAATCCCGCAGTATGGCGCATCAATTGGTTTTGCGATCGTAGAATGAATAAGAGAGACAAAATGAAAGAGCACTACTTTGATGATTTGAAAATCGGTGACCGTTTTAAATCCGAGCCGCTAAATGTTACTGAGAAGCAGGTCATCGAGTTCGCCCACAAGTTCGATCCGCAGATGTTTCATCTAAGCCGGAAAGCTGCAGAGCGAACACTTTTCAAAGGATTGATCGCGAGTGGCTGGCACACGGCTGCGATGACAATGCGGCTATTCGTGCAGACATTAAATTTCGCCGAAGGCGCGATCGGCTTAGGTGTCGATGAACTGCGGTGGCCTACTGCGGTGCGACCTGGCGACGTGCTTACCGTTGAAACAGAGATTCTCGATCTAAGGCCATCGCGGTCCAAGCCGGGCTACGGGATCATTCGGTTGCGCAACGTGACTACGAACCAACACGGCGAGATCATCCAGACAATGCTGGCAAACGCGATGGTGCCAAGGCGAGCGGCATAGAGTAAAGAGCCCGGAGGAAAGCGCCAAGGAAATCCGACAGCGCCGGTATTGCCTGCCATTGGTTAGGAATTGCGCTAGGATGAAACAAACCGGTTGAGCGAGAATCCCGAGAGTAACAGGGGCCCAAACGCATGGACGATATTCAGAAGCGAGCCGACGATAAAGCCTGGGACGAAAAACAGGGCCGCTGGATTTCGGACGCAAATCGCAGAATCGAGGATGGACTAAGTGGCGAAGCGCTTGCGGCGTTACATGGTTTGCACGTGCCTCTGGATGATGAGCCGCCATACGACGTCGACGAGATGAGCGAGGTGGACGATGAAAAAACCCTACGCGACAAGGTCATCGGGCGACTGATACAGATCGGCGATACGATTTCGCAAAACCGTGATCTGCCCGACGATGTAAGGCAAAGATGGACAACCACGTTGCAGGAGTGCTACGCGAGCGACGCGAAGAGCGTGACCCTGCTGCGCGATCTGAGACGAGAGCTTGATAGCTGGGAGGAAATCGATCCACAATCGGCTCTTTCTCTCGTCTACAGCGCGATGGGTGCGGTGGCGACGATGATCGAGACCTATCAACGAAGGTTTAACACTCGATAGCACGACTACGTGCCACAGCCGTTCGCCGACGCCAGAGATAGCGCGCCGTCATCGCGTGAGATTGGCCTGGGCCGCCTGAAGGCGGAATTCCAGACCGCTTCCCGCGATTGCCTGGTTGAAATCGTCGGGCAACGGCGCTTCAAAATTTTTCCATTCGTCGGTGCGAGGATCGCGAAATCCAAGCTTCCATGCGTGCAACATTTGCCGCGGAAAATCCTTTGCGAGACGCGGCGCGTAGACTTTATCGCCAAGCACCGGGTGACCGAGATGATTAAGATGCACACGAATCTGATGGGTCCGTCCAGTGTGTAGCCAGCATTCGACGAGACTGGCCTGCTCGCTCGACCGAACGACGCGATACTCGGTTTTGGCCGCGCGTCCACGCAGAGCAGTCGCGCTCATTCGTTGTCGGTGAACTGGATGTCGTCCGATCTTTTCTTCGATTACACCAGCTGGCTTGCGCAATCTTCCAGTCACCAGCGCAAGATAAATCTTCTGCACCGTGCGGTCAGCGAACTGCCTGGATAATCCGCGATGGGCTGCGTCGTTTTTGGCGACGACAAGACACCCGCTCGTTTCCTTGTCGAGGCGATGAACGATGCCGGGGCGCTCTTTCCCGCCGATCCCCGATAACATGGAGCAGTGGCTGAGCAGCGCATTGACCAGAGTGTGTTCGCGATGACCGGCGCCCGGATGAACAACAAGCCCAGCCGGCTTGTTGATCACAATGAGATCATTGTCTTCGAAAAGTATTTCAAGCGGGATCTGCTCCGGTAGGGTCTCGATCTTTTCCAGCGGCGGCTCGGTGAGTTGAATCTTATCGCCGCCTCGAACGATTTGGCGTGGCCGGCTGGTTGAGTTGTTCAGTCGAACAAACCCATCGCGAATCAACTGCTGGAGTCGTGACCGGGAGAATTCTGGAAGTCGCTTCGCCAGAAATTGGTCGAGTCGAAGCCTTGCTTCGTTCGCTGATGCGACAAGCTCGATCCGAGTCGACTTTTCGGCTGAAAGTTGCCTCATAGATAGATGAATGCGTGCCGCGGCTTTTTAATCTCGCACGGCGAACAATTGAACGGACAATAGCAGTTTGTGAATTGGCAGGCGAGACGCCCGCAAACGCGGCAGCAAGCGGACCACTGCTACGTTTTGCTCTGCAGGGCCTGAATGTTACAATGACTGCCCAATGGCGAGTGAGCCGGCCGCCCAAACGTGCCCCAGTTGCGGAACAACTGTCGATACGACAGCTGCAGAGCCATTGGCCCGCATCGCCTGTCCTACGTGTGGAAAGAAGATACGCGTGGAGAGGACCTTCGATCATTTCGTCGTGGTTGAGACGCTTGGTGTTGGTGGGATGGGCACCGTTTACAAGGCGCGCGATTTGCAACTGGATCGGTTCGTGGCGCTGAAACTGTTGCGAAGAGATCTCGGTGGCGAAGAGGATCATAAAGCTCGATTGCAGCAAGAGGCACGCATTGCTGCCGCCGTGAATCATCCTTATGTGATACAGGTATTCGACTCGGGAACAGATCACGGCCAGTTCTATGTGGTAATGGAGTTGGTCGATCAGGGAAGCCTCGACGATCTCATGGCGCTGCAACCGCGGTTACCGGAACAGCGGGTGCTCGAGATTGGCATCCAGGTTGCGAAGGGACTGCGTGCCGCGCACCGGCGAGGTCTGATTCACCGCGATGTGAAGCCGGCTAATATTTTGTTTGTCGATGAACACGCAGCAAAAATCGGCGACTTCGGTCTTGCCAGCTCCGCGACGCAACGCTGGGGAATCGGAGGGGTGGTTTGGGGAACCCCCGAATATGTCGCGCCGGAAAGATTAAACAACGACCCGGAGGACTTTCGTAGCGACATTTACAGTTTGGGCGCAACACTGTTTCACGCAATTGCGGGCAAACCGCCAATCGAAGCCAGAACAAATTCCGCGACCGCATTGCTCGAATCAAAACAACGGCCACTCGATTTACACAAAACAGCGCCGGACGTTTCTGCCGAGACTGTGGAGGTTTTGCAGCGAATGATCGCAGCTGATCCGGCGCAGCGTTTTTCCTCCTATGACGACCTGGTGGCGGAGCTGGAGCGGGCGTGGCGCGCTCTGGCATTGGAGGATGCAACCAGCGGCGGTGAGACGCGCCGGCGACGACGCTGGCCGTCGGCTTTGTCTGGCTTTACACGACGCAGCTTGGAAGGGCTAAGAGGGGTTTTGCGCTGGCTCCGCCGCCTGCCACCTCTCATTCGTGTGGCTTTACCGGCTGTATTGGCGGTTGGGATTTTGTTCGTTATCGCGCGCAGCAGAGGCTGGTTGGATCGCGGTCCGTGGAATAAAGCACTCGCCACTTATAAAGAGCAGGTCGCCCTTTATCACTTTGCTCAAGCGGCTGAGGAGATCAGGAATGTGAAACTGGTCGGCGGATATTACAGGCCCGCGGAAGAAATTTCAGAAAAGCGGGCGCTACTCATGTCCGATTGGAAGAACGCTCTGATTGACGATCTCAACCGTTCGCATTTCTCGGGTACACTCACAGATAGCTCCGGGGCGCAATATACAGGCATAGTGAGCGCTACGGATGAAGGACTCACGATGAAGCTTCCGTATGGAATTGCATGGATCACCTGGGACAAGCTCTCGCCAAAGGAAATACTGGCCGTATCCAAATCATTCATCGATTCAGAAGTGCGTGGTGCAGCAGATCGACAGTGGCGTTGCGCTGTCTTTGCCAGTGAAACCGGGCAGACCGAGGCAGCAAGAGAATTAGCTAAAGCCGCTGCGAGGATGAAGCCCGAATATAAGGAACAGATTTCTGTTCTCTTCCCGGATATGTCCCAAGCGCCTTAGGGCGCGTTGAGGACAACGCGTTCAACCGGTATTTGCCAAGGGTGGATCGGCTGGTTCGAAGACGATGCCAGCTCACATGCCGAAGGCGCAAGATGGAGGATGAACGAATTCACGGTCTTGGGAGTCTGATTTGACGAATCATTGCTATAATTGATTTTTGACGCGACGTTTTCCTGATCGCGATATGGAGCAAAATCCGCCACCGCAGTTTCCTTCGCCGGAAGAATTGAAGACCAAGATCACGGAGTTTATGAAACAAAACTTCGGCGACCGGGTCTCAGTAGCGACTTTTGCCGAGCCGGAACCCGCGCCGGCAGAAGAGGAAGAAAAGCCGGAAAAGACGGATCACAATGAATTCGAGTTTAATCTCCTGCCTCGCGACATTAAAGCGCATCTCGACCGCTTCGTGATCAAGCAGGATGAAGCGAAGAAGGTGCTGGCGATCGCCGTTTGCGATCATTACAATCACGCCAATTACCTGCGCCGTCTTGAAAAGGAAGATGCCACGCGTGCGCAGGAGATTGAATACATCAAACAAAACGTGATTTTGGTGGGGCCGACCGGTGTCGGG
>Ga0193723_1001162_pt1 | contig 10220 bp, 7 predicted proteins | sample H2m2metaG_FD_143042 | JGI IMG/M metagenome (GOLD analysis project Ga0193723, IMG submission 143042) | Soil microbial communities from a riparian zone of the East river system, Colorado, United States - H2m2 | ecosystem: Environmental > Terrestrial > Soil > Riparian zone | place: USA: East River... | reverse complement strand
AGTGGAAGGCGATCAATGGCGTGCTCACCAACACGCAGCGCGGTGGCAATCTCGTGAGCGACCCGGTGTTTGGCGACTTCAAGCTGCACCTCGAGTTCCGCTATCCCAAGGAAGGCAACAGCGGCGTGTATCTGCGCGGCCGCTACGAGGCGCAGGTCGAGGACTCGGTCGTGACCGTGAGCAGCGGGGAGGCCACGGGTGGCCTCGGCGCGATCTACGGGTTTTTGATACCCACTCAGAATGCGGCGAAGGGCGCCGGCGAGTGGCAGACCTACGACATCACGCTGGTCGGCCGGATGGTGACGGTGGTGCTGAACGGCAAAGAGGTGATTTGCCGGGCGAGCATTCCGGGGCCCACGGGTGGGGCGCTCGATAGCGATGAAGAGAAGATGGGGCCGATCATGCTGCAGGGGGATCATGGGCCGGTCGAGTACCGGAATCTCATGATCACACCTGCGAAATAATCGTCCGAAATACAAGGGGGCTCTCATGATCCGCCTGTCGCTTTCCGTTCTTGCCTTGGTCTCGACTGCGGCGCTGCCGCTCGGCGCCCAGAAGATCGATTCGCTGGCCTTGCATCTCCACATGCCGCGCGACAAGGCCGTGGATGCGGTGGTCAGCGCCTTCACGCAGACCGGCCTCGGCGTCACGAATTCCACGCCCTCGTTTGTGGAGGCGGACCAGGGCCGAACGTCGGCCTTCACTGGCTACACCGCGCGGAAGGTCCGGGCGATGCTGTTCGGCTCGGATTCGGTCACCACCGTCGTGATTGTCGGCGACGAGATCCGCCTCGACGACGATGGCACGACGCAGCTGCGGCGCCTCCGCATCGACAACCGGGCGGGCGGGAACGGCGGCAAGGTGTGGGCGAAGATGGTGGCGGCGGCGATGATGCTCGACTCGGCGTCGGTGCCCGAGGCTGCCCGGTCGAAGCAGTAGGCGCGCGCATGGCCACACCTGTCGCGTATGGTGTAGTAGCGGGCCTGGTGTTCGGCGCCGTCGTGGTGGCCACGATGCTGCCGCTCACCTTTCCCGATAAGCGCGCCGCAATTACCGCGGCATTTCTGGACCGGTTCGCGATCGGGTTCGTGATCGGGGTCGCGAATCTCACCTGGCCGCGCTGGGTGGTCGGGCTGTTCTTTGGGCTGCTGCTGAGCGCGCCGGCAGCGATCATCACGAAGGCGTGGCGGCCGATACTCATTATCGGCGTGGTTGGTGGGGTGATCATCGCGGTGCTCGAGCCGCGGTTCGTGCGGTGAAGCTCTTCCCTCGCTTGGTCGAGCCGTGCCATAGTTGTTGATGGGTGCCTCCCCGGCGCCCCCATAGATGCCCCAATCCCTAGCAATTCAACGTGTTGACACGCGGTTGATTCGCCCGCCTAATGTTCACTTGGAATCATTAAAACGCGCTGGGGGATGTGACTCACAGTTTCGTGTTGCACTGCCTAGGTGGCCCCGCCTTGTTCGCCGTTGCCAGCGAGCAGGTGCGGTTCCGTACGCGCAAGCACTTCGCCCTCCTCGTTCGTCTCGCCCTGGAACCCGGCAAGCAGTTCACGCGCGATTACCTCGCCGATCTGCTGTGGCCGGAGGCACCCGCGCGGCACGCGAATCATTCGCTGGCCCAGGGTCTGTCGGTCATCAAGGCGAAGATCGCGCGTGAGGCGGTCGTGATTCAGCGCGCGACGGTTGGACTGGCTGCCGGTTGGATCGACGTGGACGTCACGCATTTGCCGACCGGCGACGTCCGCATAGATGGTCCATTCCTGGACGGTTTCGAGATTCCTGACGCGCGGCCGTTTGAGGACTGGAAGGGCGAGTTTCGTGCGCGCCTGATCCCGCAGATTCGCGATTGCCTCGTGCACCAGATGGATGCGGCGCGGCGCATCGGTGATTTCCCCACGGTCGAGCGGCACGCCACTCGCCTCCAGGATCTCGATCCGCTCGCCGAGGAGGGCATTCGTGGGATTATGGAGGCGCGGGCGTGGGCGAGTGATCGGAGTAGCGCGCTGAAGGCGTTTGCGCGCTATGAAGCCCAGCTCGCCGACGAGCTCGGGGCAAAGCCCGGGCCCGAGTTGGTCCGCATGGCCGATCTGCTCCGTGACGGCCGCGGCGCGCCGAGTCGGCCTGTCACGCCCGGTTATCCCCCGGAGCGCGCCGATCGTCGGTTTGAGCCGGAGACCCTCATCGGACGTGAGCGCGAGTTCAGCGTGTTGTACGACGCGTGGCTCGAGGGTCGGCGGAAGTCGCCGCGCATCGTGGTCGTCACGAGTGATCCCGGTGTCGGAAAGACGACCCTGGTCAACGCGTTCGCGTCCAGTTGTCAGATGGAAGGAGCAGTGGTCGCTCGCGCGCAGGCGTATGACGCGGAGCGAGAGCTGCCGTTTGCGGTGCTGGGTGAGTTGGTGAAGCAGCTGGCGACGCAGCGGGCGATTGGCAGTGCCGATCCGGAAGCGCTGAGCGAACTGACGCGGATCAGCTCTGAGATTCTCCGCGTATTTCCCGGCGTACCGAAGCCTGTGGAGTGGTCGCCGGAACTGATGCCGCTACGGATCGCGGATGCCTTTCTGAAGACTGTAACAGCTGCAGCTGCGGACAGCCCCGTGATGTTAGTTGTCGATGATGTGCATGCGGCGGACAATGCGAGTACTGCAATTCTTCATTCGGTTGCTCGTAAACTGACAGATACTCGTGTTCTCATGATCTTGACTGGACGCAGGAGTGAATTGCGACTATCGGAAGCGCCTTCAGCGCTCACCTCCGATCAGAATATCGCTTCGCTTCAATCCTTGGAGCTAGACGTCCTGCCTGTTGAAGCCACTCATGATTTTATCAAGCGTCTCGTCGCTACCGCCACGAAACGCGACCCGCCGATCGACAGGATCCTTCGCGCGAGCGGTAGGAACCCCTTGGCCGTCGAACTGATAACTCGAGAATGGGCTGAACACGGGGATGCGTCGCTCCTAAGAGACCTGGAGGCTCTCGACACTCAGCCCGCGCCAGCGATCGGCATACCGCGAGCGATTGGAGCGGTTTTCGATCGGCAAAGCCGTCGCCTGGAGAGCATCAGCAGGGCAACGCTGGACCTGGCAGCGGTTCTTGGACGGCGACTCACAGAAATGGCTCTTTACTCAGCCATCGAGCTCTCGCCGGGCCGGGCAGCTGAGGCTTTGTCGCGCCTGCGCGATGAAGGTTACTTGAGAGAAGTCAGCGGAGACCTGGAGTTTCGTAACGAGCTGATTCGTGCGCAGGCTTATTACGCCGTAGCAGGAGCAACTCGACAGCACCTACATCGAAGAGTCGCGGACCTGTTAGCTCAGAACCACCCACACGACGACAAGGCGATTAGTCTGGAGATCGCATGGCATCATTTGCGCGGTGGGGACGCTCTTCGTGCAGTTCCTTTCGCAATTGCGGGAGCTGAATCAGTCCTAGCCGTCGGAGCGCCGCATGGAGCTGAGGAGATTCTGCGAGCAATACTTGATCTCAATGATCACTTGGAGAATCCCAAGAAGGTGCGTTTGCTACTCGCGAAAGCATACATCGATCAGTCCAAGGCAGAACCTGCTTTACCCATCATCGAGCAAATGGTCAATGATGCCCAACTTACGCTGCAGGAACAGGCGGAGGTGGCGATGCTTCGGGCCTCCGCCGAATTCCTGCTGAACAAGGAGCCTGCCGACAAATACTGTGAGGTTGTGCGAGGCGCATTGCAATGCGCCCGGAAATCTGCAGACCTCATGCTCATCGCCCGAGCGCTTCTCGAATGCGCACGAGCGGGGACTGACCAAGGATTGACCGAGCTTGTGACAATTGCCCAAGACGGCATTAGAGGGCTGGAGCAGACGGCTGATATCGGCGATTTACCAACGGCGGTGCTCACCAAAGCGGTCTGTCGAATGTTTTTCCATGATTACGCCGGGTGCCTGGACGATTTACAAAGCTTTGTGGCACGGAACAAATGCCAAGCAAACGCAGCACAAATGGCATTGGTGCACTCGGGCCTCGGCCTAGCCCTATGTATCCTTTGTCGAATGGAGGAGTCATTCGAGGCATATAAGGCAGCTTTCGAACTGACAAAGCAAGTCGGTGACGATTCGAGAATGTCGGTACTCGCCGCGAATGTCTGCGTTCTGCAGTCGGCTCGTGGCCTTTATGACGACGCGATACGATGGGGCGAAGAGTCTGTATGTCTTGGCGAAGCATCGAAGAGCAATGCGCTTCAAATGGCCTATTCAAGTCTTGTAGACCCCTATCTGCTCATCGGGAAGCAAAGCGAGGCAGTCGCATGCATGGAGAAGGCTAGAGCATGGCTCGGTCCGAGGCGTCGCTGGAAATTCCATTGTGCGTTCGTGATGGGAAACGCATCGTTCGCGATGATGCAAGGAAACATCGCAATGGCGCTTGACCTAATCGGGCAACTGGACGGATTGACGCGAGGCCGAGAGGACGCTGTGCCTATTCCTGGCTCCTATTGGAAGTTCAAGATCTTCAAGGAGGTCCAGCTAGGGAGGCTTGAAGAAGCACAGCAACTTGTTCGGAAGAGCACGAGCCTTCTTCGCGACAAGAGCCCACTTAACTATTTCGACGTTCTGGCGAGCAGGGCGTGGCTAGAACTTCGAACGCAAGGTGCTTATAGCTCCCAGACGATTCGGGAGCTAGAGGAGTTTGAAGAAGTGGGAGCGCTTGGCCGAAGAGCCCTGCTCGTTGCGCAAGGGTTCTTGGATCCATCAAGGTTAGGGGTTGATACGGACGGGACATTAACGCGAGCACCACCACCGACCTTGACCTGATCGCTGGAGCGTCATCGAAAAACCGAACGAATACGAGAACCAAAGATCGTGGAGTGGACAGGCCGGCCATCGTTCGCATGATTCGATTGCCAAGCCTGTTACCATCATCAGTTTCTGCGTGAAAGAACCAGGGCATCCGAGACTTCAGCATGTGCCTGGAATGGCAGCTCCTTCGGGAATTGTCTGGACGTGTTTGGCCGTTGCGGAACCTAAGCGCGTGCGCGAATCGAGCGCGTCCCATCCTGCATGCTGCGGGGAATTGTAGGCTCGGTCCCTACTTGTGAGCCGAGGAGACGCCTGATTCCAGGCGAGCGCGAGACTAACTCCACAAGCTTGGGGTCAAATTGGACTCCGGAATGCCTCTTCAGTTCTTCGATTGCCCGTTGTAGAGAGAGAGCCTTTCGGTACGGTCTGTCTGTTGTCATCGCATCAACCGTGTCAGCCACCATGATGATCCGCGCGCCCATCGGTATCTGTTCACCAGCAATCCCGTCGGGATATCCTGATCCGTCATAATTCTCGTGATGGTGTCGAATCATCGCCTCGACGGTGCCACGTAACCGAGCGGCTGTCGCGACTAGCTCTGCGCTTCTGACTACATGGCTGCGCATAATCATCATCTCCTCAGGACTGAGCCGACCCTCCTTCCGTAACAACGGCGCAAACTCCTCGTAGATCTTGCCGACGTCGTGCAGCAATCCTGCTCTCTTCACGCTGTCTAGATCAGACGTTGAAAGCCGGAGTTCACGTCCAATTACAACTGCGTATTCCGCCACGCGACGCGAATGGCCTGATGTATATGGATCGCGCGCTTCCATGGCCTTGACCATCAGCTCAAGCTTCTCTTCGAGTTCCTCTTGTAATTGAAGATTCATCTGGTACAATTGGCGCGCCAAGAAAAGCGGGAAGATAATTACCGCCAGACCGAGCAACTGCAGTTTCACGTATAGGAACGCGAGCAGAATCGCCAGTGTGCTGGACAGCAGATCCGTTGCCAGTGAGCCGCTGATTCGGCCCCATGACTCACGAACCGACACTCCCTTGCTGGAGAAGGAGACGGCGAGTGCAACGCTTCCGTGATTCAAGACAAAAAACGTCAGAACGAGGGCGACGAATGGGATCAAAGAGAAAGAGAACTCGTCCAGGCTAACCTTACCGCCCAGGTTCGTGTAGACCAGCGAGCCGACGCCAACGGCGAGCATGTACTGAGCTGTGTTGTACCAAACTCTAATAGCTGGCTTTCGTCGGACGAACGCATCGACCGTCAGTGCTGTCAAACCACTCACGAGCATGGCCCATGGACGGTCCAACATCGCCACGGAAGCCAAAAAGGGTATGAAGACAACGGATGTGTTTACCCTAGCGAATGGAATTCTAAAGAAAAACGAATCGCTGATGATGCTGAGGAGAGTGAATGCTGCCAAAGCGTTCCAAAAACGGGACGGAAACGGAGCAGGACTGTGCCAGTCGGCCGTCGCAAGAAGGCCGACTGATAGAATGGTGACCACGCCAACCAACAGGTAGATGCGCAAACGGAGCAGCCGCTCGATCACTTTGCCACCTTCGAAAAACACGGTATAAGGAGTGAGGCCCCAAGGTCACTGCTACCAACCCACCCAGCCATCCGCGAAAAACAACTTCGCCACTGCTGTGAACAGCACTGCGAGCAGTTGCAACATCGAGCGTCACCCCCTTAATGGGTCCAGCGAGTGTTACGGCCTCGCCTAGGAGTGGCACGCCTCTCTATAGCGTGCCCGACGCTCCGCTCGTCTACTGTTCGCTCTGCTCCGCTCTAGCTAGCGGTGACCAGGGGCCCCCTGTTTGAGATTTCCATTTCAGTCCTACGCTACCTTCCGCGACTGCAACACACGACGCATCGCCTCGATAACCACCCCCATGCCGTCTACCTTGTTGACGATCGCCTGCACACCCAACCGCCGTAGATCATTCTCGGCTGCCGCCGGCATTCCGCCCGTGACGATCATCACCGGTGCCGTGAGACGCTTGGACGTGTCCACCAGCCGCTCCACCACCTGCACCGCATTCAGATCGGGCAACGCATAGTCGAGCACCACCAGGTCAGGACTCACCCGGCCGATCTCGAGCAACCCGTCCACACCCGTCGACGCCTGCAGCACGTCCACCTCGGGTGCCTCACGCTCGATCGTCCGCACCAACGCCTTCAGATATCCGGGATCGTCCTCGACCACCACGACCACCGCGCGCGCGTGCGACGCCGCCAGCTCCGTCGGCACCGACATCCCATGCGCGCGCAAAAACTCCGCGAGATCCACCGACGCCACCCGCCGCCGACCCGTCGGCGTGCGATGCCCCTTCAAATGCCCCTGATCGATCCAGCTCGCAACCGTCGCCGGAGTCACCTGTAGCACCCGCGCGACACGCTGCGTGCCCCAATAGCGCTTCGTTCTGATAGGAGCCACGAAACACGAAATACCGCTAGAATGGAGAATCCGCTAGATGGGACTAGTACCTATGTCGTACTACTTCTGAGGGAATTCGCAACTGCAGCGCCGCGGAGCCGCCAGGACGCTAAGTGGTTGTCAGGAGCTATTTTGGACCGCTACCGCCGAGCATCTACCCAGCGGTTCGTGGCATCGAGCACCGCCAGCACCGCGCTGCGCTCGGCCGACTCGCGAATTTCACACGTTCCGGTGAGCAGCTGCGCCTCGCGCCCGCCGAGGCCATGGCAAGCGACGAGCACGAATTTGCGATCGAACGCGTCGATGATAGACGCCCCCTCGAGCGCGATCGAATTGTCCGGCAGCAAATCGTCGAGACAGGCCGCCGCCGCGCGCGCCGCCGCCTCCACCCGATTGCGCGTCGTGTCGGTCCCGATCTCCTCGGCCTGCGCCTCCTTCTCGCCGAACGCGAGCGTCACGCGCACCTGCACGCGCTGCGGCCGCTCGGACGGCCGGACCTCGAGGTTCTTGAACATCACGACGCGCCGCTTGGCACGCTCGCTGATCGCCTCTTCCTGCAACGCCTCGATCGGCCGCACGTCCGCGGTCTGTGCGACGCTGATCTTGCGGTGATCGATCTTGAACCCGAGCTGCGCCATCAGCGCCGACTCGATGTTCCGCACCACCTGCTTCGGCGCGACGTCGCTCTTGGTGAGGACGTGCACCTCGCTCACCTCGCCCAGCGGTGTCGCGACCACGCGCGCCGACAGCACCCCCGTCAGCCCGGTGATCAGGTTCTCCAGCCGCTTCATCCCCCACGGATCGGGCGTACCGCCGCCGCCGAGTGGCACGTTGGGTTGATCCGAAGCTGGTGAAGGATTCGATGTCACGGCGACGGCTCCTCCGACTCGGTACCTGTAGCAACCCTGACCCGATTGCGCCCCGCCGCCTTGGCCCGATACAAGGCGCGATCCGCGGCAACCAGCACGTCCTCTTCCTTGTGCTCCGGCCGGTACTCGGCGACCCCAATGCTCGCCGTCACGAAGCCGCTCGGATAGCCCAGCCCCACCCCGACCTCCTCGACCCCGGCGCGCACCTTTTCCGCCACGCCGCTCGCCCCTTCTTCCCCGGTCCCTACCAATACCACAACGAACTCGTCGCCGCCATAGCGCCCCGCCAGATCGGTCAACCGGATGTGGGCGTTGCAGCGCCGCGCCGTCTCGCGCAACACGACATTGCCCGCCTCGTGCCCGAACCGGTCGTTCACCTGCTTGAAGTTGTCGAGATCGAGGAACAGCACGGCAAAATGATCGCCCGAACGGTGGCAGCGCGCGACCTCGTTAGACAGCCGGTCGCGCAGCACGCGGAACGACGCCAGGCCGGTCAACGCGTCCACCGCCGCCTGCTGCTGCGCCAGCGCCGCCTGGCGCTCGAGATAGCGGGGGCACGATTTGAGCGTCGTCCGCCCCTGTGCCGCCGCGACGGCAAACTCCTGGCACGTCGCATAGCCGCACGCTCCCGAGTCCCAGGTCCGGCCGTTCGGCGCGAGCCCGATCTGGTCGATGATCTCGTCCACCAGCTCCTGCGCCGGCTGCTTCGCGGCGGCCTCGATCGCGAAGGCGGCGCCGACCTCGATCGCGATCCCGTCGGCCAGGACCGGCGCCGGGGCGCGCGGCGGCTCGGTCGCCCCCACGATGACGCGCCGGCGGAACAGCTCATCCTTGGGGCCGAGCAGCGGGTGATCGAGACACCCCTCGCAGGGCAGGATATCGACGAAACCCAGGTCGATCCGGTCCACCGCGACGGCCCGGGCAATGCCTTCCAGAGCGCCCAACCCGCGGAGCTTCCGGAAGCGGCGGCTCGACTGGCGCTCTTCCTTTAATAACTCGAGCGGCAGGCCACCCGCGGTGCTCCAGTAGCGGCGCCGCTCCTCCGGAATGCGGCTGAAGAACAGCGGCTGGTCCTCGACGCGCACGCCGCGCTTCTTGAAAATCCCCTGCAGCTCGGCCAGGGTGATGGCGGCATCGACGTCCTCGCCGCCCTCCGTCAGGCAGACCCCTGTGTACACGATGGGCGTGTCTGCGCCGTACAGCGCCTTGAGATAGCGCGCCTCGGCCTCGATCGGCGTCGCGACCGGGGCGAGATAGGGGATCAGCTCGGGGTACTGATTCTTGATCGTTTCGACGATGACGGGACAGGTGCTGCGGATGACCGTGCCGCTCGACCCCCAATCCTCCTCGGCCCAGAGGTCGAGGTACTGCTTGGCCACCAGCTCGTCCCCCAGCACCCCCCGGTGAACCACGCCGAACCCGGCCGCGTAGCAGGCGTTGACGACCTGCTCGGGCGTCGCCGGATAGAACCATGCGGCCGATTCGACCGCCAGGATGAGCACGGCTTTGTGGCTGAGGGCGAACTCCAGCGCCCGGGTCGCGTCACCGACGGCAATGATGGCTTCATGGGGACATGCAGGCAGGCAGAGACCCACACGCGTGCAGGCCTCGTCCACAATCCAGACTTTTTCGCCTTCGACCGCTACAGCATCGGAGGGGCAGACGCGCACACACGCCAGGCACGCGACGCACAGCTCCGGGTCGATCCTAAAATCCACGACGGACTCCGGCCTGGGCGCGCAAGAGGCTCTTTGGATCAGGGGATTAAGCCAGGGGGCTTAATCTATCGCGTATTCTTTGAGTTTGCGATAGAGGGTTCGTTCGCCTATGCCGAGGTTCTCGGCGGCCTTGCGGCGATTGCCGTGCGTCTCGCGCAGCGCCGCATCGATCGCGGCGCGCTCGACGTCGGACATGCTCATGCCGGCCTTGTAAATGACTGCTTGGGGCTCGGGGCTCGGTTCCAGGGGATCGATGGTGGCAGCTTCGATTTGCCGAGTCCCGAGTCCCGAACCCCGAGTCCCGACTTCAATTACCTCCACCCTTTGTGATGGCCGCTCCTCGATGCGCCGGCGGAGATCCTCCAGCTGCATCTTGAGCTCCACCAGGGTCCGGAAGATGAAC
>Ga0193723_1001161_pt1 | contig 10220 bp, 12 predicted proteins | sample H2m2metaG_FD_143042 | JGI IMG/M metagenome (GOLD analysis project Ga0193723, IMG submission 143042) | Soil microbial communities from a riparian zone of the East river system, Colorado, United States - H2m2 | ecosystem: Environmental > Terrestrial > Soil > Riparian zone | place: USA: East River... | reverse complement strand
CAGTGGTGGTAGTGGATATGGTGGCGCAGGCAGGATGCTATCTCAATTATTGACTGAGATGGATGGTGTACAGGAGATGCAAGGTGTAATGGTAGTAGCTGCAACTAACAGAGCTGATATGATTGATACGGCACTACTGAGGCCCGGGAGATTTGATAAGATTGTCTATGTACCAAATCCAGACAGAAATACTCGAGTCAGAATCCTTGAGATACATACAAGAGGTAAACCTATTAGTCGAGACATAGATTTAAGCAAATTAGCAGAGCAGACAGAAGGTTTCAGTGGTGCAGATGTAGCAGCAGTTCCCAATACTGCAATTTCTCTAGTGTTACATGAGTACCTTCAAAAGTATCCGACACCTGAAGATGCAGCAAAACATTCATCAGACGCACTTGTATCGTTACGACATTTTGAAGATGCAGTCAGAAAGATAAAGACACAAAGAGAAACAAAACCCGGAGAGCCAGTTGCCAGTCTGGCACACTATAGGTAGGTAAATGACTTTCAGAGAGAAAATTAATTCTCCTTCCTTCTCTTTGTTGGGTGTTGATAGACTATCGGATTCATTTTAATATTTGTTCGTACGGCCAGCAATTAGTGTTATTTATATTACTCACTACTGCCGTAGTATAATTATCTCATTTTATTATGATAATGCAAACTTCAATTGTATGTTCGATATGTAACAAGGATCATGTGGTTATCACAGACCCTGAATCTGCCGAGATCATTTGTAGTGCCTGTGGCGCTGTTATGTTAGAAAGGATTCAAGAAGATCGCCCAGAATGGCGTGCTTTCAACCTTGAAGAAACAAATGATAAAAGCAGAACAGGAACGCCTATCTCATTGGCACGACATGATATGGGACTTTCCACTATTATTGGAAGAATCAACAAGGACTCCAGTGGAAACAAAATTGATTCACAGACTCTTTCTACAATGAAAAGATTAAGGACATGGGATTTAAGAACACAGACCTCTGATGATAGGAGCCGCCAACAAGCCTTTAGTGAACTTCACGTATTGAAGGATAAACTAGCATTACCAGATGCCATAGTTGAGAAGAGTGCATATATCTATAGAAAAGCTCAAGAAATAGGATTAACACGTGGGAGAACAATATCTGCTACAATTGGTGCTGCAGTATATATTGCTTGTAGAGAGCTACAGATCCCGAAATCGTTAAGAGAAATCGCCGTAGCAAGTAACATAAAACGAAGAGTACTATCAAGAAGTTATAGAATATTGACTTCTGAACTTGACATAAAAATACCAATTATTGATCCTATAAAGTGCATTGTCAAAGTTGGTAACAAGGTTAGTCTTAATGAAAAGACAAAACGTCAAGCAATAGACGTTATGAATAATATTACTAAAAGTGAAATATCCGCTGGCAAAAACCCTATGGGGCTTGCAGCAACAGTACTGTATATAGCATGTCTTAAGACTGGCGTGAATATACGTCAAGCTGATATCGCATATGCAGCTGGAATATCGGAGGTAACCCTAAGAAACAGAATCAAGGATCTTAAAGAAAGGTTTAATCTGAATTAATAAATAAAGATTAAATGGATATGTAAAAAACTATCAATTTGTTATCTGAATGGCAATGCTATTACTCTTTATTCTTCCGTTCGCTTTCTATCATTGTTGCTGCACTACATTGAGAAACTACCTTTAACACATCTCTCATGCTCTTGTAGCAGCCTTTTCGTTTTCTTCTAACTTTTATTGGGCATCAGATACGCAGTCTTTTCGCTTTACACAAAGTAACCATTATACTTTGCCTTTCCAAGCATTCTGTTGTTCTTATTTTTATCTCGTAAGATTATGGAAGTGTGAGGAACGTAGCTATTAGGTTTTGCCATATAAGTAGTACCATGGATTACAAGAAGAATGTATTCGTAGCGCCATAAAAGGTACTTTTCTTGTTCATTCATAAGAGTCTTGAGAGGAATTCTCGCTACATCATGGTATCTATCTACAGAAACCCTCATCTTATTCTCATTCTTATCGCTATTACAATTACCCCCACTACCAAAATCATCCCATATTGGATAATGATTGAACCACAAAACCATATCTAATTCTTCTGCAGGTCGGTTTCTTACATACAGTAATCTAGGTTTAAATGCAGTCACCATGCTAAATACAGTCATTGCTATCCCAAGTAAGAAATATCCTTCAGTGATAAAGTAGATATTATTATTATTCTCATTAATTATCATTGTCCCATTTTTCTCATTTTGAAAATATGCATAGTTATTGTGTGCCATAAATGGAATTGCAATACCTGCAAGTAGCAAAGGTACTCCTATACCAGCTATTGCAATAGGTGCAAGTCCTTTATGCGTTATAGGAAGAAATATCAGTACAATCAAAATAATTGATATAGTTACCAAGATATTTTCTGAGATTGAAGAATGTGAATTCATACTATCATTGTTAATAATATCGAAAATAGAAGTCTGGATAAGTATTAGAATCGTTATGCTTATTATACTTAATCCCAATAATACGACTTCATTTCTATGAAGCCATAAAGATATGCTGTTGTTGTTATTAATGTTGTTTGACTTTGACAATCATATTCTCAATCGTTTATAGGTCATCATCTTTAAATATTTTTATTGTCGTTAGGCTAAACCTTTTTTCCGGCTAGACATTTTCATCTTGTGGTTGTCAATAGCCAAGATTGACTACTGCCGAAGACCCTAATATTTCTTGATATATGTACAAAGTGTTTAACTTAAGAAAAAGAAAAATAATCTACTACTAATCAGAAAAGCATTTTAGACGCGCGTTGAACTTTTCGTTACTCTCGGCATTCACAGGTCAAACGGATTTGGCAAAAATAGCCAATTAAGATGATGATTTCCTGTATGGCCCGCGAGTCCCTTTACGAGCTTTCTTTTCTTTAGCACTTTGTTTTAATAGAATTGATTCAATTTCTTCTGTATTCTCTTCTCGCTTGCTCTTGTCAGTATTAGTGAAATTAAATGGATAACGTTCAATATGAAATTCTACATGTTTTTCAAATTCCTGCTTCTTGTCAAAAAACTTGTTACATGCTTGGCATTGAAACATTTTATTTTCGTGGATAAATTTTTGATGCCTAGCCAGTTCTGTATCATTTACAAATACCATACCACAAATATCACATTTGTATTCCTCAGAACCTTCCATATACTTCTGAAGCAATATAACCTATATATTGATAGTACTCCTAGATTCACCTTTAACCCGGTCCAATGCAAGATATTGTAATCTATGAATATGGGCAAACTTCATTAGGGATTGGTACTGTTACCGTATAGTACCTGACAAATACATCTATCAATTGAGGCTCATTCATCAATTTCACGTGTATGTGACTTGCTTCTATAGCTCCTAGTCAATTTATGCTTTGTCTTTCTATATACTAGTAGAGGATGAGAAAAGATAATGACAACAATAGTTGGCATCAAAACAAATGAAGGCGTTGTACTTGCCTCAGATAGAAGAGCAAGTAAAGGCTTTTTCATAGGCTCAAAAATAACACAGAAAATAGCAAAAATAGATGATACTCTAGCAGTAGCAATTGCTGGGCAGCTATCAGATGCAGAGTATATGATTAAAGTTGCAAAAGCTGAAAGGAGATTAATGGAGCTACGTCGCGGATTTCAGCTTACTGTAAAAGAATCTGCGAGGCTAATTGCAAACCTGGCATATTCTGGTCTTAAGAACTATCAACCATACTTTGTAGAATTATTGGTGGCAGGTGTAGATCAAGAAGGTGGACATATATTTTCAGCAGATATGAGCGGTGCAATAACCACTGAAGACTTTGCATCTTCAGGGTCAGGTTCTCCTATTGCATATGGAGTACTTGAAAGTGTGTATAACAAGGAAATTACAAATGACCAAGCAAGAGAAATTGCCACCAAAGCTGTGGCAGCAGCAATGGAACGAGACCCAGGTTCAGGGAATGGCATTGATGTCCTGGTGATTCCGAACCTGTTGGTAGTGAAAAAGGAGGTGACTCATTAGAAATGGCAGAAACAAGTGGTGCGGGGATTAGCGGCACCAGGTATCCTTACTATTATGGTCCTGAAGGTAGACTAGTGTTAGTAGATAGCGCCTTAGAAGCCGTAAACAGAGGGTCAACTACTATCGGAATAAAAACACCCGGCTTTGCTTTGATATCTAGCCATATCAAGCCGACGAAGCCTTTGGTAGAACCTGCTGAAAAAATATTTACAATTGATGAACACATAGGTGCAACAGGGTCCGGATACATAGGTGATATATTGCAATTAATCGATGAGATAAGGTTAGCGGCACAGAAACATAGGCTTACCTATGAGAGTCCAATTGATATAAATTCACTTGCAAAACATCTGGGTTCATACTTGCACAACTATACAATTTATGCTGTGAGACCTCAGGCAGCCTCTATAATAATATCAGGAATAGATCAAACCGGGGTTCAGCTATACCAAGTAGACCCAAGTGGAACGTTCTATCGAGGAGCTGGGCTAGCAATAGGTCAGTATTCGGATATTGCTCTTGACGTAATTCAAAAAGAATATAGCCCAGATATGAGTTTGGAGCAAGCCATTCAATTGAGCAATAAGGCAATAGAAAGAGCATTAGGAGAAAGGCCATTGGTAGAAACTGGTGTTGTTACAACTAAAGATGGTTCTTTTAGGAAGATCGCAAATAGCTAAGTCTCTTTCTTCTTTTTATTCTGATCCGATTAAGAAAGAGCATCTAAATTTATTGATCTAGAACAGAGTAAAAGACCGACCATCCTTGTTTCCTGAAGGCTTTATATGGTAATTATTACCGTTTATTACCAAGCCTTATATATTAGCAATGGTAAGTAATACTGATGATAAAAAATGGTAGACAACAAATCTTCTAAAGACGATACATCAGTAAGGATAACTGGATCACACGATTTAGCTGACACAATAAGAGAAAATATAATTAAGGGAGTGGACGCTTTTGAGAAAATTCAGCCACAATACGCACATTCGATCTCTAATCTGCAGCTAGATTACATCCAGACAGTAAAAAATACTGTTCAAAATGCAATTTCGGCTCAAAAACAATTTGCAAGTATCTGGAATGTTCCAGTAGCAACAACAACCGCAGCGACATCATACACGGAACAATATGCCAGACAGGCAAGTGAGGTAATCAATGACCTAACGAGAGTAGCTGATATAAACAACCACCTTGCAATCAATGCAATTAATGCAGCAAGAGAGAATCTGAGAATCTACAACAGAACAGTTGATACAATGACAGAGTTTAATACCAATGCAGTGAAAGCGTGGGGTTCATTCTTTAACGCACAACAGGTTTTCAAGCAATAAGAAAACCTATTTTTCTCCTTATAGCCGTGTTTTTTAAAAAATGATAGGTAATCTTAGTGACAGTGTAGTCTAGCAAGTATTACATATTTTTCATGGCTCATTTAGTTTAAACATCAGTTCGTATTTCAAATGAATCACATATTTTGTGTATAGTATAATGTATATAACATGAAACAGGTATGGAAATTAAGAATACTCGATCCATTACATGAGAGATGTTAATAACAAGTTTAGTGTAATATTACAAGAATCTACTGTATGGATAGTTTTACAACAAGGTGGCTCTCTACTCTAGGAATAGGGACATTGTGTTTTGGAATATTACTATTTGTAATACGAGTTCCAGTTCGCACAATAGTAGTATTCTTTGCGATAGGAATACCTTTGATCTTATTGTGGTTATATGTTGATGAAAGGTCAAAGTACGAAAAAAACCAGAAGAATATAAGAGCTAATGCTGTCAACAGAGAAGAACATCAGCTAGAAGCCTGCAAATGCTCCATTTGCAAACATGAACAAGCACAGGTCTGTGTAGAAAAAAAATGTGCCTGTTGTCTTATGAGGAAAGGAGATGACATAATTGGACATTCTATTAATCCATTGCAATAATATAAGATAATTAGACACGCACAATCATAGGAATACACTCGACTTGAAAACATCTTATATAATTAGGTTAATGTTAAAAGGATGTTGAATATTGACTGAAAATTCAGCGCCAACTGGAAAAAAACTAATATCAGCTTCACTAGGGACCCTGATAATTGCTGAATTGAAGTTTGATAGTCTTAAAATACGCGCCAAAGGACTACTGACAGCTAATATTTCAGACACCTTGTGCTTTGGTTTTTATCTACGATACTAATTCACCTCATCATTTTAACCTTACCGAATTTTTATGTACCGCATACCGTGTAATTATTTATACTGCATTGCGGTAATTATATCATGTTTGCCAAGAAAGAAATACATAATAAATATAATGGTTATTTCTATTCGTCGAAGGTGACAATAACAAGAAAAGCCGTATCAATATTATTTGCCCTATTCACCGTATCTATTTTATTAATTGCTAATCCTGTTGCATTGGGAGCAACATCAACTGGTAGTAATAATAATACGATTTCTAGTATGATTGGCAATAATAAAGATAATAATAATAATAATAATAATAGCAGCGTACAAAAACAACCACAACAACAACCAAAAACTCATGTGTATACCCTAATAGCACAAGACACCACATTAGAAATAGCTCCAGACGTTCGTGTTGATGCTTGGACTTATAATGGTACTATTCCTGGACCTACCTTGACAGCAACAGAAGGTGACAGAGTTATAATACATTTCATTAACAAAACACCTCTTCCACATACAGTTCATCTACATGGAGATCATCCTAGTAAACAAGATGGGGTATTTGAACAAGTACCAGCAAATGGAACATACACTTATGATATCATTGCATTTATAGTATATCCAAAAACACCTTTGCCTCCAGCAAGAGAATACGTCCTTGTCGATGGAGAATACGACACAAAGAATCAACTAATTCCATTACCAGAATACTATCTGTTTAACGGCTATGCAATGCAATACGAGACACACCCCCTTCCTGCCAGAACCAATGAGACTATTAGGATTTACCTTGTAAACCTGGGTCTTTCTCCAGCTTATGGTATGCACATTCATGGAACATCGTTCAAAGCATATCCTTCAGGCATATGGGAGAATTCTCCACTTATAGTACAGTCATGGGAATTAGCATCAGGTAATGCTGCCATATTGGAGATGAAATGGCCATGGCCCGGTAAATTCACGTTTCATTTCCACGGGATCCCTGAAGAGAGAGGAGCAATGGGATACTTTAATGTGACAGACCCAGTAGCAAATGCAGTAGATGGAAAGGATGTAGCCAGTACAAAATCAATAAGTATGATAGACTGGCAGGCCAATTTAACAAAGAGTTTACAGAGAGAAAATCCAAATGGAAATGTAACTACTATATCTACTGCCAAGCCAGCAATGAATGAAATGGAAAAACACCACCAACAAGTACCCCCCTCCTCTTCTCAACCTTCCTCTAATACTAATACAGATAAAGTCTCAATAGGAAAGGGAGCAACTATCCTTGGAGATAAGGCATTCATGCCGAATCATCTCAGGATTAAGCTTGGAACTACTGTTACTTGGACTAACAACGACAATAATTTGCATACTATTACCTCAGGTACACCTAATTCCGCAAACGCAGGGGAAGCATTTGATTCAGGTTTAACAGCGCTCATAATGCCCGCTAAAATATATTCACATAAATTTACAAATATAGGCGAGTTTCCTTACTTTTGTAGATTACATCCTACAATGGTAGGAAAGATTGATGTGGTTCCCGCTGCTAATATTACTGATACTGGATAGAGATGCCAATCGATATTCACAGGTAGACTGATCAATCATTATCGTTATCATTATTGGTATTATAGTTGATGATCTAGACTGCTATTTATATTACTACTTTCAATGCAGTTTCTGCCATATAACCGGGTTAACTGACATGATAACTGCAAAATTCAAAAATCGTAAAGAGCTTGGTAATTTTGTAAAAAAGGATTTATCAGGGACAGATATTGAAAGAACTGACACTCATATTGTATTAATAACTGTGAAGGAGGATTTTAGATTTCTCGATAATTGCAAAAATAGCAAAGTAATTCAATAGGTTTGAAAGATGAATAAGCAACCTATACGGAAATAATATGTAGAGATAAAAAAATACTACATAGCTAATAGCTGGCGCTCCCTTTATATTTGATAGTTAAACATCTGGTAAAATAACGTGAGCTTAACAAATATTAGATATTTCCTTGTTCTAGTTTACAAACGTTTAGAATATTTAAAATGAACTTTATATATATCTACTACACATAGGGTCGTATGTTTGAAAACCTAAACTTAGTAATATATGGAACACTGGGATTTTGCATCACTTATCTCGCACTTGAATCAGCTTGGCACTTTACAGCATGCAGGCTTCACGACAAATCAATAAAGCCCTGTATGTTCAAGCAAGTAAAAGCCGTACTTATCAGCAATCGACTCAGATAACAAACAAAAAAAGTGAATCAGATGACCAGTATAATAGAGACAAGAAGGAACAAGGATATTAAGACTTCAAAAGTAAAGCTGCCAGAAAAAATATCTAAACTTTACAAATCAGACTTTAAATCAAGAGAAACACAGTTAATTATCATGCGGGATGGATTCAAATATTTTCCGTTGGATAATTAAAAGACCCTGGTAAGATAGAAGAGATAGAAGAGAAATAGTAGAAACAGAAAATGTCTTGCAGAAATATTTGTTATACATATCGAGTTAAAAAATCACAGCAGGGCAGCTATTATAAAGATGGTCTAAGAAGATGTACAGAATGCGAGATTTTCGTGAGATGTAATGGAACAAGGTGTCCTTGCTGCAACGCAAGTTTGAGGACAAAGACACATGATACAAAGATAAGAAGATTCAAAGTAAATTACTACTTGTAAATATCAATCATTCATAATCAATTCAAAACGATATTCTATGATATATGAAGACCTTAGCGATAGCAGAAGCAGGGGCATGACCAGGACACGGTCTTTTAAACCCAAAGAAATTTGGACAGAATGGTCTTCTAGCCGCTCTAATAGCTCGAAATCAAGAGAAACTGGATGAATCCTTATCAATAGTTTACAGGGCAGAAAGAATCAAAAGATGACGATGATGAACAATGAGCATAGAAAATAAGATAGAATATAAGATATTAGATACTGGATGTATTCTTGTGATAAAATACAATGCAGAAAACGTTTACAACGTTTCTGATGAAAATGAACGTAACAAATTTGTTGAGTTTTTAGAAGTCTTTCTTTCGGCTACTGAAAAAGCATGATAATATGAATACGTTTTGGAGGATTCAAAAATTAAAGTGAATAGAAAGTTTCTGAAAAAAACTAGAACTAATATTTGAATACCCGGTAATTATATCCAATATCAAAGACATAACTGTTAGTTATCTCTTTTAATAGCCGATATTTAGAAAATGTTAAGATTATTTCATTACTTTGTCGGCATTATTGTTGGAAGGCCTGTAAGGTGTTACTTGCATCACCACTACCAAGGCGACTACTAAGGATCAATGTGGGAGGTGTCACAGGGATGAGATAAACTTACAGCATTATTACATCAAATCGCAAATAGAATGGCTTCGTGCAGGTTTAGTCCCCAGCATTTTGCGGTCTAAAGAAATTAATTACTTTAGCCAGTATTGGCTCCAGTTGTACTAGTTGATAGCATTGGCCTCTCTTCCAATGATTTGCCATTATAATTGCCTACTCTCATAACTGGCTCTTCTCCTGTGTCTGTCTTCGCAACCATTAATTCCCCCATTTCATTAGGAGACACATTCCTTTTTCTGTTGTTTTATAAGTTCTTTCTCCCTCAATATATTGTACCAAGTCCTTCTCGAGTAAAAGCAAAAGATATTCTTTCAAGATACCATGTGAGAGATATGTTTTGTAGAGGATTTCTGTCAGCCTTATCCTATTACCATTAGCAACTTCTAAAATGGACGCAATGATTTCAGATCCACTTCTATGATGTTTCATATATTAAGATGAACTTCTAAGTCTTATAAACCTGTTCATATATACAAATATCCATATAGTTATATATACATATACTCATATGTAGACAATATGGGTAATTGGCATCTCTTGATTGACGACAAACTTGATGTTGAGTTTAGAGAGACTGCCTTTCGACATAAGGGAAGAAAGAAAGGATACCTAACAGACGCTGTTGAGGAAGCGATGAGGC
>Ga0193723_1001160_pt1 | contig 10228 bp, 9 predicted proteins | sample H2m2metaG_FD_143042 | JGI IMG/M metagenome (GOLD analysis project Ga0193723, IMG submission 143042) | Soil microbial communities from a riparian zone of the East river system, Colorado, United States - H2m2 | ecosystem: Environmental > Terrestrial > Soil > Riparian zone | place: USA: East River... | reverse complement strand
CATTCGCAAGCTATCGCGAAAAAAACTGACTTTGCTACCCTCAGCATGGTTCCAGCGCACCGGAATTTCACGGATTCGCAATCCGGCATGCTGCGCCAGGTAAAGCAGTTCGACATCGAAGGCGAAGCCGTCCAGGCTGGCGGCCTCCAGAATTGGGCGGCACACATCGAGACGAAAAGCCTTGAACCCGCATTGCGTATCCCAAAACGGCAGCCCAGTCGCGATGCGCACGAGCAAGTTGAACGCGCGGCCAGCCTGCTCGCGCCGCCACGGCTGATGGATGCCAATCAGTCCGCGATCTAGGGCGCGCGACCCGAGTGCAATGTCGATCTCGCCATTCGCAATCGGCTCGATCAATTTCGGCGTCTCTCCCAGCGGCGTGGAAAGATCGGCATCAAAAAACAAGCCAATCGGCTTTTGTGCGGCAAGTAATCCGGCACGAACCGCAGCGCCTTTGCCGCGATTTGGAAAATTCTCGAGCAAGCGCGTCTCGATCCTGGCGTCTTTCAATCTTTCGCGTGCAATTGCCGCAGTCGCATCAGTTGATCCGTCATTCACGACGATCAATTCACTGTCCGGCGCGTTAGCAGTGAGATAATCGAGCGTGAGGCGAAGCGTTTCTCCCATGCGCGCCGCTTCATTGAAACAGGGAATAACGACGGAAAAGGGAGGAAGCATGAGAGAGATTCAAACGTTAAAAGTTAAAAAGGTTACAAAGTTAGGATTCAGACGTTTCAACCAATTGAACCTATTCTCTGCCATTCCGACCGAACTCGAGGAATCCTTAATTATTAACGGCCAGAGACGTCTCGACTCCGCTCGACATGACAATCCCTACCGGTAAATCTCGACGACAAACTTGCCTTTTGGATCGACATAGCCGCGGTACATCCCAGCTGTGTTGAACGGCAAAGTAATGTTGCCTTGGTGATCGATTGCGATCAGTCCACCCGTCCCGCCAAGTTTCGCGACCTTGTCCAAAGCGGCCTGCGCTGCATCGTTGAGCGACATGCCCCGGTATTCCATCAAGGCCGAAACATCGTGCCCAACCGTTGCGCGGATAAAATATTCACCGTCGCCGGTCGCGGAAACTGCGCATGTGGCATTGGTTGCGTAAGTGCCCGCGCCGATAACCGGCGTATCGCCAACGCGTCCCGGCCGCTTGTTGGTTGTGCCGCCGGTTGAAGTCGCTGCGGCAAGATTCCCGTTTTGATCCAACGCTACTGCTCCCACCGTGCCGTGCCGATCTTGATCGGTAATCAGAAACGCCTTTCCGACGCCGCTGGTGCGACTTTTTTCAGCAGCCTTAATCTTCTGCAAAGCATCCCAGCGGTCCTGTGTAAAAAAATATTTCTGATCGACGAGTTCAATCCCGTTTTCTTTCGCGAACGCTTCTGCCCCTTCGCTATCCATCATGACGTGTCCGGATTTTTCCATCACCAACCGGGCAAGACTGATGGGACTTTTGATGTGCTTCAAAGAAGCGACCGCGCCAGCAGCGAGCGTTTTTCCGTCCATGATCGCAGCGTCCATCTCGTTGGTTCCGGCGCTTGTGAAGACTGAGCCCTTGCCTGCATTAAAATGTGGATCGTCTTCGAGTACGCGCACCGCGGCTTCCGTCGCGTCGAGACTCGAGCCGCCGCGCTTGAGAATTTCGTAACCAGCCGTGAGTGCGCGTTGCAGCCCGACGCGATATTCGCGCTCGCGCTCCGGCGTCATATTGCTTCGCTCGATAGTGCCGGCGCCGCCGTGGATCGCGAGTCCAATTTTCTTCGTTTCCATGTTTTCTTGGTGATCCGGGTTTCGTTCGCTAGAAACCCCCGCCGGAGGTGATTGCTTTGGAGCCGCCGCCCGCGCCCCCGCACTAAATAGCACGATGGCAAAGAAGCAATTCGTTATTGAAAGGCGTTTCATATCGATACCGCCACGCTAGGTCGAATAGCTGTTCGATCTCATGGATATTCGCATCAAATCAAAGCGGCGCGAGGGCGGGCACGCACTCCCAAAGCTGCGGCGAAAACATTACAGGTCTTCCTGGAGATCTCGCGCGCGAACTGCTTTGGAGTGCGACCCCATCCTCGCATCGTTTTCGCGCGCCGAACTTTGCGCTTTTCCCAATGGCGAAGTGAGGCAACTTCTCGTCCATGGCGAACGCTGAACCACCGCCCGTCTTGATTGCCGAGGGAATCGGCCATCTCACGCGCTATTTTCTTCGCGAGGTAGGCAGCGTGTTCTGGTTCATTGTGAACACGTTCGAAGAAACGTTCGAACGGATTCAGCGAGGGCGCGCGCCGTTTCATGCTGCTAGTTTTTTCCGCCACACCGAACGTGCCGGTGTGGATTCGGTGCCGTTAGTGGGACTGGTTTCCTTTTTCCTTGGCCTGACTATGGCGCTACTGACTGGCTACCAGTTGCAACGCTTTGGGACTCAGCGGCTCATTCCCGGTCTCGTTTCAATTGCTTTTACACGCGAACTCGGGCCATTGATCACCGGCATCATGCTCGCCGCACGCATCGGCGCGGCGTTTACCGCGGAATTAGGCACCATGCAGGTTTCGGAAGAAGTCGAAGCGATTGAAGCCATGGGCATCGGACCTTTACGTTTCCTGGTCGCGCCGCGGATGCTGGCGTTGTTTCTGCTGATGCCGTGTTTGTCCACGGTCTCGAACATCGCAGCCGTATTCGCCACCAGCCTCATCTGCAAAGCTTATTTCAGTATCGCGTTTCCATACTTTTTCGATCTCGTGAAAGATTCACTGCTCATTCGCGACATTATCACCGGCATTTTGAAGAGCTTTCTGTTCGGTCTCCTCATCGCGGCGATCGCTTGTTACCGCGGGCTTACAGTGAAAGGCGGCGCCGCCGGGGTTGGTACATCAACAACTTCCAGCGTCGTTACTGCAATCACAGCGGTGATTGGCTTCGATACGCTCTACAACGTCATTTATATTACTTTTTATCCGACGTGAGCACCCCGGTCGACACGGTCGAACTGCGCGACGTGCATATGCAGTTCGAGGAAAAGAAGGTGCTCGACGGTGTTTCGCTCAAGGTCGAGCCGCAGGAACGTCTGGTGATCATGGGCCAGAGCGGCAGCGGCAAGAGCACGATTTTGCGATTGATTTTGGGAATCCTCCGTCCCGATTCGGGTTCGATTTTTTTCAAGCAATTTGAGATCACACGGCTATCGCGCCGGAAGCTTCAGCAGGTGCGACAACACATGGGCATGGTCTATCAGTATTCGGCGCTGCTGAGCTCGCGCAATGTGCGCGACAACGTTGCGTTGCCGCTGGAAGAGCTCACCGACAAATCCTGCAGTGAGATTGACAAGATTGTCGATGAAAAACTCGAGCTTGTGGGCATGAAGGATTCCAAAGACCTGTTGCCTGAGGAATTGAGCGGCGGCATGCGAAAACGTGTGGCCCTGGCGCGCGCGCTCGTGCTTGACCCGGAATTGCTCCTTCTGGATGAGCCCTCGGCAGGACTCGACCCGGTCATTGCCTCGGTGATCGACGAATTGATTATCAGCCTCAGCGAGAAATCGAAAGTCACGTCCATCACCGTAACGCACGAGATGGACAGCGCCTTTCGCATCGCCACGCGAATGGCTATGTTATATCAGGGGAAGATCATTGAAGAAGCCGAACCTGAAGAATTCAAACGATCCAAAAACCCGGTGGTCGCGCAGTTTGTGAGCGGGAGCACTGAAGGTCCAATCCTGGAAGGCAGCCTCGATGCAATTACAAAGAAATGAAATCATGACTGGTCTGCTCGTGATCGGAACGATCGCGGTAGTCGCTTTCCTTCTGGTGTTGCTTGGCGCGCCGGGATTATTCCGGCCGCTTGTGACCTACAAGATTTACTTCGATAACGCGGTGGGAATTAAACAGGGCGCCCCGGTCATGCTGGCCGGTCGGAAGATTGGACAAGTCCAGAAACTGTATTCACCCGTCTCGCCCGAAGAAGAAAAACAGGCAGAGGAAGCTGCCGCCGCGATTAAACCGCCCGAACCCAACGCCGGTCCCAGCCCCGCTCCAACGCCGGGCAAACCCAGATTTGAAGTTCGCATCGATGTTCAGGTGGACAAAAGTGCGAAGGTCTATCGCGATGCCAAAACGCGAATGATACAGCTGGGATTGCTTGGCGACATGGCCATCGACATCACCCAGGGGACTGAGAAATCAGGACGCGCGAAAGACGGCGAAATATTCGCCGGAGAACGCACTCCCGATCTGGGCGAAGCCGCGGCGAAAATGCTGGAAGTGATCAAGCCAGTCGCAGCTGAAGCCACCAATACGATGAAAGACCTTCAGCAGACTGCGCAAAACATCAATCGTCTCACCGACGAAAACTCAGAGCTGACCCTTGCGCTCGGACAGTTCAAGACCTTCGGCCAACATCTTTCCGATCTGACCGCGCCTGGCAGCGCGCTCTCGCATTCGCTGACCAACATCGAAAAAATCAGCACAAGTCTGACGGAGAACGACAACATCGAGGTCACATTGCGAAACCTGCGGAACTCGTCGGAGAAACTAAAGGTCGCGACGACTGAGCTCGAACCAGCCGGGCAAAACATCAAGGAATTCAGCGAGACAATCAAAACTCAGCCGTGGCGGTTAATCTGGCCAAGTACAAAAAAGTACGCCGAAGCATCACCGACTCCCGCGCCTCTCCAGGGAACCATCAACGTGCGCAAGACCGCGAGAACACAATCGCGTCCAAGCGGGACTCCCACTTCGCGTCAGAGCAGACGTTAGGGTAGCGCACCGCGTCTCGTCCGCTACAGGACGGATTCGCCGTAGCGAACGTGCTCGTTTCGGTATTTCATCGAAACCGACTTTGCCGAGATTCGGTCACGTAAAGATTTCCACACAGAAGGAAAAAGTTCGTGATCGCGAAAACGATGCGCTGCATCTTTGCGTTTGCCAAAGGTGGATCGGCTTCTCCGAAGACGATGTGTAAGCAAGCCGCCGAAGGCGCAAGATTGCTAGCGTCGCGCACCAAGGCTTCCTCGATATTAAGGTCAGGTGGCAAACCGCGTTTTAGTTGCCAACGCGTTGAGGACAACGCGTTCCAGCTTTTTTTTTTGCTAAAGGTGGAGGACGCCTTACGGCCCGTAGCTCTTGGTGAATTTCTTTCGCGATTCGGTCTCGGGCTCAGCGGACTTGATCGGTGCTGACGGTTCGGACTCCGCTGTTGCTGCTTGCTCAGCTGCCGCTGGTGGTGGCGCGGCCTCCGGCGCTTCAGGCTGAGGCGCGCCTTGGGGTTGCGCGCCACCGGAAACTTCCACGAATGCCATTTGCAAATTGGAAAGCGCGTTACTTAACACTTTTGCCTCTTCGCTGGTCAGGTTGCCGCGCGTTTTTTCCTGAATCATGGCGAGTTGATCGATGAACATTCTGGCCAGATCCAGGTTCACTTCCGCTTCACCGGTTCTTGGATTTGGAATTTGGCCGAGAAACAGCGCGGCGTTTTGCGCGTGCATCACGACAAATTCAATGAAGCGCTGCGAAAGCTCGCCGCTCAACGTGGTTTTCTGGACTTCAGCCATGGCTCATTTTTATTTCGCAGCTGCGGAACCGTCTGGCGGTCGCACCGTCGCCAAAACATACGGTTGATCGCGAAAATATTTCGCAGCCACTTGTTTGATATCCTGGAGCGTTACCACGTTCACATCGTGCTCAAGTTGCTTGTAATAATCAAATCCGAGTCCGTATAGCTCGTCGAGCGCGCAGTGATAACCAAAAGCGTCGTTGCTTTGATTGGCGATTTCTTGCTGGCCAATCAGCTTCTTCTTCGCTCGCGCCAGTTCGTCAGCGGTTAATCCCTCGTTTGCGAGCTTGTGGATTTCATCAAGCAACTCGGTCTTTACCTTCTCAAATTTTTGCGGGTCGGTACCGAGATAAAATGCGAAGAGACCTGGCACCAGCCCTTGCATCTGGCTTGCGCCGACATAATAGGCCAAGCCCATTTGCTCACGAATGCGAATAAAGAAACGCGATCCGAGATCGCTGCTCGCTTCATCGATCAATTCGAGCGCATACCGATCCGGGCTCGACAAACTCGCGCCCCGAAATCCAACCATGATCACGCCTTGCGCTTTATCTTTGCGGCTTTCAACGGTCTCCGGTTTGCGCAGCGGCACGGACTGCTTTGCGTCAGTCAGCGCAAGCGCGCCAGGCTTCATCTGGCTGAGCGCCTGCTCGACAAGCTGCTTCACCTCAGCTGCTTTAACATCTCCAAAGACGTAGATCACTCCGTTCTTTGCGACCACGTAACGATCACGAAATTCGATGAGATCTTTTTGCGTTAGACCCTTAACGGATTCGACGGAACCACTGCCGCGCAGCGCGTAAGGATGCTGCGGAAAAAGCGCCTGCCGCATGATGTTGCGGGCGACCGCTGTCAGTTGTTCTTCCTCCTGTTGGATCGCGGCAATCTGGATCTCTTTTTCGCGCGCGATCGCCTTCTCAGGCATGGTGGCGCTCAGTAACACGTCCGAGAGCAAGTCCACACCTAGTTTCAAGTCGGGTTTCATGACATCGACTGATACTCCAAAGCTGTTGTTGCCCGACTCGCTCGAAATGGAACCGCCAACTGCCTCGATCTCGTTGGCGATCTGCTCAGCGGTGCGCGTCTTGGTTCCTTTCAGCAGCACTTTCGCCATCAAATGCGTGATACCGTTGTCTTGGGGACTCTCCGCAAGAAGACCGCCGCGAAAAACAGCGCCCATCGCCACGAGTGGCAAGCGAGGATCTTCGCGAACCAGAAGACGCAATCCGTTCGATAATTCAAATTTCTGGATCTCGCCGGCGGCAGCGACCTTCGGACCCTCGGTTTTGGTGGCGAGCGAACCTTTCGGATTCAACGAGATAACCGTCAGATTGTTTTCCGTCAGGTATTTCGCGGCGACGCCCTTGATATCGTCGAGCGACACTTTCTGGACAGCGTCGAGATAATCGCGGCTAAAATTCAGATTGCGCGTGAGCAACCAGTTCGAGCCGATGTCCGAGGCCTGGCCCCGCATGGTCGTGAGCGCGCCCAGGTGATGACTGAGCATGATTTTTTTTGCCTTGGCAAGTTCATCTGCAGTGACGCCAGCGTGTTTCACATCGTCAACAATGTGCAGGGCCAGCTGCTCAGCTGCTTCTCGTTTCTTTGGATCGACCGTAGCATCTATGCCGAACAAACCGGGATCCCCCGGCGTGTAGGAAAATGCCGATATGCGAAACGCGAGACCCGCCTCTTCGCGAACGCGCCGGTACAGACGCGAGCTGCGCCCCTCACCGAGAATCGTTGAGAGCAAATCAAGCGCGGGTACGTCGGGGTTCGTAACCGCCGGGATATGCCATGCCAGTGAGAGATGCGTCAGCTCCGTGGCAAATTCCTGATGCGCTTCGCGCCGGCCGAGTTGCGGCGGTTCCGGCGGAATGAATACGGGCTGGAGGGATTTCTCCGGGTACGCCTTGAACAAGTCGGCGAGTTGTTGGCGCACTTTTTCTGCATCGATATCGCCGATTACTATGAAGGTGAGATTGTTGGGGACGTAGCGTGTTTTGTAATACTGCATCACCTCCTCCTGGGTGAGCTGATTATAGATTTCGATCTCGCCGATGACCGGGAACCGATAGGGGTGTACCTGATATGCGGTTGAAAAAAGGAGCAGCCCAGACACGCGATCGGGATCATCCATGCCCATGGCGAACTCACGCCGGATCACTTCCTGTTCTTTCTGATATTCGTCCGGCGGCAGAGTCGAATTCATCATTGCATCCGCCAAAATATCGAGCGCGGTAACAACCCCATCTTTCGGAACGTCGATCCAAAAAACCGTGCGGTCGAACGATGTGTATGCGTTGATGTAACCACCCACGTCCTGAATTTTCTGCGCGATCTCATTTTTCCCTCTCGTTTTCGTCCCCTTGAAAAGCATGTGCTCGAGAATATGAGACAACCCCGCTCCCAGGTGCTGGTCCTCGTCGATGCTTCCCGTGGCGCACCATGCCTGCACGCTGGCTACGGGGGCACTACGATCTTCCTGGACAATGATCGTCAGCCCGTTAGGCAAAATCCATTTGTGCGCCGAGGTCGGCGGAAACGTGATGACGGGCGAGGGTTCAGTCGTAGCAGCTTTGAGATTGACCATCATAAATAATAGAACCGTTGAGGAAAACTTTGCCAGTGGTATGCGAGCCATTGAAGTGACGGCGACGGCGTCCTCAGCGATCAGTGATTGCTGATCACTTTCTCGATGCAGCAGGCTTAGGCGCTGGCAATTCCGCCCGTGCCCTCGTCATCGCTGGTTTTTCAGGTGCGAACGGCTTCACGAAAACCTCTTGGAAATCATAAACGTTCCTGAAATCTTCGATCGAATCTTTCTCTGTTTTTCCGAATATCCCGGCGCCGATCAAATTAAAAACCATGTTTCCAATGTCCTCGGATGAGTGAATGCCCCAGCTATCGAAAACCGTCATGACCATCGGACCGAATTCCTTGAGCGCGTACTGTCGCAAGCCTTCCAATAGCTCCGGCCCGGACACATGGCGGACGCTGGTGCCTTTCACTTTCTTTTGCTGTTTCGTCGTGAAATCGAGCGCGTCACGCAGAAAAACGTATGCGTCCCGCTCGTACCGCGGGTCGCTCTTCACAATGGAATCGAGGGCTTCAGCAAATCCAATTTTTTGCATGATGAAAAAGACGCGTCTTAAACGCGCCTCCAAGCATAATCGCCAAACTCGGAACCGGCAACTGGCCGCGCGTCGTTGGAGTGATGGAGTAATGGAGTGATGGAAAAAGCGCAAATCCCGAACACTCCAATACTTCATCACTCCAGCTCGGAAGTCTCGATCTGGTCTTCCAGCGCATCGAGATAAACTGAGAGCGGGTCGCGTCGCCTTGGCGCGGAGACCCGCGATTGGTTCGCCGCCTTGAGGTACTCGCTGAAAGCTCCGCTCTGATTTTCCATTTGCGTGGCTTCGAACCAGTTCATGTAATCATCGATATCGCCCATTCGGGTGGCGAGTTCCTTGCGAGTACCGTCCAGATGAGATACACGCTTTTCTATTCCTCGTCGCTTCCCGCGTATGAGCAGCGCTGCAATTTGCTGATACTCGCGCGCGACCGGACGCAAGACCGGATGTGCCGTTCCAACAAGCAACAGCAAGCCCTGGCTCATGTGGTTGACTGCGGCTTTTTCCTCTGCGGACAGTTTGCGGCGCGAAAGCTCGCTAAGATTTGCCGGCTTTGGCCGCCCCCGATTCCACGAGCCATCTGAAATCTTGATCTGTAACAATTCATCAAGACGTCGTTCGCTTTCGGCAAAAGTTAGCAGCTGGTAAGTTTGATGCTCACTGAGTCGAGCCACGGTTGAGCGCCATTTTTTTTCCACGTCATCCCGCAATTGCGGAAAGCAGGTCTTCAAATCAGCAACTCGATCATTCGACGCATGCGAAAGATTGGAGATGTATCGCGCCAGACGCGCGCGGCCACCACCCTCATCGAGTAGCAATTGCACTAGCGCGACGGAATACGCCCGGTAAAGCGTGCGTCCGGCGGAATCGAGGAGATCGAAGCGTTGGCCGAGAAATTCCTTCAGCGACCTCCCTTATCGGCTGTTGAAAGCGCCTCCACGAGAGCTTCGCGCTCTCGTCCCGGCGTCAGCGCGAGCGCACCTTCCACCAGCCAATCCGGCGGTTCGACGAGTCTCGCGCCGGGTGCAAGTTCGCCCTCGTCTCGATAAATCATCTCGAGCAGAATGGTGCGCAGCAGCTGGCGCTCGACCAATGAACCGTCGAAATTTTGGCCAACGGTCAAATCGAGTTGCAGCTTCACGCCAAATCCGGTCTGGCTGACTCGTAAGTTGCTCGGCGGAATTTCAGGGAGGTTCGCCTGTTGCGATCTCAAATTGATTACAACCGCAGTTTTCCATCCGTCGCGCTGCCGCAGCAGAGCAAGGAGATTTGTCTTGGTCTGCTCCGCCAGTTCCGAAATCGCGCCGCGCAACCTCGCATCGGCGCCGTAAATAACGAATTGTCGCGAAGGACTTACGCTGTGCTCCGGCAAAGCGCGAAGTTGGTGGCACGCGAAGACCAACAATATGAAAGTCGCAGCACGCCTCATCTTCGTTATCCGGCATGATAATCAGGGCGGCGACCTGCTGGCGAGCAGCAATCAGTGTGAAACTCTCGTCCGATCCCGGTTTTTAATTATTAGACCTATCTCATAGAGA
>Ga0193723_1001159_pt1 | contig 10230 bp, 8 predicted proteins | sample H2m2metaG_FD_143042 | JGI IMG/M metagenome (GOLD analysis project Ga0193723, IMG submission 143042) | Soil microbial communities from a riparian zone of the East river system, Colorado, United States - H2m2 | ecosystem: Environmental > Terrestrial > Soil > Riparian zone | place: USA: East River... | reverse complement strand
CGAGCAGGTGAACCTCCGCCTCAATTACGAGGTGACAGCTAAAGTAGGTTTGTACGCTTCGGGAGGCGTTGAGTTCCGCCAGTTCGACGGTAACCGCGATACGTACAACACACCGGTGTTTGAAGTGGGGCTCACTTATTATCCATTTGACGGCTCGACTTTCACACTGGCCGCTGGCCGCCGGATTTACAATTCCGGATTCGAACCCGGTCAGGATTTCGCGAACACGTATGTCGTCGGTCGCTTTCAGCAGCGTTTGTTCCACCGCCTTTACTTCGGCTTGGCTGGCGGCTATGAAAACTCAGATTACTTCGCCGCCGACGATAATGTTAATGCGACACGGCAGGACGACTACTGGTTTATCGAACCGTCGCTTGACGTGCTAATTACCAGGTGGCTCAGCGCCGGGGTGTATTACCTGCACCGCGAGGACAGCAGCAATGTCGATTTCTTCAGCTTCGATGACAATCAGGTCGGCGTTCGAGCTACGGTCAGGTTTTAGACGGGGTTTGAATCAATTGCGAACTGGGAGACGGGGACGTTGGATAGCTAGTGGGCTCGCGCTGTCGTTGCTCCCAAAGATCCTGTCAGCCCAAACCATGCCGGGCACCGGTACATCGCAGCCCGCGACCATGTCTTCGGCGCCTGCAACAACCGGCGGAGCCGGCGCGCCGGCTGGTTACATTTTAAGTCCGAACGACCAGGTGGCCGTCGAGGTTTTTGGCGAAGACGATCTTCGAGCAAACGGACGATTGAACCCCGAGGGCAACCTGAGCATGCCGTTGCTGGGCTCAGTGCACCTGGCGGGACTGAGCCTGACTCAGGCAGCGTCGAAACTCACAGAGTTGTACGGCCGTGATTATTTGGTACACCCAAGGGTCAATGTTTCGCTCCTTAGCTATGCAAAGCGGCGTTTTTCGATTTTGGGTCAGGTGGGTCACCCGGGCAACTTCGAGATGCCGGAGAGCAGTCCGGGCGGTATTGATCTACTGGAGGCGATCGCGATGGCTGGTGGCTATACGCGCATCGCTGCGCCGGAGAGAATAACCGTGCGACGACATAACGCCAGCGGGGATCAAATTTTCAAGGTGAACGCCAAGAAGTTCAACAAGGGGAACGGCGGTGGTTTTCTCGTAGAGCCGGGCGACACCATAACGGTCGGCGAAAGTATTTTTTAGCTCGAAAATTTTTTGCCCGTTCGCCTTTCCGAGCGGATGTCTTGAGTGTAAGCTTCGGGCCAATATTTTGCCGTGATTGATCCTGCCCAATCTGTGACGGGAAAGAACGTTTCCCAAAATTTGGAGAAACTGGCCGAGCCGTACGGCGAGAGACTGCCCGGATTCGATTTTCGGCGCTACTGGCATTCTTTCATCGAACGTATTTGGATCGTAGCGATTTGCGTTTTGGCCGGCCTTTTCCTGGCGTTGGGTAGTCTCGCGCGGACGCCGAAGCTTTACCAGGGCCACACGATCTTGGAAGTGCAACTTCAGGAGCCGAGTTTCGTTCCTACGGACGATTCCACGACGCGGATGCGCTCGGTATTTCTGGCCAGCCAGGAGGCGCTGCGAACGATCGAACAGAATCTCACTAACCAAGCACTTCTTGCGCGGGTAGTGCGTTCTGAAGGCTTGGCGCAGGACGGTGGACGCGCTCTTCTGGGCCAAAGTGTCGTCGCCGAAAAGAGTTCCAGCGCAACCGAACGCACGGAGCCATCGCAGGCTGCGACCAAGACGCAGAATGCCACTGGTGACACAACGTTTACGGCGGTCGAAGAAGCACTGGGTCGAGCAATGGTCGGCATGGTGAAACCGGCAATCCGCCGCGGCACGCGACTGATCGATTTGTACGTGACGCACGGCGATCCAGCCATGGCACAGCGCCTGACCGAAGCGGTCGGTCGAGAGTACATCCGCAACTCAATCGAGCGCCGCGCGTCATTCAGCGAGGACGCATTGCGTTATTTGTTGGAAGAAGAAGAGCGATTGAAGAGGAATCTTCAAAAAAGTGAGGCGGCCGTCACCGAATACAAGGCAAAAAATCCAGATGCTCTCCAACTTGGCGGCGGCACAGCCGCGACAGGCTCACAGCAAGGGTCTGGCTCAGGCGCTGGCGGATCTCGGGGCGGCTTGGTAGAGGACAAGCTGCAAACGCTGAGCGACAGATTGACCGCCGCGAAGGCCGATCAGATTCGTCTCGAAGGCGAGCTGCAACAAGTCGATCAGATTGGCAATAATATAGACGCGTTGCTCGCGATTCCGAGTATTTCTTCTGCCCCGATGGTAACGGAAGCGCGACGCAGTATTATTCAGATCGATGCGGGGATCACCACCTACGCCTTACGATACAAGGACAAGCACCCCAAAATGATGGCGGCCAAGGCCTCGCTGGCCGAGGCGAAACAGAAGCTCCGCGAAGCCGTGCTGGCGCAACCTCCGCTTCTGCGCAGTACCATCGAGCAAATCAAAGCGACAGAGGCCAGCTTGCAACAAGCTTTGCAAAGCCAGCAGGGCGTCGCGGTCAATCTCAACCGCACCGCGATCGGTTATCAGGAGTTGGCGAGGCAAGCCGAAACCGATCGTGCGTTGTACGAAAGCGTCCTTCGCCAGATAAAAGAGACGAACCTATCAAAAGACGTCAAGGCGAATGCGGTCAGCGTGATTGAGCATTCCCCGCTTCCGAACTTTCCTGTTAGTCCTCGACCCACGAAAACGATCCTATTGGGGTTGCTTGGCGGCCTCGCTGTCGGTTTGGCTTTCGTTTTTGGCGCCGACGCGCTGGATCGTTCCATTAAAACTGTGGACCAGGCGGAAACCACAGTCGGATTGCCCGTATTCGCGGCTGTTCCCGACACAACGGACGAGGGGCCGGTCAAGCGGCTGAAAAGGCGAAGCAAAGCTTTCGGAAGTTCCAATTACCGCGTCGTGGTGGAAACTCCTCAAAGTCCGGCGGCGGAAGCGTTCCGGAATTTACGCGCCGCACTTTCTCTCTTGGGTCCGGAAGCCGAGCGAAAAGTTTCGCTTTTCACCAGTGCTGTCCCTAACGAGGGCAAAAGTTTCACAAGCGCCAATTATTCGCTTGCTCTGGCCCAGCAGGGTTATCGCGTGCTCCTGATCGACGGCGACCTCCGTCGGCCAAATGTGCACAAGATTTTCCGGTTCCCGGATGCGCGAAATAATTCCGACGAAGACAGCGCACCGGGAGTGACGGATTGCCTGGTGAGTGAAGCAGACATAGCCTCGGCAGCGCGTCAGATTCCCGCCGGAGAAATCCAGCTCGTCGACGAGAGCGTTGAGCTGACGGAAAACATTCTCGCCGCGACGGGAGGCCAGCTGTTTGTTCTCGCAGGTGGACGGCGCGCGCCCAATCCCGCTGAGATTCTTGCCGGCCCCTTCTTCGGCCAACTAATTGCCGAGGCTGCAAATCTGTTTGATCGCGTCGTGATCGATAGCGCCCCGATCCTCGCAGTCAGCGATACTCTGCTGATGACTCCGCATGTCCAGACGGTGTGTATGGTCGTTCGGGCCGGGAAAACACCACGTGATGCGGTGCGCAGAGCCATTTCCTTGCTGGGTAAATCGGGGGTTCGCCCGGCCGGTCTGGTGTTGAATCGATTGCGGCGGAGTGGCGGCGTCGGCTACTATTACTATTACGCTTCGCACGGATACGGCGAAGGATCCTATATCTCCGGTTACCGTGGCGACAGTCATCGGGCGAAGTCCGATCACGAAGGCAACGGCGCGTAGAGCCATCGGCTTTACCGGACCGCTCGGGTAGCAGAGTTCGGACTCAGGTCTGCCTGTCCGCTCATCCGCGGTGCGTGGTCTCTCCAGAGGACGCTTCCCCAGCAAAGACCTAGATAAGTGGCTACATACAGTTGGATGGATTCGATCTGGATCGGGAAATCGACCACGGCGTGCAGCGCCACTCCCATGAGCGCTATGATAACCACCGGCTGCAGCACACGTCTTCGTGGCATCCACTCTCGTCTGGCGTGCTTGTTATAACTACGAATACCGACCGCTATTCCTCCAAAAAAGACCAGAGCCCAAAGAATGCCTCCAACCAACCCCCATTCCAGTACGGTCTGCAGGTAATCCTCGTGCAGAAATCTCCACGCGCCCGGCACCTGGTTGCTCCCACTGGGATTGTATATTGGGAACACAACGCGAAACGTCCCTGGGCCAAACCCGAATAATCCGATATCTGGCAACGCCCGCACTGCCACGCGCGACGCCTGCCACCGAGCATCGTTGGGAATGTGCTCGCTCGCCGACTGCCAGCGGTTAAGCGGTTGCTCAAAATGACTGGCCTGCGCAAACGCGATGAGCGCCAAAGCAACAGCAAGCACGCCCGCGAAAGCGACACTCTTGCGGCCACCCGACAGTTTGCGGAGAAGCAACGGTCCAAATTGCACGCAAATCGCAATCAGCAACAGGAGCGCAACTAGTTGAGCCATGCGCGACGTATTAGCGGGCACTGCGGCTATGGTTAGGAGAAAAACGCTCGTCCACATCGCACGCATCCAGGGATGGGATCCGCTGGCAAAGGCGCGGATAACTAGTCCGGCACTCAACGGCCACACCAAGTTTAAAAATGCACCGGCATTACCGTGATAGTAATACGTCGCGAAAAATGTCGTTACTCGAACGTCCTCCGGCGGTGGCGGTTGCCAAAAGATCATCAGCGTGCCGGTAGCTTTCTGGAGTAAACCCAGAAATGCTATTGAGCCGCCGACCAGGCCAATGACATACCACACCCGCAGCAACCATCGGCTGCTCTGCGAAAGATCACAGACGAATAATATCGTTCCGAGCAGCACCGCACCCCGCGACATCCACGCGACACTATTTGCATAATCGACGGAGCCGGTTAGAGACGGCGCAAAATTCCGCAGCGGGACGAAAAGAGAGAATTCTGGGTCGTAGATGGACTTGGCGTTCAGGGCCATCCAGCCTCCTATGCAAACCAGAGCGGCAATCAGGATGAGAAGAAACGGCGGTAAATCGGGACGCCGTCCACCGGTGAGTAATTCGGCACCCCAGAGTATGAGCGCAACGAGTAACACCCAGTTAGTTATGTTGATACTTACCGATGTTGTGGCGCCGTACGCCCAGGGCGCATAGGCAAGGGCGGCAAAGAAAATCCAGCGAGAGGCCGTACGGAAGATGCTTGAGATCACGTAGGAGATGTCGAAAGCAAAAATTTCATCAACCGATCACTAGCCGATCATCACTCGTTCTCTGCTCAGCGTCCCTTGCCAAAGAGCATCGTGTATAACGTTTTTAACACGATCATGGCATCCAGCTTCAGCGAGTAATGCCGGATGTAGTAGAGATCGTATTTTAGCTTCTCGACGGCGTCCTCGTCGCTTTCTCCGTAGCGATAATTGACCTGCGCCCATCCGGTGATTCCTGGCTTCACCAAGTGCCGAAAGTGATAAAAGGGAATGCTCTGCTCATAGCGTTCGGCGCACTTGCTCCACTCGGCGCGCGGGCCAATCAGGCTGATGTCGCCTTTTAGCGCGTTCCAAAGCTGCGGCAACTCATCGAGCCGAAGTTTCCGCAACCACCGCCCCACACGCGTCACCCGGGGATCGCCTTCGCGCGTGTAAATATCTTCGTCCGGATGATCTCCACGACAGTGCATGGTCCGGAATTTGAAAAGAATGAAACGTTTTCCGTCGCGGCCGACTCGTTCCTGTCTGAATAAGACCGGCGCACCGTCGTTCATCCAGATGAACAAAGGAACAAGAACAAAGAGCGGGGAACAAATAACCAAGGCCGTTGCGGAGGCAAAGACATCGAAAAGGCGTTTGAGGTAGTGATAGGGGGACGTGCGCGCTAATTGAAACCCGGTCTGCAACGGCCAAAAAGGATCGACTATGCCGAGCGGCAGATAACGCCATTGAGTTTCATAGAAGGATTCCAAAGTGTAAACGCGCGTTTCCTGAAACTGCGCGTGCACAAGGCGCTCCAGCAATTGCGTGTTAAGAGAGCCTGCGCGTTCAGCGAGGATGATGCCGCTGTACCGATTGCTAAGGTTGTCCAACTTCGACGCGAGATTTCCCTGCACGACCGGAGATCCCTCACCGGCGATGGGCTGGCCGACGTGCTCTTCATTTACATCCACGAATTCCAGCTGCTGGCCGTTTGAAGACGTTTTGTAAGCCTCGTAAAAACGCGCCGCGGTAGCGCCGCCTCCGATGACCAAAAAAGAGCGGTCAACACTGCTCGCGACTACATATTGCCGAATCCAGCGGCGATACGCGAGCGACAGGGGGAGAAAAATCGCGAAGCTCAAAAGCAGCACGCCGCGGCTCGGCTTCATCGTCTGATCGAACGTCGCCGCGGAATAAATCAGCATTGCGCTGACCAGGGCGGCTGCCGTGACTGCAAGAATGTGCTCGGCTGCATAACCGAGAGTGAGCTTTTCGACAGTGCGATCGTACCCACCCACAAAGTACAGCGCTGCTACAATCACCCCGAGTTGAATAAGGTTGATGACGAAGAATTGAAATGGCGTGGCATAAAATGCGTCATACCGAAACCAGCCTGCGACTCGATAAATAGCGAGCCAGCTTACCACGTCTAAAAACAGATAGAGCGCAGCCGACGACCATTCATGACTTAGAAAATGCGACCAGAAACCGGCCCGCTGGGTCGTCGTACCAGCGGGCCCGCGGGCAATAGCTGAACGGTCCTCCTTAAATCCAAGGATTTCCCGGAAAACCGTCTGAGGCTCTTCGCTGTTCGCCATGAGGCCAGCAATTATATGCTCGGGTAAACCGAAGTGAAAGATTACTTATTCCACCACTGCGAGGAGCGTATCAGAACACTGAAACCTGTGCTAATGCGTGCGGCCTTGACGCTCCGAGTGGCGTTCATAATCTGAGGCGTGCGGCGTGCCTCGCCGTGCGCTAAATCCGTCGTGAATATCTTCGCTGCTTTCTATCGCTCGTCCGTTGGAAAGAAAATGATCGTTGCGGTCACCGGCATCATTTTGATTCTTTTCGTTATCGGACATCTCCTGGGCAATTTGCAGATTTTCCTGGGTCCAGATTGGATCAACGGTTACTCGCAACATCTGCGCGACCTCGGCCCTTTGCTTTGGGTAATCCGTTTGTTCCTACTCGCCGCTGTCGTCGTTCACATTTACGTGACGATTCAACTGGCGATCGAAAATCGCCGCGCGCGACCGCAGGCCTACGTCGACCGGGAGTATGTGAAAGCAACGTTCGCTTCGCGTCACATGGTGATGAGCGGGTTGATCGTGCTGGCGTTTATCGTTTACCACATCGCCCATTTCACAGTGCGCGTCACCGATCCCCGTTTTAGTCTGCTCAAGGCCGATCCTCTCGGGCATTACGACGTCTACTCGATGATGGTGTATGGGTTCCAAAATTATTATGTATCCGCTTTTTATGTCCTTGGCCTCTTTTTGCTCGCGCTTCATCTCAGCCACGGATCGTCGAGCTTCTTTCAATCGCTCGGATTTAATGACAAGAAACTGACGCCGCGTCTCGCGTTAGGCGGCCGAATCTTCGCCTGGCTTCTTTTTCTCGGCTACACGTCCATTCCTGTTGCGATCTTGCTGGGGCTTATCGCGCCCACCCAACAGTTGTGAAAGAAAACGACTGAGCTCTTACACATCCACGACCTGCACGCCTTCGGTCGCGGTCCTCTGGAGGTAGAGATCGCTCAGGCGTTTTGTCATCGGCCCGACGTTTCCATCGCCGATCTGGCGATTGTCGATTCTGATTACGCCGGCTAGTTCGCCCATTGTCCCCGTGCAAAACATTTCATGCGCACCATAGACATCGACGAGTGACAGATCAGTCTCGACGCAACGAATCTTTTCGGCAGCACAAATCTCGAACACGGTCGCACGAGTTATCCCCTCGGGGCACGCTACGACGTGGCCGGTTGCCAAGTCGCCGCTTGTTCGCGATCCGGAGTTACGCACAATGAACACGTGTGTCGCGTTCGTTTCAGCGACGAACCCGCGCGTGTCGAGCATAAGCGCGTCGTCCGCGTCGGCATTGTTCGCTTCGATTTTTGCCAGGATCGAGTTCAGCAAGTTTGCATGATGAATACGGGCATCCAGCACATCCGGCGGCGGCCGGCGGATCTTGCTCGTTATCAAACTTAGTCCCGTTTTCGCATAAACTGGCGGCTTGTGTTCGGCGAGCACGATCAATGTCGGCCCGCTTTGGTTGAGTCGCGGGTCCATACCCGAGGTGACCTTAACTCCGCGCGTGAGCGTGAGCCGAATATGAGCGCCATCCCGCATTTTGTTTGCAGCGAGCGTCCGTTTGATTTCGTCGATGATTTCTTCGTGTGGCGGGATTTCGGGGAACGAAAGCGCACGGGCTGAACGCTCGAGACGATCGAGGTGCTCGTGTAGCTTGAAAATCCGGCCGTTGTAAAGTCGTAACCCTTCCCAGACTGCGTCACCGCCTTGCACCGCCGAATCGAATGGGCTGATCCCGGCCTTATCGCGATGCAGCAACTTTCCGTTAATGTTTACGATCAGATCGCGGTTTCGTTCGTCGAATTTTTGAAGCATCTGAGTTACCTCACGCAACGTCCACGACCGACACAAAGAAAAACTTTCATTTCAATCACATTGTGCCCGTTGTGTTCTTTGTGCGAGATCTTCAATGGAGTCGGTATTCATAAAGCCGCTCGTAGCATTCACAGCACTGCTGGTGGATCTCACGTAATCGCGCCGGAACTTCGCTCGCTGTTGGACGATACGGTTGAAATGAGGTCGTTTTTGCGACTTCGCCATACCAGTGTCTGGCCCAAATACCGTCGGTATCACGCAAGCCCGGCGGCCAGGAAAGCATCGACTTGCTAAACTCGATGCCCACCGCCTCGCAGAGCAGTCGAAGCGTCCCCTCCGGATTTTGCAGCACGTCCTTGGCATCGACAACGGGCGGAACGGCATTCGTGTGGCTTCGCACGAAACCAAAAATCTCTGCCTGCTGCAGGAAACCGAGATCCTCGAGCGCAGGGTCTTCTCGCTTTTTAATGTAGGAATGAATCACTTCGCCCGGTTCGCGAATCAGAAAACAATTAGTCACAGCCCCGAGCCAATCGCGATCTATTTCGGACAACAGATGGTGTGTCATCTGTTTCTGAAAACAAATCCGCTTGTCGTTCCGGATAGGCTCGGCGAGATGTGCAACGACTTTTCGCCAATCCGTTTCGCCGGTTGCGATTACTTCTTCCGCATCGGGATGCTGGATACCAGTCGCCCGCAAATAAAAAGCGTAAAACGGCTCGTCAACGACAACCGTATCGTCCCGATTGCCCCACGCGCGCATCATGGCCGTCGAGATATTTCGCGGACCAGACCACATGGCGATGCGGATGGGCTGAGCCATCCGCAAAGATTCTCGCGCTATTGGCGACTTGACCAGCGAAAATGGACTGCGCTCGTGTTGGCGCAATCGCGCGAACAGCAGCGGCCTAACTCTTCGCGAAAACGCCAATCAACGGACGGCGCGATGGCGTCTTCGAGCGAAAATCGCTAACGAATCCAGTCTCGGTCCGGATCTCCACATGACCGGCCGCGCGCTTGGCGCCGTAGACTAACACAGATCCCACGGGCGCTTCGTAAGGATTTAAGACCGGCAGTTTTTTGAATCCGTAATTGCTCACCAGTTCCTGGCCGGCTTGTTTCGCAAGCGGTGTTTGCGGCCGCGATTTCACTACGCCCGAAGCAACCAGTGCTTCCTTTACGAAACGCCAGCACTTGGACAGCGAGTGCGCACGTGCGCGTTCCTCGGCAATGGTAGCGGCTCGGCGCAATTTCGGATCAACCTGCGCATCTGCCTTTGCAATGGGCTGGACGATCTTCTTCGGATAATACTTATCCACGATGTCGACCGATTGTTTTTTGCCGGAGGCGTCGGTGTAATTAAACTTTGGAGTCGGCGCCGAGAATCGTAGCGCCATTGCGGGATGCGGGCAAATTGCCGCGAGCCCTAGGATGACAAATGTGAGGGTGAGAAGTTTTGGCATAAAGCGCGCCTTCTATCCAGCATATCGGCTATCCCCGCAACAGATTTTTTCCAGCAAAGGGAAAATTTTTCATTTGACTTGCACCGGATGTACGAAGGCCCATGGAGCTACAACGATGCGATCAATTCCGCCATCCGGCGGCGCAATTTTGGCTCGGGTAACCGTCCAATTCCGCCCTGCATATTATCTTCGAGGTGATGCG
>Ga0193723_1001156_pt1 | contig 10237 bp, 8 predicted proteins | sample H2m2metaG_FD_143042 | JGI IMG/M metagenome (GOLD analysis project Ga0193723, IMG submission 143042) | Soil microbial communities from a riparian zone of the East river system, Colorado, United States - H2m2 | ecosystem: Environmental > Terrestrial > Soil > Riparian zone | place: USA: East River... | reverse complement strand
ATCCCGATTTGCGCCGGATTTTGATGTGGGACGAGTTCGAAGACCATCCGATGCGCAAAGATTATCGGGAGCCGGATGATTACGAATGGGAACCCACGCCGCATGATGAGGTCCTCGCGAGAGCGAAGCAGCATTACACGCCGCGCCCAGCGGAGGAGGAATTAAAACCTTCCTGAGTTGTCATGTTGAGCGAAGCGCTGCAACGAAATGCGAAGCATGAGGCCAGGCTTTCAAACATCTCTGGCCATTTCTGAATGCAAGAGCGCAGGAACAATCAGAGATCCTTCGTCGTCTTCGCGACTCTGGATGACAATTTGAAATGAGCGCAAGTGTTCAAACACTGGAAGCAATGGAGCGGCCACCGGTAACGATGGCTTCGCGGTTCGAGGGCGAATTGCTCGAAGTCTCGATGGGACCGCAGCATCCATCCACGCACGGTGTGTTTCGGATGAATGTGGCGCTCGATGGAGAGATCGTTCGCAAGCTCAAACCGGTCTTCGGTTATTTGCATCGAAATCACGAGAAAATCGGCGAGAACACCAGTTACCTCGGCTCGATGCCGTACACTGACCGGCTCGATTATTTCTGCTCGATGACAAACAACTGGGCCTACGCCCTTAGTGTGGAGAAACTCGCGGGAATCGAAGTCCCCGAGCGCGCTGAATATCTACGCGTTATTCTCGCCGAGCTGACGCGGTTGCAAAATCACGCCTCGCTGCTGGGCTTTTTGCTCAGCGACATGGGCGCGTGGGGGACGCCCCTGATGTACGCGTTCCGCGAGCGCGAAAAAATTCTCGATCTTTTTGAGTCGTTATCCGGTTCGCGAATGATGTGCGATTACATGCGTTTCGGCGGCTGCCGCGTGGACGCCGACGATGAGTGGCTCGCCCGAGCGAAACAGATTGTCGATCGCTTCCCGAAGTTTCTCGACGAATTCGAGGACCTCATTCTCGGGAACGAGATCGTCATCGGCCGCACCCAAAACGTCGGCAAACTCTCCGCCGAACTGGCGATCAGCGCCGGCATCACGGGTCCGATGTTGCGCGCCTGCGGTGTGAATTACGACATTCGCAAAGTAGACGGCTACGGGTTTTATCCGCGTTTCAAATTCCGCATCCCGCTCGGGGAGCACGGCGATACGTACGATCGCCTAATGATGCGAGCGTTGGAGATCCGCGAGAGCGTGGAGATCCTGAAACAGGCGTTCGCGCAAATTGCTCCCGGCCCGATTGTGAATCCAAAAGTAAAAGTGCGCGCATTTCGTCCGCCAGTTGGCGAAGCGTATGGTCGAATCGAAGGACCAAAAGGTGAGCTCGGATTTTATTTGATCAGCGACGGCACCCCAAACCCATATCGTTACCGCGTTCGCCCACCAAGCTTCATTAATCTCACCGTGCTTGAAGACCTGTGCCTCGGTCACACGGTCGCTGATGTAATGGTAATCCTCGGCAGCGTCGATATCGTAATGGGAGAAGTGGATCGATGATTGGCACAGGCATACTCAAGGGAATGGCCGTCACGGCGCGGAACTTTGTCGGAAGTTATTTCGAGAAGGAACGCCTGACCACGGTGCAGTACCCGGAGGAACGCAGTCCACTTCCGGAAAATTATCGAAATTTTCCGTTCCTAATTTTCGATGGCAACGATCCGCACGCGGGATTGCGCTGCGTGGCATGCAAAATCTGCGAAAAGGAATGTCCGCCGCAGTGCATTTACATCGTTAAGAGTGAGGACAAAAAGCCCGATTACATGGGCAAACCGCAGTTTTACGCGAAGGTGTTCGACATCGACATCTCGGTCTGCATGAGTTGCCAGATTTGCGTCGAGGTCTGTCCATTCGAGGCGATCAAGATGGACAAGGAATTCGAGCTAAGTCAGCGCGAGCGGTTCGATCACTTGCTTTTGCGCAAAGAGCAACTTTCTAAATCGAACGGGTATTATCACAAGATTCATCCCGTCGAAGCAGAGACGGTTGACAAGAGTCTCGGGGACGCCGCAGCCGCTGCTGAGGCGAAGAAGAAAGCTGCAGCTGAAGCAGCGGCCAAAGCCGCAGCAGCGAAGGCAGCGGCCGCTGCAACTGCTGAAGCGAAACCAGCGGCAGGCGCGACGTCGTCATCGCCTGCTTCTTCCTAAAAATCTCGCGACGCGCGAGGAGAATTAGGGCGCTGGAATGTTCTCGCGCGCGTACCGGAGCGCGCGCGACATCCAAACAAGCTCATCCAGAAATTTTTTCACGCGACGGGTGTAAGCTGGATCGGTTATCTTGCCGGTCGCTGGATAGAAAAGTTTTCCTGCCGTGCCGAAATAGACATCCGAGAAAATCGTGACCAGGCCCAGCTCGCGTAGCACCGGAAGCAAACTCTGGATCATCCGCGCACCGCCGAAAGGACCAGCCGAAACGCCACAAACGCCAACCGCTTTGTGAATGTATTCCTCGAGGTTTGTGTCGAGCACATGCTTTAACAGTCCTGGGAAACTGTGATTGTATTCCGGGGCTACGATGATCAGGCCGTCGGCGCGCTGGACCGTGGCGCAGAACTGGCTGTCCTTTAGCGCTTCGCCTGCGTCGTCCATGCGAATAGGAATTTTCCGGATGTCGATCAATTCCGTTTCGATATCGCTGCGGTTCGAGACTTCATCGAAAACGAAATTGGCGGCGGGTTCGGTTAGGCGGCCTTGTCGCGGTGTGCCGATAATGATCGGAAGGAAAACGGGTCGGACGAGCTCTTGCGCGGGCATCCCTCGATTTGTCGCAAGAACCCAAGCAAGCTTACAAGCGCAATTTGCCGGCAGCGGCCAACACAGCGAGGTTCGTGAGCATCGCAATTTGCCGGGGTGGCGGAATTGGCAGACGCGCCAGACTTAGGATCTGGTGGAGAAATCCGTAGGGGTTCGAGTCCCCTCCCTGGCACAGCGCAATCGGCCTCAGCGACACGATGGTTCATAGATAAAATGAGGCTTCTCCCGACGCGGGAGGCCACGTATAATCCGGGGTGCTGTGGAAAGACTTTTCTACGCGAACGTGTGCAGTGGTTTCGTTTATGCCGGAACCGCCACAACCATATCGGGACTAATTTCTGCACGCGTATGTCTTTCGCACTTATCCGACAAAGCGTTCTCCCAGAAATTAGCTTTTCTGACGCGGTGAGATTCGCTGAAGATGAAGCGCGCTTCCATCTCTTTTGAAGCCACGGGCGTTGAGCCAGTAGGGCAGAACGCAAACGCTCTCAATGCCGTTTTTGACCGGCATCTATTGATGATCGGGTTGTGGGTGTTCACTGGATACTATCTTGGGTGCAAAATCGGTTTTGCACTCACCTTTCAACCGCATCCTGTATCCGTTCTTTGGCCTCCGAATTCTGTCCTGGTCGCAGCGCTTTTGCTGACGCCGCCGCGCAGCTGGTGGCTTGTGTTGTTGGCGGCGCTTCCAGCGCATTTGGCGGCGCAACTGCAGAGTGATGTTCCACCGCTGATGATCATGTGCTGGTTCATCAGCAACGCGTCAGAAGCAGTGATCGGCGCAGGTTTGACGCGTTATGTTATTGGCGGGCCGATGCGCTTCACAAGTCTCCGCAGGGTCGGCATTTTCTGCCTTTGCGTAGTGTTTATCGGCCCGTTTTTGTCCTCGTTTTTAGATGCCGCGTTCGTGGTGTGGAATCATTGGGGGCAAGACGGGTACTGGGAGTTGATCCGTATACGGTTATCTTCAAATGCCGTCTCAGCGTTAATCATCGTCCCGTTGATCATAACATGGGTCACGCATGGAGCTCATCCCCTGAGAACAGCATCCCGTCCGCGTTACTTGGAGGCCTGCGGCGTCTTTCTCGGCTTGTTGGCGGTCAGCTATGTTGTCCTTTATGAGTTAAGATCGGGAGCGGATCTGGCTCTTCTGTTTCTCCCTCTGCCATTTCTGCTTTGGGTGGCGGTACGATTCGGCGCTTTGGGAACAAGCACCGCCATTTCGATTGTTGGCTTCCTGGCGATTTGGAGCGCGTCCCACGGACATGGACCATTCTCGGGTGGAACCGCCGAACAAAGCGCCCTTTCTATTGAAATATTTTTGATCGGTCTGGCGATTCCGCTGTTGTTTCTGGCGGCCTTGATCGAGGAGCGCGTAACCGGTGAGAGCGAGTTGCGGGAAAGCGAATCGCGTTTCCAAATCGTCGCGGATGCTGCGCCCGTTCTCATCTGGATGGCTGGCGTCGACAAGCTTTGCACGTTCTTTAACAAGCCGTGGTTGAAGTTTACGGGACGCAGCATGGAACAGGAGTTTGGAAACGGCTGGGCTGAAGGCGTGCATCAAGATGACCTGGAAAGATGCCTGCAGGTTTACACCAGCGCATTCGACGCGCGGCAGCCATTCGTTATGCAATACCGGTTGAGACGAGACGATGGCGAGTATCGCTGGTTATCGGACCAGGGCGTCCCACGCTATGACGCACAAGGAACATTCGCCGGGTACATCGGATCGTGCGTGGATGTCACGGACTTGATGACCAAAGATGAGGCGTTAAGACAAAGTGAGGAGCGCATGCGATTGGCGGTGGCCGCGGTTAACCTCGGAATTTGGGAATGGCACCTGGCGACGAATGAGATTTGGGCTACGAACGCGCGGCGAGCGGTTCTGGGCTGGCCGTCGACAGGAAAGGTCACCTTTGAAGATTTCTTGTCTGAAGTGCACCCGGAAGACCGCAGCCGAATCCGGCAGACCATCAATGACGCGGTACGCGACGCAAAAGACTACGAATCGGAGTACCGCCTCGTTTTACCAGACGGAATCGTGCGTTGGATGTCAACACGCGGCAGCATTCAGTTTGATAGCGCGGGAAAGCCCTCACGGCTTTTGGGAATCAGCATCGACATCACAGCGCGTAAACAGGCGGAACTCGACGCGCAGCGCGGTCGCGCAGAGCTATCTCATCTCAGTCGTGTGGCGTTGATGGGTGAAATGTCTGCATCGATTGCACATGAGTTGAATCAGCCGCTGTCTGGAATTCTCAGTAACGCTGCAGCTGGACAGCGCTTTATCGACCGTGGGGACTTTGATCTTCGCGAAGCTCGCGAACTGCTTGGTGACATCATTTCAGATGGTCGCCGTGCCAGTGACGTAGTTCGCGGTATTCGCGGCATGGTAAAGAAGGGACAACTGGCGCGCCGCTCGGTGAATCTTAACGAGGTCGTGATGGACGCGTGGCGCATGGCATCACCCGATGCGCTACTGCACTCGTGCCAGTTAGAAATTTTGCTGGATCCAAATTTGCCCGCGATCGAAGGCGACCCGGTTCAACTTCAACAGGTCTTGCTGAATCTTGCGATCAACGCATTTGACGCGATGCGAGACACACCGGCCTCGAAACGGAAGGTCCTCATCGCGACGCAATCAAATGGCGATGGCACGGTTCGCACGAGCGTGCGCGATTATGGTGTCGGCGTTTCCGAGGAGATGCAGGACCGCCTTTTCGATCCTTTCTTCAGTACGAAAACCGAAGGACTCGGAATGGGATTAGCCATTGTACGATCCATTGTTGAATCGCACGGCGGCACGATCACAGCTGAAAATGCCGACGGCGGCGGCACCCGGTTTGAATTTGTTCTTCCGGTGAACGGCATCGCCTCCACATGATTCCCTCGAATAGCCTTGTATTTTTGATCGACGACGACGCATCGGTCCGAAAAGGGGTATCGCGGTTGTTGCGCTCCGCCGGTTACAAGAACGAAGCATTTCGTTCCGCATCTGATTTTCTTGCGCGTGAACAACATTCGGGACCGGCTTGCCTGATCGTGGATGTGCGGATGCCTGAGCTCAATGGAATGGATCTGCAAAACGTTTTGATTCAGGGGCGCCGGGAAGAACAACTCGTCTTCATCACTGGCCACGGCGACATCTCGATGTGTGCGCAGGCGATGAAAGCCGGCGCAGTCGATTTTCTCCCAAAGCCGTTTCGAGCCAATGAACTGCTGGAATGTGTCGAGCGTGCGCTGGCGCGTGCTGCGGAGCAACGACGGCGCGGCGCGCAGAAAACTGAAGCCCGCCGTTTACTGGATTTATTAACGCCGCGCGAGTTCGAAGTGATGCAGCTGGTCGTTACAGGTATGTTAAATAAACAGATTGCAAGTGAGCTAGGCACTGCGGAAAAGACAATCAAGGTTCACCGTGGCCGTGTGATGAAGAAACTCGGCATTGCGTCGGTGGCTGAGTTGGTGCGTTTGGTTGAAACAGGACGGATAGCGCCCGTGAAGTGGCGTGAGACTAAGGTCTAATATGGCTGCGTCGAACGCGAGCGTAGTATTCACTTGTTTTGCATGCTCCACGCCCAGATCTGATCTGCCTTCTCGACGACGATCCTTCCGTGTTGAGAGGCCTCAATCGGCTTCTCATGTCGGCAGGTTGGCACCCCGAACAGTTCAGCGATCCGGACCCGTTTCTGAGCTACGTGAAGGTTCATCGGCCTACGGTTGCCATCATTGATGTTTGGATGCCGCTCATGAACGGCCTCGAGGTTCAATCGCGGGTGCGGGAGCTTTCGCCGTCGACGCGCGTCATCATGTTTACCGGAAAAGACGATCCGCTCGTTCGTTCCACTTCCCTGAAAGCCGGCGCGTCAGCTTTTTTCACCAAGCCATTCGACGACGAGGAATTTCTCACCGCCGTTCGGCTGGCGCTTTCTGCAATGTGATGTTGCTGTACTGGCTGTAATCGCAACTCGGCAAGAATTTCCAACTGGATTTTTAAGTAAAAATTGTGTATTCCAAGACGGGTTCCTGAACACAATGCCAACTTCTTCGAGTGATTTGGTCGCGATCGAGCGTCCGAAGACAAATTCCAGCATTTTTGCGCACACACGCTGGGACGTCATCCCTTTGGCGGCAGGCGTTCTGCACTGCGTCTACTTCTTCGGCATGTTTTACCTTTTCCCGCTCGTCCCGCTCTGGGTCATGCTGATTCTCGGTTTTATTTATTCGATCAGCATTTCGTGGAACATCAACGGCATATCCCATAACTTCATTCACAATCCCTATTTTCGTTCCGCGCTGCTGAATCGCCTATTCAGCATCATGGAATCGATTACGGTCGGGTTCGGTCAGGTATTTTACGAGTGCATTCACATGCAGCATCACAAGGGGAATGCCGACCGCCCCGACGATCATGGTGACACGATCGATTGGATTTCGATTTACAAGCACGGCCATGACGGTGAAGCGGAGCATCCGTTGAAATACACATTCGGGAGTTTCTTTCGTGAGGACCCCAAGACTGTTTTCAAGGAGCTGAAACGTAAACATCCGCGCGAGGCGTTTTGGGGAGTATTCGAGTTGGCATGTTTCGTCACGACTTTTGTGATCCTCGGAATTCTGAACTGGCATTACATCTGTTTCCTTCTTCCGTTTTGGTATTTTGGCCACTGCCTCTCTTATCTGAACGGCTACTATCGGCATTATGGGGGCAATCCCGACGAGCCGATTGCCTGGGGCGTGAGCGCCTACGGCAAGCTCTATAACTGGACGTGGTTCTACAATGGCTACCATGCCGAACATCATTTCCGACCGAAGGTGCATTGGACTCGAATGCAGGCGCTCCACGATCAAATTGTCGAGCAACAGCGCAAGGCTGGCGTGCGCGTCATCAAGGTGCCGCACGCGCTCGGTTTTCTTGACTCCGATTTGACGGCTGCTGATCCACGACAAAAGCATCGAGAACTACATTCCGAGCCGGCTGCCTAGCACGGCAAGCCCGACTTGCCTCAGAGCAAAAAGGATTGACAGCCGAGAGCGACCTGAAGCATCACGCGGACTTGTCGACTGCACATTAATGCCATGAAATCTTTGCTTTCATTGATGGCCATCGTTGCCGGTCTGATCGTTCTCGACCCGGGCATCATCTCTGCCGAAACCTTTACCGAGGGTGTTCGAGTCTCTCCGGAAACCGTAACTCTGAAGCCCGGCCAATACGTTTGGGAACCTGAACGCGCGCCCGAAGGACCGCTTTTGATTGTGGCCAGCGTTACTGAGCAGGTGGCGTACGTTTATCGGAATGGTATCCGCATTGCGCGATCAAGCGTGAGCACTGGGCGACCAGGTCACCCTACTCCCACGGGTGTTTTCACGATCCTGGAAAAGGAGGTTCATCATACTTCGAGTATCTACAAGGGGGCAGAGATGCCTTACATGGAGCGCGTGACCTGGGGCGGGATCGCCCTGCACGCTGGCGATCTACCGGGTTATCCCGACTCCCATGGATGTGTCCGGCTTCCGCTTGAATTTTCGAAGCTCCTCTTCGGCGTCACAATGAAAGGCGCGACCGTTATCATCGCGAATACACACTCTGCGCCCGCGACAACCGTGCATCCCGGTTTATTCTTTGCCAAGAGCGGCCAGGAGAGTGAGCCAATCGCTGCGGGGCAATTCGACTGGAATCCAGATAAGTCTCCCAGCGGTCCAGTCTCTTTGATCGTCAGCAGCGTAGATAAAACGGTGTATGTATATCGAAACGGCGTGGAAATTGGCCGCGCGGGAATGCCAAATCCACAGGTCATTGGGCCTTTGAACGACCTGGTTTTTAGCGCGCTACAGGGAACGGATGCAGACGGACATCTGCGTTGGGCGGAAGTGACAGCGACCGAAAAGAGCAAATCGAGTGAGAGTATTTTTTTGGCAGCGCAGAAAAGCGGTCTACCGGCTGAGTTTCTGGATAAGGCAAAGGCAGTCATCACACCCGGCGCGACTATCATCTTCACGGACCGACCGGTAGATCCAACCACGCAGAGCCCTCCGAACTTCCAAATCCTCGTTGCGCAAAAAGACAAACAAGCTGGAACGACCGAATAGACTCGTTAGACCTATGAAGAAGGAAACGTTCATTCTAATTGGGATCGCAAGGTCGGCTTGCGTTATACGTAGGAACTGGAACGCCTAGGAAGAGCATTGATCAGTTCGACCTTGCAGTCGAAGCACGACATCGAGATCAAGGGTGAGATGAGCGATCGTTCGGTCTCTTGAGAGAGCAAGTGAAATCAGAGTGATCAATCCAGGACCTATGAAATCAGAAGTCGTAATGAAGAATTGGCCGGTGACACATTTTCTAACCGTTATAGTGAGCTTGCTCCCGCTGGCAATAGCGGCGCAGCAGATCGATCGGACCGTCCTGCCGGTCCCCGAGCCTCAGCCACCAACTATCACGGAACCTGACGCTCGTAACGCCAAGGCGCCGCCGCGCTTTGAGGTTAAGGCGCCGAAGGGAGCGCCGAATGTCGTCGTTGTGTTACTCGACGATATCGGTTTCGGTCAATCGAGCGCGTTTGGTGGCCCGTGCAAGATGCCGACGTTGGATAAGCTGGCGGCGACTGGCCTTCGTTATAATGACTTTCATACCACCGCGCTTTGTTCGCCGACTCGCACTGCGTTGTTAACGGGACGTAACCATCATGTCAACAACGCGGGCGCGATCATGGAACTCGCCACTGCTTTTCCCGGCAATACTGGCATCCGACCGCAGAGTGTCGCACCACTAGCGGAGATGTTGCGACTAAATGGATTCAGCACCGCCGCCTTCGGTAAGTATCACGAAACACCACCGTGGGAGGTGTCCGTTTCCGGACCTCTTGATCGTTGGCCGACGCATTCCGGTTTCGATAAGTTCTACGGCTTCATCGGTGGCGAGACCAATCAGTGGGCGCCTGCCATTTTCGATGGAACCATCCGGGTGGAACCGCCGCATGATCCCAATTACCATTTTACTGTCGATATGACGAACCAGGCGATCGCCTGGATGCAGGCGCAACACTCGTTAACGCCAGACAAGCCTTTCTTTGTCTACTTTGCCACCGGCGCACTGCACGCTCCGCACCATGTGCCGAAGGATTATATCGATCGATACAAGGGTAAGTTCGATGAGGGCTGGGACGCACTTCGCGATCAGATATTCGCAAAGCAAAAACAAATGGGCGTTATCCCAGCGAATGCGGAGCTAACGAAGCGGCCCAAGGAAATTCCTTCGTGGGATTCCCAAACACCCGATCAGAAAAAACTCGAAGCACGCCAAATGGAAACGTTCGCCGGTTTTGCCGAGCACACCGATGAACACGTAGGACGACTGGTTGATGCCCTCCAAGAGATGGGCGTACTGGACAACACCTTGTTCATTTACATTGTGGGCGACAACGGAGCCAGCGCAGAAGGTGGACCGGAAGGTGCCTATAACGAGATGATGGCATTGAACGGTATTATTGGCACTGCTTCT
>Ga0193723_1001154_pt1 | contig 10243 bp, 8 predicted proteins | sample H2m2metaG_FD_143042 | JGI IMG/M metagenome (GOLD analysis project Ga0193723, IMG submission 143042) | Soil microbial communities from a riparian zone of the East river system, Colorado, United States - H2m2 | ecosystem: Environmental > Terrestrial > Soil > Riparian zone | place: USA: East River... | reverse complement strand
ACGGGGTCAGCCTGTTCCACAAGGTCCGATGACCTCCACGCTGCGTACGGAGCGCCCGACCAACGGTAAGCCTGAGGCCGCTGTGAGCATCCTGCTGGTCGACGACGATCCGACGAAGCGCTTTGCCCTGAAGACCATCCTGGCTCCAATTGGAGAGACTGTCGTCGAGGCTTCCTCCGGCGCCGATGCCCTTCGCCAGCTTCTGCGCCAGGAGTTTGCTGTCGTGCTGCTCGATGTTCGAATGCCGATCATGGACGGCTTCGAGACCGCGCAGCTGATCCGGCAACGCCCCCGTTCTGAGCTCACCCCGATCATCTTCGTCACGGCCCTTGACGAGGCCCAGACGGATATGGGCCGGGGTTATGAGCTTGGTGCCGTGGATTTTGTTTTTGCACCGGTCGTGCCGGCAATCCTCCGAGCCAAGGTGGGTGTTTTCGTTGATCTCTACCGCGCACAACAGGAGTTGCGGCGCTATCGCACCCAGCTCGAGGAGCTTGTCGAGGAGCGCACCACCGCCCTGACGGCGATCAACCGCGAGCTGGAGGCCTTCAGCTACTCGGTCTCGCATGACCTCCACGCACCCCTGCTGGCTTTCGATGGCCTCAGCCACACCCTGCTGGAGGATTACGCCGGCGGGCTTGACGACCGCGCCAAGGACTACCTCCAGCGGATGCGCAGAGCGAGCCAACGCATGGTTTCAGTGTTCGACGGCCTTCAGTCGCTGTTCAGGGTGACCAGTGGAGAGATTCACCGCGAGCGGGTGGACATGAGCGCGATGGCAGCGGAGATCGCTGACGAGATACGCGCTTCGGATCCTGATCGCAACGTGACTGTGAATATCGCCTCCGACCTGGCCGTATCCGGGGACGCCCGCCTTGTGCGCATTTTGCTCGGCAACCTCATCAACAACGCCTGGAAGTTCACGAGCCCGAAACCCGATGCCACCATCCAGATTGGTTGCGAGCGGGTCGATGCCGAGGATCGCCAGTTCGTTCGGGACAACGGGGTCGGCTTCGACATGCTCTACTCGCACAAGCTTTTCGGCGCCTTCCAGCGGCTGCACAGCCAGAGCGAGTTTCCAGGCATGGGTATTGGGCTCGCCACGGTGCGCAGGATCGTGAACCGGCACGGCGGCCGCTGCTGGGCGGAAGGCGCCGTAGGCGAGGGAGCCACCTTCTACTTCGTACTCTAGGTCCGGCACTTAGGTCCGGCCTGGGGCCGGACCAACCCCTCCGAGGTCCGGCGGGCAGCCGGACCGTTTTCCTCCCCGCTTCTGCTGGGGTCCCCGCGCTAGCGCGGGAGGGCAGTCACGCCTAGCGTGGCCGTGTGGGGTCACTGGGAGGGAGGCTCAGCTCGCGCAGCGAGCTCAGCCGGGAGGGGCGCAAGACCGTTTCCTCCTCGCCAGGCGCGGAGGCCGGGTGGCATTAGCGGCCTCCGCGTTTACAAGGTATGGCGATTGGCCGAACCTTGCCGCATGCCTCCGATGCCCAGGCCCACAAGGGACAGCCCCCAAGCAGGGTGCACGTTCTGCGGGTCGTCTCTTTTGCGTGCTTCCTGGTCGGTGTGCTGGCCGTCGTGACGTTCGCGTACGGGATGTGGGACGGGTTCTCGGAGCAGCAGCAACTCAACCAGGGGTGGCAGCAGCAGGTCCGAATTCCCGACAACGGGCCCGTGGGCCCCATTGCGGTCGACCCCACGCTCAAGCACCCAGTCAAAGGAGTCGACTTCGCGATTCGCGTCCCCAAGTTGAAGTATTTCGCAGCGGTCAGAGAGGGCATCAGCACCACCATCCTTTATTCGGGCCCTGGGCACTATCCAGGCACGGTCTGGCCGGGGGACCAAGGGTCGGTGGGCGTGGCAGCTCACAACGTTTACTGGATCAACTTCCCGGTCCTGAAGGCTGGTGACGAGATAGACATCGAGACGCGTTACGGGCTGTTCCGCTACACAGTGACCGGGAGCAAAATTGTCAACCCTGACAACCGCACGGTCCTGGTATCGGATGCACCCGGGTATCACCTCGTGCTGACTACGTGCTGGCCGTTGTGGGCTGGGGCGTTCGCCACCCAGCGCTACATTATTTTCGCCGAGCAGTCCTACCCAAAGATCATCCCGCCCCGCCAGATACTGACTCCGTAGAGCACGTTCTGCCGCCGGCGACCTATCGCGAGCCGGCCAGACCCCCAAAGGCGGCGAGCAGGACGGCGGCCGACATCAGCAGCACCGGGATCGCCGTCAGAAGAGGCCTCAGGAAGTTGGCGCGGCGGCGCTTGCGCACCAGGCCCAGCCGCGAGTCAAAAACATAACGGCCATGAACGAATCCTGACCTGGCGAAGGGGACTTTCTCAGCAACAATCCGGTTCGTACATCGAGAGGTACTAACGGTTTCTCGTTCAGTCGCCGTTGAGCTCCGGGAAGGTGCCGGTACCGTTTCGTACAAGCCTGGAATAGGCCAGCCCGCTGTCTTTGACAGTGCGGACCTGAGTGTCGTAGTCGACATGCACGATTCCAAACCGCTTCTGGAATCCCCATGCCCACTCGAAGTTGTCGAGAAGCGACCAGAGGAAATAGCCGCGCACGTCGGCGCCGGCGCGCATCGCATCGGCAACCGCCTGGATGTGCTGAAGGATGTACGTCGTACGTTCGGGGTCGTGGACATGGCCGTCCTCACTCACAATGTCCCCGCTGTACGCTCCTCCGTTCTCGGTCACATAGATCGGCGGAAGAGTCGGATATGCCTTCCCGAGTCGAACGAGCAGCGCACGCAGGCCGTCAGGATTGACCTCCCAGTCCATCGCCGTACGGGGCAAGTTCCGAGCAGGAAACGTCACATATTCGGAGCCGACGAAAGGAGACGACTTCGCTCGAGTGGTGGGCGCCAGTCTTGGGTGCGCTGCGGCAGGCAGCGGGTGTCCGCTCACGTTGTCATCGTGGTAGTAGTTGACGCCGAGGAAGTCGATGGGCGCGCCAATTATCTTGAGGTCGCCTTCCTGAATCCGTTCGGAGAGCCCGTAATCTCGCACGTCCTCGAGGAGGTCGGCCGGATATTGCGACAGGATGATGGGTTCGAGATACAGGCGATTGACGAGCGCATCGATTCGACGTGCCGCCTCGACATCGACAGGATCGTCCGGGGCGTTGGGCAAGGCATTGGTCAGGTTGAGAGTGATTCCGATCTTGTCCGCTCCCTGGCTGCGCAGAGCCTGGACAGCCAGCCCGTGCGCGAGGTGCTGGTGGTGCACTGCAGCCAGCGCTGCCCGTGGGTCGCGCAGGCCCGGGGCATGCTCGCCGCCCGCATAGCCGATCAATGAGGAACACAGCGGCTCGTTAAACGTTGTCCAGTGGTTGACGCGGTCGCCGAGCACATCGTGCACGAGGGTCGCGTAATCGCAGAACCGGTAGGCGGTGTCGCGGTTAGCCCACCCGCCGCGGTCCTGAAGGCTCTGCGGTAGGTCCCAGTGGTAAAGGGTCAACCACGGCAGGATGCCCGCCTCAAGCAGCTCATCGACCAGTCTGCTGTAAAACCCGAGGCCTTGGCGGTTGACGTCGCGATCCCCCGGCTTGACTCGCGCCCAGCTGATGGAAAACCGGTAGGCACCCAGGCCGAGTTGCTTCATGAGCGCGACATCTTGCGGCATGCGGTGATAGTGGTCGACGGCGACCTCAGGGGTATCGCCACCGGCGACTGCCCCGGGCACACGCGCGAACGTGTCCCAGATGGAGTCCTCTTTGCCTTCCTCATGGGCCGCTCCCTCAATCTGGGCCGCCGCGGTCGCCGAACCCCAGATGAAGTCAGGCGGAAATTCGATTGCCATCAGCCCTTCACGGCGCCTTGCATGATTCCGGCCACCAGCTGCCTGCCCGCGAAGACGAACAGGATGATAAGCGGGACGGTTGCGAGCAGCGCTCCGGCGAGGACTATCGAATAGTCCACGAAGTAGTTCGCTTGAAGGGTGGCCAGTGAGACAGGGAGCGTCGGGTTCGATTGGTTCAGCGCGATGAAGGGCCAGAAGAAGTTGGTCCAGGTCATGATGAAAGTGAAGAGGGCGAGCATTGCCGCAGCCGGGCGGGCAGCCGGGAGAGCTATGTACCAGAACGTCAGGAACATATTGGCGCCATCAATCCGGCCCGCCTCGATGAGCTCGTCGGGGAGCGCCTGGCTGATGTACTGCGTCATCCAGAACACGCCGAAGGCGGTCACCAGGCCAGGAATGATCACCGCCCCAAGACTGCCGGTCCAGCCAAACTTTGCCATCGCGATGAAGAGGGGCACCACGCTGAGTTGTGTCGGGATGGCCATAGTGCCGATTACGAAGGTCAGCAGCCAGCTCTTACCGCGGAAGTGAAGCTTCGCGAACGCGTAGCCGGCCAGCGTCGAGAAGAAGACCACCGACGCTGAGACCACAGTCGAAACGATGACGCTGTTGGTGAACGCCTTCCAGAAGTTGACGCTTTCGTTGTTCATCACCTTGGCCGCGTTGCTGAGGAAGTTGCCGCCAGGTATCCAGGACATGTGTGGATCGTTGAGGGTGCTGGAGTCACCGCTGCCGATCAAGAAAGACCAATAGAACGGAAAGACTGACGCAACGATCACAACGGCGAGGAATCCATAGGCCAGGGAACCAGGGCGCTCTCCAATCGCCGCCTCGGCACGGCGGTGCTTGCGGGCCCAACCCCGAGGATTGGGCCTGCTGGTCGTTGGCAGCATTTCAGTCCGCGAGGCCATCTCAGGTGCTCTCACTACTTGCGATCCGGCGTGTGATGGCAAGGTTTGCGAGTCCGATTACGACGATCACTAGAAACAGCAGCCAGGCCACGGACGCGGCGCGACCAAAGTTGAGCTGGGTCCAGCCCAGCTTGTAGAGGTAGATGGTCATCGTCATCCACTGTTGATCCGCTCCCCCAAGGCCGATCTGGTCGTAAAGCCGCGGCTCGTCGAATATCTGAAGTCCGCCGATGGTGGCCGTGATGATGACGAAGATCATCGTCGGGCGAAGCTGAGGGATGGTGATCGAGAAGAAGCGGCGGAGCCGTCCAGCGCCGTCGATTGCCGCCGATTCGTAAAGGTCACGCGGAATTGCCTGCATGCCCGCAAGAAGAATCAGGGCGTTGTAGCCAGTCCAGCGAAAGTTGACCATCGTTGCGATAGCCACCTGGCTTGCAAGAGGGTCCGTGTGCCAAAGGATCGGGCCGATGCCGATCTGAGCGAGCGTGGTGTTGACGAGCCCGTACCTTTCGCCAAACATGCTGCCGAAGATCAACGCGACCGCTACTGGCATCACGATGAACGGGAGCAAGACGCTCATCCGCCAGAACGTCTTGTTGCGAAGGTTGGTGTCCAGCACCGCTGCGATGGCGATCGCAACGATCAGCTGAGGAATCGCCGACAGCAGAAAGATGCTCAATGTGTTCCGCAGAGCAATCCAGAACTGCCTCTGCTGCAAGATGAAAACGAAGTTGCTGATGCCCACCCAGTTGCCCTCGCCTCCGATGAGATCCCAATCGTGGACAGAGACCCATCCCGTGTACACCAGCGGAAAAAGTCCGACCAGCGCAAACAGAACGAAGAAAGGGGAAACGAAAAGGTAAGGCGAGAACTTGACGTCCAACCGGCCCAGCTGCTGGCTCACCTGGAGCCTCCGGGGTGTCCCTTCCTTGCCCGACCATCGAACCACGGCGCGCCGGATCATCAACAGGCTCCTCGGTGAGTAGTGCTGGCGATGAAACTGGGCCGCCGGGGGCGGCCCAGTTTCTCACTCATTTTGCGGGGCGTACCGGGTCTCTAGCTCAGTGCCTTGATATCGGAGACAACCTGCGCCCACGAGGCGTCGATGGTCTGCTTCTTGCTTTCGACACGGGTCAGGCCGTCCTGGACTGCCTGCATGATGGCTGCGTACTTCACACCCTTGTACGGGGTGACCTTCACAGCTTGTGCGCGAGCGGCGAAAATCTGGCCGATCGGCGCGTTGTTGAAGTAAGGGTTCATCGCGCCTGTCAGCGCGGGATCCGTGTAAGCCTTGACCTGGCTGGGGTAGTTGCCAGTGGTGACGAACGCTGCGATCTGCTGTTCTGGAGCGGTCAGCCACAGGGCCAGCTCCTTAGCCGCGGCGGTGTGCTTGCCCTGAGTTGGCACCGTCAGGTACGAGCCCCCCCAGTTGCCGCCGCCGTTTGGGAAAACGTTCGCAATCTTCCAATCCGTGATCTTCGGACCGTTACCTGAGATGACCCCAAGCATCCAAGATGGGCAGAGCATTGTGGCCCACGCACCGTTGGCCATACCTGCATTCCAGTCGGTGCTCCACTCTTGCAGATGCGCCGAGCTCGTTGCACTGGCATTGAGCACTGAAGTGAAGGCAGCCTTTACGTCGGGGTTGGTGGTCGCAATCACGGTTCCGTCGTTCTGCTCGAAGAAGTTCTGATACTGGTTGGCGAGACCCTGGAAGGTCGCGCCTGCAGAGTCGAACCACGCAACGCCGGTTTTCTTTGCGGCGAACTGCTGGCCGACGGAGTAGTAGTTGTTCCAGTCTCCAGTGAGGAGTGTGGCCACGCCGGCGGGATCACCCGCCAGCCCGGCCTTGACGAAAGGTTCGGACCGGTAGCAGATCGCCTCTGGGCCGATGTCGGTTCCTGCGCCGATGAGTTTGCCGTTGACAGTTGCTGACGCGCTCTTCCAATCGAGCCAGCGGCTCTTGGTGTCGGATGTCGTCAGGTCAACGAAGAGGTTCGAGTATTGCTTGAGCTTAGGCATCCAGTCGACTTCAACTGCTTCTACGTCGCCGAGGCCGGAACCCGCGGCGAGCTTGGTGAACATGTTGTCCTGCGCAGCCTGGGACGTCGCTGCAATGTTCTGGACGACTGTGACGTTCGGGTGAAGCGTGTGGTACTGCGCCAGCATTGCGTCGCTGTAACCAAATTTGTTGAACGTCGCGAGGGTGAGAGTGATCGGCGTGTTGTCGGTGGTGGACGTGCTCCCTGATGCACAGCCGGCAATCACCAGGGTGGCGGCAATCGTCGCCCCGAGAATACTGCTGGCTCTCCTGAATCTATTCATGGCTTCCTGTGTCTACCTCCTTGCGCACTTGACGTGCTGTTTTCCGAAGACGGGGCCAACGTCGATTCGCCTCTATTCCCTACCCCCCTGCCCGCTCGAAGCGCGGACAACAAGTTCGGTCGCCAGGATCACCCTCTTCCCACCAGATCCAACCGTGTCGATGGTCGAGAGGAGGAGACCAGCCATCTCACGGCCCATCTCCTCGATCGGTTGGCGCACGCTGGACAGAGCAGGAACCATCGACGTCGCGAGGGATGAGTCGTCGAAGCCGACGATTGCAATGTCCTGAGGAATTCGCCGACCTTGCTGGCGCAAGACTCCCAGCGCACCCGCCGCCATCACATCGGACGCGCAGAAGACTGCGTCCAGGTCGGAATGGCGAGCAAGCAGAGCCTGCATGGCGATTGCCCCGCTCTCCTGTCCGAAGTCACCAGCGTGCTCGTAGGACCCGTCGACCTCGAGGCCGCCTTGCCGGATGGCCTCGCGGTAGCCCTGCAGCCTGTCGACACCGGCGCCCATGTCGAGGGGGCCACTGATCGTCGCGATGCGCTTGCGGCCAGTTGCGAGAAGGTGCTCCACCGCCATGCGTGCCCCTCCCAAGTTATCGACGTCGACGTACGGAACTGTGCCGTTCCCACTGGGCCGCCCTCCTAAGACCACTGGCATGCCGCGCCGCTGCAAGCGCCCCGGGAGGGGGTCAGCTCCGTGAAACGAGACCATCAGGACGCCGTCCACGTGGCCGGCAGACAGGTAGCCCTCGAGCCTCGCCTCGTCGGCTGCCGATTGCGGCGCAAGGAGGACGAGCTGGAGCTGCCTGCGCGAAAGGACCTCGCTGATCCCTCGGACGAGGCGAGGAAAGAAAGGATCGCCGAACAGAAAGGCCGTCGGCTCGGGGATCACCAAGCCGACCGAATCGGTTCGTCCGGTCACGAGGCTGCGCGCGGCGCGGTTGGGCACGTAGCTCAACTTCTGCGCGGCGCGCTCAACCGCCCGCTTGGCCCGAGTGCTGACTCTGGGGCTGGCAGTGAAAACGCGCGACGCTGTGGCGCGAGAAACTCCTGCGAGCTTGGCCACCTCTTCAAGCGTGGGCGCCATCGGAGCAGTTTGTGGGAGCGCTCTCACGCCCGGTTTGTACTACGGTTCGATCCAATTGTCAATAGTCGTAAGAGAGCGCTCTCCCATCAGCGGCCATCGCGCGACTCGATCTAGATTCTTTTCCCCCTAGCCCCCTGGTCCGCGCACGCGGCACCGGTTTGCAGAGAAAATCTCGGTCCAAGGCGTCATGAAGATCACTGTCGCCGCCGAGCCGTACGACTCGACCGAAGCGCGCCGGCTGGTCGCCGCCCTCGACGCCCATCTGGCCAGCCGGTACTCGCCTGATCAGAGGTTTGGGCAAAACCTCAAGGCGGAGCACATTGGGCCAGGGCTCGGCACGTTTCTGATCGCGCGCCTGGACGGAATGGCGGTCGGTTGCGGCGCTCTCAAGCGCCTGGACGAAACGACTGTCGAGGTGAAGCGGATGTACGTCGAACCCGAGCTGCGTCGAAAGGGTGTTGCCAAGGCGATCCTGCAGTCGCTAGAAGACCAAGCACGGGCCCTTGGCGCAAACCGCCTGGTGCTGGAGACAGGTATCTACCAGGACGAGGCGATAGGTCTTTATCGCAGGTTCGGCTTCGTCGAGATCGAGTGTTTCGGGGAGTACGCGGGAGTGCCGACAAGCGTCTGCTTCGAAAGATCGATTTAGCCGCGGCGCGAGCTCGTCAGCTCCCGCTGACGCCGGCAAGGGCCATCACATGACGAATCCTGTCAACAGCGAGCTCCGCATCACGAAGCAGCCCGGCCTTGTCGGCCAGCACGAAGAGCCTCCCAAGGTGCACTGCCGAACGCCCGCTCTCGAGGCCGCCGACCATCCGGAAATGGTCCTGGTGCCCATTGAGGTAGGACATGAAGACGACGCCCGTCTTGTAGTAGAAGGTAGGCGCGCTAAAGGCATGTCTGGATAGCGGGACGGTCGGCTGCAGGATGCTGTCAAAGCCCTTCGTGTCACCGTCGTCGAGTGCCGTGAGCGCGGCTGAGGCGGCCGGCGCGATCATGTCGAAAGCGCCAAGAAGGGCGTCGCTGTAGCGCTCGCCGTCGCCGGCGATCGTGGTCGGGTAGTCGAAGTCGTCACCTGTGAACATGTGAACCCCATCCGGCAGCCGGCTCCGCATCGAGATCTCGCGCCGCTGGTCTAGCAGAGAGAGCTTCAGCCCCTCGACCTTGTCTCGGTTGGTGACGATGCTCTCGAGGCACTGCGCCTCAGCGCCGTCGAGATCGGAATGACCCCAGTAGCCTGCCAGCGCCGGGTCGAAGACCTCGCCCAGCCAGTGGATTAGCGCAGGCTGCCGAAGCTGCGACAGCACGTGACCGTACACGCGCGCGTAATCGTCAGGGCCGCGAGCGATCCTTGCCAATTCGCGGCTCGCCATCATCACGACCTGGCCGCCCTGCTCCTCCACGAAACCGCACTGTTCCTCGTACGCCGCTTCAACATCGCGCAGGCTCCGAGCGGATCCGGGCGCCAGCTGGTCAGTCTGAGCGCCGCAGACAATCCTGCCGCCCACCGCTTTAGCCTCCGCCACGGAGCGCCGGATCAGCTCCTTGGCGGCTTCCCAATCGAGGCCCATGCCGCGTTGGGCAGTGTCCATCGCCTCGGCGACACCGAGTCCGTAGCTCCAGATGTGCCGGCGGAAAGCGAGCGTGCGCTCCCAGTCGATGACAGCCGGCGAGACGGGACTCACGTCCGCGAGCGGGTCAGCGACCACATGGACAGCGGCATACGGGATTCGCGAACGAGGAGCTGCGCCGCCCTCGGCGTAAGCGAACTCGCCCTTGACGGCGTAGTCGTAGACGGCGCGGTCCCGGCCGGGCAGGCGGACGCGCTCGCCCACGTCTAGACGTCCTCGCCTTCGTGCATCGAGGCGATCTGCTCAGCCGTGTAACCCAATTCGGCCAGCACCTCATCGGTGTGCTCACCCAGGTCCGGCGGTGGCCGCCGAAGAGTTGCCTCGCCAGAGCTGTATCGCACAGGGTGCTTGAGAACTCGCACAAGACCGGCGCGGGGATGATCGAACTCGAGGGCTGGCGCGATGTGCTCTACCGCAACGTCGCGGAAGGTCTCGGTCATGGTGTTGACCGGCGCGCACCAGATGT
>Ga0193723_1001153_pt1 | contig 10249 bp, 7 predicted proteins | sample H2m2metaG_FD_143042 | JGI IMG/M metagenome (GOLD analysis project Ga0193723, IMG submission 143042) | Soil microbial communities from a riparian zone of the East river system, Colorado, United States - H2m2 | ecosystem: Environmental > Terrestrial > Soil > Riparian zone | place: USA: East River... | reverse complement strand
CGATGATGTTCCTCCAGTTTTTCATCTGGGGGGCCTGGTACACGACGATTGGCGTGTACATGGCCAATCACGGGATGGATGGACTGACGCAATGGCCCTATACGGTGAACCCGATAGCGGCCATCGTCGCTCCATTCTTTTTGGGGATGGTGGCCGACCGTTATTTCGCCACTGAGAAGGTGCTCGGCACGTTACACGTACTCGGGGGCGTGGTGATGTTCCTCGTGCCCCGATTTACCGCCACACCGGTTCCGTTCATTCTGATGCTCCTCGTTTACAACCTCTGCTATATGCCGACGCTCGGCCTCGCGAACAGCCTCGCGTTCCGTCATATCCAGTCGCAGGAGCAGCAGTTTCCCTTGATCCGCGTGTTCGGGACGATTGGCTGGATTGTCGCCGGGTTGTTCATCAGCTTCGTGCTGGGCAACTTCATCGCGACCCCTGAGCGGACGGCATGGCCGCTGTACACGACCGCGATCGCGAGCGTGCTGCTCGGCGTCTATAGCTTCACGCTGCCGCACACACCACCACCCGCACGCGGGCAACCCGTCTCGCTGCGCAGCATCGCCGGCGTCGACGCGTTCAAGCAGCTCGGTGATCGGCCGTTCTACATCTTCATTGCCGCGTCGCTGCTGCTGTGCATTCCGCTAGCGGCCTACTACAACATGACCCAGCTGTTCCTCGAGGCGGCGGGAGTGCGGCGCATCGCCGCGACGCAGACCTGGGGTCAGATTTCAGAAACCTTCTTCATGTTGCTGATGCCCCTGATGTTCGCACGGCTGGGCGTGAAGAAGATGCTGATGATCGGCATGGGCGCCTGGGTGCTTCGCTACGGGCTGTTCGCGCTCGGTGCGCCCGGCGCGGTATTCTCGTTGATCCTGATCGGCATCCTGCTGCACGGCGTGTGCTACGATTTCTTCTTCGTGACGGGCCAGATCTACGTCGACAAGAAGTCCACGCCGGCCATTCGGGGCCAGGCGCAGGGCTTTCTCGTGCTCGTGACGTATGGAGTCGGGATGCTGATCGGTGCGCAGATTGCGGGCGGGATCTATAACAGCATCAAGGGAACGGCTACTGGCCTGAGCCTGGAGCAATGGCGGAGCTTCTGGTGGCTGCCGGCGGCGTTCGCGGCGGGGGTGCTCGTTTTCTTTGCGGCTTTCTTCAAAAGCCCCAGCAACGGAAGTCGGCCAGCAACCAGTTAGGTAGAGACGCAACAGACGCAGCAGACGCAACAGTGGTGGTCAGGCTGCAAGCTGGCGACCACTGTTGCGTCTGTGGCGTCTGCGGCGTCTCTTAACTACTGGGCGCTTATTCCAGCTCCCTCACCCAGATGTTGCGGTACCTGACTGGATTGCCATGATCCTGCAGCTTTAGCGGAAGTTTGTCAGCATGCACCTTGTAGGGCGGCCGTGCCTGATTCGCCGTGGGCCCCACCAACTCAAAATTGTCCTGAATCAGCACGCCATTCAGGAAGACCGTCATCCGCGCCGGACTCTCGAGCGTTCCGTCCGCCTTGAAGTGCGGTCTCCGAAACACGACATCGTAGACCTGCCACTGGCCCGGCGGCCGCGTCGCGTTCACGAGCGGCGGATTCTCGCCGTAGATGGCGCCCGCCTGGCCGTCAGGGTACGTGTCGTTCTGGTAGGAATCGAGCACTTGCAGCTCATAGATCCCCATGAGAAAGACGCCGCTGTTGCCGCGCTCCTGGCTTTCACCCTCCGGAGGAGTCGGCGTGCGCCACTCGATGTGCAGCTGCACGTCGCCGAAGCCGCGGGTCGAGACGAGCATGCCGGTGCGCGGCTTCACCTCGACGTAACCATCCCGCACGATCCACTTGGCGGCGCTGCCGTCATCGGCTCGCCACTGCGAAAGACTCGAGCCGTCGAACAACACGACCGCGTCGCCCGGCGCAGGGACGGGGGGACGCTCCGGCCCGGGATTCACGACCGGAGGCCGAGGACGATCCATCGAATGCTGTGGCCACTGCTGCGGCGCTTGCGTCATCAGCAACAAAGCTAGCGTGCCAATCATGGCTTCCAGGTCCCTTTCGCAACGGCGGGGACGAAGTTGTCGATGCCCGGCCCGGGGAAATCGAGCGTCCGTCCCTGCTCGGCGCTCATGTAGGCCGTCATCAAGACCTTCACTACGCGCAGTCCGTCATCAAAGGTGAGCCACGGCTTCTGCTTATTGAGGAAGCAGTGGACGAAGTACCGATCCTCGGCCTCATAGCCATACGCCGCCGCCTCGCCCGCAACCACCGGCATCTGGCCCATCTCGGCGTTCTGCTTTTCGACGAGATCTTCCCCCGATTTGCCCTGGACTTCGCGGCTGAAAAACAGCTTCAGCCCCGAGTCGAGCGAATTCCACTGCAGCGAGTATTCGGGTCCGAGCAGCTCGGCCGACAGCCTGAGACCGGCGCCCACGAAGCTCCACGACGTCGTGGCTTCGCCGAGGACTTTGTGACCATCATCGGTCTCGAATTCGATCAGCACGCTGGCGAAGTCTTCGGACGGCGATTTGTCGTAATTCACGTCCTTGCCCATCGTCGCCGACAGCTTCTTGCTGTAGGCCGGCCTGCTCCACTTGAGACTCGCGATGTGCGCAGTGAGGCGCGCCGGGCGGACCGACGATGTGGGTTTGGTGGGATCGGTGAGGAGATGCTGCACCAGCAGCGACGAGTGACACATCATGTCATTGAGGACGCCCCCACCTTGCAGCGCGCCCTGCCAGAACCAGGGGGCGTGCGGGCCGCTGTGCTCTTCGGCGGCGCGCGCGAGATACGGCCGTCCGGTCAGCTTGGCGCCACGCGCCCAGAGCAGCGTGCGGCCGACCTCGATCTGGGGCGAGAACACCTGGTTCTCGAGATAGCCATGCGGTACCCCAACCTTGTTTACCAGGTCCAAGACTTTTTTTGCCTCACTCACATTTCTGCCTAACGGTTTTTCACACGCGATGCCAAGCAATGAGCCCTTGCCGCGCTCGAGCGTGCTCACGATCTCTTCGACGTTCTCGATGCGGGCGAAGTTCGGGCCGCAGAGCCAGAGCGCCTCGATCGCGGGGTCCTCGACCATGGCGGCGATCGAGGGGTACGCTTTGGCGTCGCCCACGCCGAGCTTCTTTGCGATGCCGGCCGTCTCGGCGGCGTTGTTCTGGTTCGGGCTCCAGACGCCGAGCACGTCGGCGTCACGAACGCCCACGAATCCCAGCAGGTGGAATTTTGCGTTGAACCCGCTCCCCACCATGCCAATTCCAAGTCGTTTCGTCACTCAATCCTCGTATTGGACGCCGAGTTTCTGTAGCGCTTCCGGTGGGCAGCCTTTCCACTCCGCCACGAACGTGTTCCCCTGATAATTGAGATCGGTGATGCCCATCTTGCTGGTCCAGAATCCCGACGCCGTCATGTCGCGGAACATGGTGAAGAACGCGACGCCCTGGCTCATTTCCGGCCGAGCCTTTTTAGGCCAGGCGATGTCGTCGAGAATGGCGGTGCGCTCGGCTTCGGTCGACGCCAGGAACGTCTTGCCGGTGCGCTCGAACGCCTCGTTGTCGAGCCACGCGAGCCCGCCGCGCATCGGCACCTGCCCGTCGGGCCGGTCGGTCATCATGAAATCCATGTATTCCGGGACGCCGGCATCGGTTGCGCTGCCCGAGCGATCGTCCTTCGGAATGACGAGATCCGCGAGAAGCCGGACCGTTTCCCACTCGTGTGGCGTGAAGAACGCCGGCGCGAACGGGCCTTTTAATGCTTCGCGGGCGAGACCTGCCGCCTTTTGTGCCTCTGCCGGAGTCCATTTAAACGCCGCCGTCAGCGCGGCCATCGCCATCGCGCCTACCGCTTCGCGCCGCTTCATAGCGCCCTCGCCTTGAGCTGGTTTGCGATGTATTCGGAAGTCCGCCACGACAGAGCCATGATCGTCCAGGTGGGATTCTTGTCGGCCTGCGAGGTGAACGGCGACCCATCGGAGACGAAGAGATTCTTGACCTCGTGGGTCTGACAATTTGAGTTCACCACCGAGGTCTTGGGATCAGCGCCCATGCGCGCACCGCCCAGCTCGTGGATGATCACGCCACCCGCCGCGATGCCGTAGCCATCCTCTTTGCTCGGCATCTCCCCCCAGGGCGTGCCGCCCATCTCCTTGATGAGCGCGCGGAAGGTTTCCTGCATGTGCTTGACCTGCAGGTATTCGTGATCGGTGAACTTCCAGTGGAAGCGCAGCACGGGGATGCCCCACTTGTCCACGACTCGCGGATCGATTTCGCAGTAGCTGCCCTCGTTGGGAATCATCTCGCCGCGCCCCGAAAAGCCGATGTACGCGCCGTTGTAGCGGCGATAATCGTTCTTGAGCTGCTTGCCGTAACCGCCGCCCTGGAGGTCCTGGATGCCGCCGCCGAACCCCGCCTCCGGCAGCCCCGCGCCGCCCCACACCTCGATGTGGTAGCCGCGCGGGAAGTCGAGCTTCTTGTTGTCGAGCCACCACGGCATGTAGACGTGCATCCCGCCCACACCGTCGTGATTGTGGGCGACCGGGTCCATCAGCTTCGGAACGAATCCCCCGGCATCAGTGCCGGTCGTGTCGGTGAGGTACTTGCCGACCGTGCCACTGCCGTTCGCGAGTCCGTTCTGGAATGACGGCGACTTCGAGTTGAGCAGCAGGCGAGAGGTCTCGCACGCCGAGGCCGCCAGGACGACCACACGCGCCTCGATGTGGTGCTCGCTGCCGTCGGTGGTGTCGATGTAAATGACGCCGGTGGCCCGGCCCGTGCGGTCCAGTGTGATCTCGCGCGCCATCGCGTTCGTCTTCAGGGTGAGCTTGCCGGTCTTGAGGGCCGGCGCGATCAGGACGTTGGTGGACGAGAAGTTGGAATTCGTCTTGCACCCGCGCCCGCACTGCCCGCAATAGTGGCACGCCGCGCGGCCGTTCAGTGGGCGAGTGAGAATCGACAGCCGGGACGGGACACAGGTGACGTTCAACCGCTTCGCCGCCTGCCGGACCAACAGCTCATAGCAGCGAGGCTTGGGCGGCGGCAGGAAAATCGAATCAGGAGCGTTGGGAATGTTTCCCTTGATCCCGAACACGCCCACGAGCTGTTCGAGCTTATCGTAGTACGGCGCGACGTCGTCGTAGCTGATCGGCCAATCGTCGCCCAGGCCGTCGAACGTGTTCGCCTTGAAGTCGCGCGGCCCAAAGCGGAGCGAGATGCGGCCCCAGTGGTTCGTCCGGCCTCCAACCATCCGCGCCCGCCACCACCGGAACTTGTCCCCCCGGGCCACGGTGTAGGGCTCGCCGGGGATCTCCCAACCACCGATGCAGCCGTCGAACTCTCCAAAGGGCTTCTCTTTCGTGGAGGCGCCGCGGCGCGGCGATTCGTAGGGCCAGGTGAGCATCTTGGAATCGGTCGTGTTGTCCCACGGACCGCCCGCTTCGAGCACGGTGACGTTCACGCCGGCGCGCGTGAGCACGTAGGCGGCCATCCCTCCACCAGCTCCCGAGCCGACCACGAGCACATCGACGGGCGACGATTGGGTTGCAACGCGCATTCAGGGCTCCTTAGTAGCCGAGTGCTCCGCCGGCGTACCGTGGGTCGGCCACACCGACCCACCCGCCGGCTGTCTTCTCTATCGCGGCGATGATGCCGCTGTGTCCCCGCCGCTCCGACATCTTGTGTCCCATGGCCTCGAGCGTGCGCACCGTCGCGTCGCTCAGACCGCCGTGCTCGTAGTACGTCTGGTCCGGAAGTGCCTGGTGATGAATCCGCGGGGCAGCGACCGCCTCCGCGAGGCTCATCTTCTGATCGAGCACGTTGAGAATGACCTGCGCCACGCTGGTGATGATCGTCGGACCGCCGGGCGTCCCCACGACCATCTGCAGATTGCCCGCACTGTCCACCACGATCGAGGGCGTCATGGCCGACAGCATCCGCTTGCTGCCGGCGACGGCGTTGGCTTCGCCCTGCACGAGCCCGTACATGTTCGGCTTGCCCGGCGCCGTCGCGAAATCGTCCATCTCGTTGTTCAGCAGGAATCCCGCCCCGGTGACTGTCACGCCGCTCCCAAATCCGCCATTCAGCGTCGTCGTGACGGAGGCCGCATTACCCTGGGCGTCTACGATCGAGTAATGGGTCGTGTGCATTCCCCCCCCCTCGCCGCCCGCGGCCTGCGGCGGGGTTGGCGTCGCGTGCTTCGGATCGATCTGGGACCGCAGGGTCGCCGCGTACGATTTCGACAGCAGCCGATCGAGCGGCATCGAAACGAAATCGGGGTCGCCGAGCCAGCGATTCCGATCGATGAAGGCGCGGCGCATCGCCTCGGTCAACACGTGGACGTAGGGGGCGGTGCCGAACGCCGGGACGGTGTCGTAGCCCTCGAGGATGTTGAGGATCTCGCCCATCGTGACGCCGCCCGAGCTGGATGGCGGCATCGAATAGATCGTGTGACCGCGGTACGTGAGCTGAATCGGCGTGCGCCACTTGGGGCGATAGCCGCGCAAGTCGTCCTTGGTAATGAGCCCGCCGCCGCGCTGCATCTCGGCCACGATGAGATCGGCGATCTGGCCGCGGTAGAAGACGTCGGGGCCGGAATCGCTGATCAGCTGGAGTGTCTTGGCGAGATCGGGCTGGCGCCACGTCATCCCGGGCGGTGGCGCGCTGTCGCGCACCAGGAACTGCGCTCGGCTTGCGGGGAAACGCGCCAGCAGTGGGCGGTCGCTCGCGATGTCGCGACTGCGCGCCGAGTCGATCACGTGGCCTTGCGCGAGCTTGATCGCTGGAGCGATGACGGTCGCCCAGGGCAGCGCGCCGTATTTCTTCCAGGCTTCGTACAGCCCGGCGACGCTGCCCGGCACGCCCGCCGCCAGATGGCCGATTTCGCTCTTCTCGGTCGGGTTACCGGCCGAGTCGACGAACATGTCGTGGGTGGCCGCGGCAGGGGCCACCTCGCGGTAGTCGAGCGCGGTCACGTCGCCGGCGGTGCTGCGGTACACGATGAAGCCGCCCCCACCGATGTTGCCGGCGTCGGGCAGCACCACCTCGAGCGCGAACGCGACTGCGACTGCCGCGTCGATGGCGTTGCCGCCCTGCTTCAGGACGTCTACCCCGACCTGCGATGCCAGCGGATGCGCCGAAACGACCATTGCGTGCGGGGCGCTGACGGGCCGCGCCCGGAGTGTCCAAGTCGCCGGAATGACAACGCGGCCACGGATCGGTGCAGGGAGGGCCGCTGGAGGGGCAGGGGGATGGGCACAGCCAAGGGCTGCCAAAAGACATATCGCGGGGAGCTTTCGCATTCGTAATCTTATCGTCTAATTCTCCTCCATGACAAACCGCGATTTCTCGGATCCGCGCGCCACCGAGCAGCGCAACCCGCGCTCCGAGCGCATCGACGTCGCCTCGAGTCTCGAGATCGTGGACATCATGAATGCCGAGGACGCGCGGGTTGCCGGCGTGGTGCACGGGCAACGCGCTCAGATCGCACAGGCCATAGATCTGATCGTGGCGGCTTTCAAGGCCGAGGGTCGCCTCGTCTACGCCGGGGCTGGTACGTCCGGGCGGCTGGGAGTGCTCGACGCCACCGAATGCCCACCCACGTTCGGCGTACCGCCTACGATGGTCACGGGGGTGATGGCGGGCGGCTACGGCGCGCTCGTGAAGAGCGCCGAGGGTGCCGAGGACGACGTGAACGCCGGCGCGGCAGCGATGGACACTGCGGGCGTCACGAATCGCGACGTCGTCGTCGGTATCGCAGCGAGCGGAACGACGCCCTACGTCCGCTCGGCGCTGTCGCGTGCGCAGACCCTCGGCGCCAAGACCGTGCTGGTTACGTGCGCCGCCCCGCCGAAAATCCTCGCCGAGACGTGCGACGTCATCGTCAATCCCGTCGTGGGGCCGGAAGTGGTTACCGGCTCGACCCGGCTGAAAGCCGGGACGGCGACCAAGCTCGTCCTCAACATGCTCACCACCGGCGCCATGATCCGGCTCGGCAAGGTCTACGGCAATCTGATGGTAGACCTGGTGGCGCTGAGCGCGAAGCTGCATGATCGCGGTGAGCGCATCGTGATGGAGGTCGGAGGCGTGTCCCGTGAAGAAGCGCGCACCGCGATCGCGGGCGCCAAGGGCAGCGTGAAGCTCGCGATCGTCATGGCGCGACGTAAAGTGGATGCGAATGAAGCGCGCCGCCTGCTCGAATCGGCCAACGGGTTTGTCCGCCCGGTTGTGGGTGATCCACCGCCGGTGGGTCGATGACGACTCTCGCCGTCGGCGTCATGTCGGGCACATCGCTCGATGGCATTTCGACGGCGCTCGTGCGGTTGGACGACGGCACGGGAGGCGTCGAGCTCGTCGCGTTTCGGCAGGAGCCGTACTCGGCGGCCGAGCGTGGCTCGATCATCGACACGATGGCGCGCGGCACGCCGAAGGAAGTCGCGTTCCTTCACGTCGCGTTGGGTGAGCGCTTCGCGGGCGCGGTGCTGGCGCTCCTCGCGCAGGCCCGCGTCGCGGCCAAAGACCTTTCCTTCATTGCATCGCACGGCCAGACCATCTGGCATGAGCCGGGACGCGCCACGTTCCAGCTCGGCGACGCGGCGGTGCTGGCAGAGCGGGTCGGCGTGCGCGTGGTGAGCGACTTTCGCGCGCGCGACGTCGCGGCGGGCGGGCAGGGGGCGCCGCTCGTGCCGCTGGCTGATGTGATGCTGTTCGGGCACGAGCAGCGGGGGCGCTGGCTCCTGAACGTCGGCGGCATTGCCAACGTCACGTGGGTGCCGCGCCGCGGAGTGTCCGACGGGGCGTTCGCGTTCGATACCGGTCCGGGCGTGGGCGTGATGGACTCTGTCACGCGGCGCATCGATCCGGACGCGACGTATGACGTGGGCGGCGAGCGCGCGCGCCGCGGCCGTCCCGTGGCGAAGCTACTCAACGAATTGCTCGCGGATCCCTACTTCGACCAGCCGCCGCCCAAGAGCACCGGCCGCGAACGATTCGGGATCGAGTATGCCGACAAGCTCCTCGCGCGCGTGAAGAAGTCCGGCGGATCGGACAACGATGCCGTGGCGACGGCGACGGCGCTGACGGCCGAGTCGATTGGGCGCGCCATTGCGAAGTGGGGTAAGGACGACACGGCCGAGGTCGTGATCTCGGGCGGCGGCGCGAAGAATCCCGCGCTCGTCGAGCGCCTGGCCGCGAAGATTCAGCCGCGGCCGGTCGTCCTCTTCGATCAGGTGTTCTTCAACGGCGAAGCGAAAGAAGCGGTCGCGTTCGCGTTCCTCGGCCATCAGACGGTCACGGGGAAGGCGGGAAATCTTCCCGCGGCGACCGGAGCGCGGGGGCCGCGCATTCTCGGCCATATTACGCCAGCATGACGCACCGGTGGCCGTTCTGCCTCACGCTCGTGGTCGTCGGCTTGGTGGGCAAAACCACGGCCCAGAGCGCCATGTCCGGCGGAGGCGGAGCTATGCCCGATCGCGTCTTCGGCATCGTGCTTCGCCAGCCGCTCAGTCCGAGCGCCGTTGCGGACCAGCGCTGCTTCGCAGCCCGCCGATTCGCCAGCGAGCGCGGATACTTCTCGCTAATGGCGGATGACGCGCTCTTCAGCGTGCCGGACGAGCATCAGGACACTGCCGCCGTGCTGGCGGCACTCGATTCGTTTACGGTGTGCAGGGCCACAACGCGTGAGCTTGGAGCGAGCGCCATCATCACGGTCTCGGGCGGGGTGGTGGAACACGTCCTCCTCTCCTGGCCCCGCGGCAACGCGCCCACGCTCGAACGCATGCGCGCACAACTGACGCGGGACCTCGGCGATCCCCTCCGGGGTCCCTCTGGCGACCCGTATTGGTCCTCCGACAGCATGGCGATCCATGTCATGGATCGTGGGCCGTATGATGACGGCACGACGCTCATCATGAGCGATGCCCGTGTCTGTGAGCGCTTTGAGCATATGGTCCACAGTCGAGACAGCCGGGATCAGCGCCGCGAACCGTGCTGGAAGAAACCGAAACCGCTCACTCCGGAGGATATCTTCACCGAGCCTCCCGTGTCGCTCGCCGATTCAGATCTCGTTGTGGCGGGCGTCGCCTACGACGCAGACTCCGGCCAGGTGCGGCGCACGCTGGGCGCGCCGGCAGCTACCGACAGCAGCTCGTGGACGTATCCGGGCCTCCGGATCTCGTTCAATAAGGGTCGCGTCCATCAAATGGCGCTGACGACGTCTGCGCGCGCGACAGCACGAGGGCTGCGCGTCGGTGACCGCGTCGGGCGCGCG
>Ga0193723_1001152_pt1 | contig 10252 bp, 9 predicted proteins | sample H2m2metaG_FD_143042 | JGI IMG/M metagenome (GOLD analysis project Ga0193723, IMG submission 143042) | Soil microbial communities from a riparian zone of the East river system, Colorado, United States - H2m2 | ecosystem: Environmental > Terrestrial > Soil > Riparian zone | place: USA: East River... | reverse complement strand
GGCTGCCGAGTCAGCGCTCATGTACCGGACAGGTCCCTGACCACCGGAGCGAGCTCCTCGACGTGCGGTCCGCGGAGGCAGAAGTAGGTGATGCCGGTCTCGCGCCGGACGCGAACGATGTGCTCGCGGACCTGATCCAACGTCCCGATGGGGCGATACACCGACGACCCGACCACCGCCGGGTCGACCTTCGCCTTTTCGGCGAGCTCGGCGATGGTCTTGTCTCGCTCGTCGGTGAGGACGACGTCCTGGAAACAGCTCAGCTCGATCTCATCGAAGCGCTTCCCCGCGGCCTGGCGAACGATGTCGATCTGCCTGCGGACGCCCGCAGCCGCGACGTCGTCGGGCCCGGGGGGCCGCACTCCCGCACCGGGCGGGATCACCGCCACGATCTCGGCCTCACGTCCGGCCAGCTCGAGTATTTGCGGACCGCCCGCGGCGATGAGGATCGGCGGCCGCGGCTGCTGCACGGTCTTCGGACGGCACTCCGACTTCACCGTGCGGTAGTACGTCCCTTCGAAGCTCACGTCGTCCTCGGTGAAGACCCGCTTCATGAGCATCACCGCCTCGGCGAGACGCGCGACGCGGACCCGGCCGCGATCGAATGGGATGCCGGTGCTCTGGTAGTCGCGGTCGAACCAGCCCGCGCCGAGCCCGATCTCGACGCGGCCGCCCGAGATGACGTCGAGGGTCGCGAACTCTCGCGCGAGCACTACGGGATTGCGGAAATCGTTGTCGAGCACGAGGTTGCCGAGGCGGAGCCTCGTCGTGACCGCCGCGGCTGCCCCGAGCGCCGGCATGTTGCTCCATGCGCCGCCCACCATGTGATCAGGCATCGAAAGCGTTGCGTACCCCATGTCCTCGAGGCGCTTTGCACGCGCCAGCCACTCCGCGCCGGTCGGCTGCCCGCCGCTCTGGGTGGAGAAACGGATCTTTCGCTCCATCGGCCGAGCTTAGTTCTGGGCGCCCATGAACTCGGCGAGGAGCCGGTGGAAGTGATGCACGCCGCCCTCGCGGGCGGGGGAGTAGCGGCCGCGGTCGTAGAGGCGCGATCGCACTCCGCGCTGGACCGATTCGACGATCGCCTCGTCTTCGCGCTCCACCCGATCGAGACCCGCGCCTGCGCCGGAATCGCGCTTGGTCGCGTCCCACACGAACGGTAGGAACGACACGCGCGTTCGGTCGACCGCAAGTGGCGTGACCACGTTCACGGACACACCCCACGGGTACACGTTGAACATCGTCGTCGGGAAGAGCCAGTAGTAATACGCGGCAATGGCGCGCCCGTGGTCCGGATGTGTCGGCGCAAAGCCGAACGCGGGCTCGCCGGGCTTCGCGATGCCCAGTTGCAGGACCGAGAACCGCCCGAGCTCGACGGCATACTCGCCGTAATCAAGCGTTGTCGCGAGGCTCGAGTGAACGTATGGGATGTGGAAGCCCTCGAGGTAGTTGTCGAGGTACAGAGCCCAGTTCGCGTTCACGAAATAGTCGCGCGCGCCCGCGGCGTCGTAGACGAGCTCACGGAACGGAAGCGTCTCGAGCCGGGTGCGCATGGCTGCGACGAGGTCATCGAACGGCATCGCGGGGGCGAGCGCCACCATGAGGAAGCGCGTCCAGGTACCGAGCGCGACGCGCGGGAGGTCGTCTGACGGCGACGGAAAGTTCGCCGTCGCCTCGAACTCGGGCATCGAGTGGAAGCGGCCGTCGAGCGTGAAGCGGCGGCCGTGGTAGCGGCAGCGCAGCTGCTGCTCGTGCGCTGGGCCCTCGACCACGAGCGTCCCGCGATGGGTGCACACGTTCGAGATGCAGTGCACCCGGTCCTTCTGGTCTCGCGTGAGTAGGAGCGGCTCGTCCAGCGCACCCGGGAGGAGTGTGAACGGATGGACCTGGCCCGCGACCTTCACGAGATCGTCGTGACCGGCGTAGTGCCACGTTCGCGCGAAGATGCGATCGCGCTGGACCCTGAAGATCTCGGGATCGGCGTACACGCGCGCGGGAAGCGTTCGCGCGACGCGGATGTCCGGATCGATGGCGAAGTCCGCGTCGCTCATCTAACGCGCCAGGACAAGAAATACGGCGAGCGCGATCTCCGCCTCGATCGCTTGGCCGGCATCGTTCGCGTGAACCTCATCGGAATACCAGGGAGCGGCCGCTATTGCGCCCGCCTGCCGCCACCGCTGTTCGAAGTCGAGAAGAGGGCGCTTCGGCCCGGCGAACGTTCGAATGAGGGTGTTGCGTCCCGCGGGCGCGAACGCGCCCGCTCTCAGAGCGGGCGGATACGTCCCGACGACCACGACGATCCCCTTGGCCTCCAGCCCGCTGATCACGGCCGCATACCGCGATAGCCAGGCGCCATCGTCGATCTGGTCGTTTCCCCCTTCGATGATGACGGCGGCCTGATATGCGAGCGGGCTCACCGTGGCCGCCGTTCGCTCCAGGTCATCGAGGCCGGTGCCCGCGATGGCGGAGCTCTTGAACACGATCGCGCGTTCGGGTAACGCTGCCCGTAGGTCCTTCTGCACGCGGATCCACCAGCGCGTGGAATCGCTGGTCGCGCCGATGCCTTCCGCGATGCTGTCGCCGAGAAGGACGACGTTGAACGGCTTGAGCGCCACGGCGGTCTGCGTTGGGGGAGAAGTTGCCGGTGCGCTCGGTGCGGCGCACCCGCCGACCATCAGGACGAGAGCAAGCATGGCCGCAGCCTTCACCGCGGCAACGCTACACGCTCAGCTACCGGCGGAGGACACCTTCGAGAACGCCGCCACGAGGTCGAGCTGATCGCGAAGGTCGCGCGTGATCAGGAAGTTCTCGCGCACGTGCTCTCGCCCCGCGGCGGCCATGCGCTTTCGAAGCGCGGGATCGCGCAACAGGTCGAGACACCGCGCGGCGCACTCCTCAGGGCTCGAGACGAGGTATCCGGATACACCGTCTTGGATCTGGATGACGATGCCGCCGACCTTTCCGGCGACGACGGGTATTCCCTTCCAGAGTGCTTCAGCGACGACGAGGCCGAACCCTTCGCGAAGCGACTTCTGTATCACGATCTCCGAGGCGCGCTGGAACGCGTTCACTTCCCGGTCTTTGACGCCGTCGAGATTCGTGAAGAGGAAAACGTCCGCGTCCCCGTCCGCATGCTTGCGCGTTCGGTCGAAGTACTCCTGGCCCTCGGGATCGTCATCGGCGAGCGAGCCGATCATGACGAGCTGGACCGCGGGCACCTCCTTCTTCACGAGGCGGTATGCGTCGATGACGCCGAGTGGGTCCTTCCACGGATCGAAGCGCGAGACCTGTAGAAGGATCGGCCGGCTCGAATCCACCCGGAGCGTCCGAACGACCTCGCGCGCCTCCGCGATCGGCATGTCCCGGTTCTTCTCGGAGAAGGGATCGATCGTCGGCGCCTGGATGAGCACTTTCTGCTTGAGGTCGGGTCGCACGAAGTGCGGCATCGTCCAGATCGAGGTGTCGTGCTCTTCGACGTACGGCTTCAGGAACGACCACACCGGCTGGTGCGCCGCCGTGAGGTCGATGTGACAGCGCCAGACCCATCCCCCGCGACGGGGATCCTTCGCGAAGTGACGAAGCGCCACTGCCTGCGGATCGTGCGCGAGAACGACGTCTGCGTCGGTGAGCTGCTCCGCATTCTCGCGCGCGACGTCAAGGAAGAGCTTTTTCTCCGCGTCCGAGAGGTCGAGCTTCATCCCCTGGAGCGCGTTGTGGATCTTCTTCGTGATGTCGTAGAACGCAGCCGGCGCGTCGAGCACGGCCCAGTTCGCATCGACGCCCGCGTCGCGCAGCAGCGGGACGAGGTTCTGCAGGATCTCCGCGACGCCACCGCCGTACGCGGTCGCGTTGATGTGGAGCATGCTGCGGCCCTTCGCGGCTTTGGCGAGCGTCCGCAGCTGCTCGTAGCGCTCTTCGCCGATGACTTCTGCGTAGTCGGCGAGCCGCTTCTTCGCGGTGATCGGTACTGCGTGCATGTCTAGCCTTTGACGGAGCCCGCGAGGATGCCTCGCACGAAGTAGCGCTGCAGGGCTAGGAAGACGATCAGCGGCAGCGCCGTCGAGATGAACGCAGCGGCTGTGAGCTTTTGCCAGTCCTGCCCCAGAGAGCTGACGAGATTCGCCACCGTCACGGTCATTGGCGCGACGGTGACCTGCCCGCCGAGGTAAATGAGGGCGACCAGCAGGTCGTTCCATACCCAGAGGAACTGGAAGATCGCGAGCGACGCGAGCGCGGGGACCGAAAGCGGCAGAACGAGCCGGAAGAACGTCGTGAGCGTCCCCGCTCCGTCGAGCGACGCGGCCTCGAAGAGGTCTTTCGGGAGCGCGCCGAAGAAGTTTCGCAACAGGTAGATCGAGAACGGCAGACCGTAGCCGGTGTGCGCGAGCCACACCGCCGGGAACGTCCCGGTCAACCCGATCGCCTGATACGCCTGGAGGACTGGCACGAGGGTGACCTGAAGGGGCACAACGAGAAGCCCGACGAGCAGCAGGAAAAGTGTGTTCCGCAGAGGGAAGTTCATCCAAGCGAATGCGTACGCGGCGAACGCCGCGACGGCGATCGGAATGACCGTCGCTGGGATCGTGATCGTGAGGCTATTCAGGAAGCTCGTCGCGAGATTGTTGGTGGTCAGCACGCTCTGGTAGTTGCCGAACGTGAAGTTGAACGGCGGCACGAGCGCGGTCCACCAACCGGACGAAGCGATCGCGATTGGCGGGCGGAAGCTGTTGATGACCGTGGCCAGGGTCGGGAGCGTCCAGAGTAGAACGAGGGCGATCAGCGCGATATGCACTGGAAGGGGACCGAGACGGCGAGACACGCTCATCGGATCGCCTCCTGTGCGCGGAACCGGCGAAGGTTGAACCAGAGCACCGGGATCACGGTCAGAAGCAGGACGACCGCGATCGCACTGGCGCGCCCGGCGTTTCGGGCGTTGAACAGCTCCTGGTACATGCGCAGCGCGATGACGTTGGTGTCGAAGTTCCCGCCGGTCATGACGTAGACGACGTCGAATGCTTTCAGGGCGAAGATGATGAGCGTCGTCGCGACGACCGTGATCGTGGGCAGAAGCAACGGGAAAGTGATCCGGCGGAAGACGGTAAGCTCGCTCGCCCCGTCGACCCGTGCCGCCTCGAGGAGCTCGAGGGGGATCCCTTTGAGAGCGGCCGAGAGGATCACGAGCGCGAAACCAGTCCAAGCCCAGATCGCCACGGCGATCAGGAAGAAGTTGTTCGTCGGGATCTCAGTGAGCCACGGATGGGGCTCGCTGCCCAGCGCCGTGACCACGGCGTTCAACGTGCCGGTCTGCTCGATCCCTTGTGGCTGGTATGCGTAGATGAACTTCCAGATCGTTCCGGCGGCGACGAATGAGATCGCTTGCGGCAGGAAAATGAGCGACTTAACGGGGCTTTCATACGGGACACGGTCAGCCAGGAGCGCGATCAAGAGGCCGGCGATCAGGACGACACCGGTAAAGACCACGATCCATAGGACGTTGTTGCGGAGCGAGAGCTGGACGGTCGGGTCGTTCGCGATGGTCGTGTAGTTGTCGATGCCGACAAAGTTCGCGGAGGTCGCGTCCTTGAAGCTGAGGATGAACGTCTGGATCGATGGGGCGACGAGGAAGAATCCCACGAATGCGAGCGCAGGCCCCACCCAGATCCACGGCCGGAGGCGCGGCCGAACACGCTGCGGCGTGCGGTTGATGAGCCACTCCGCCACGAAGATGTAGCCGAGGAGGGCCGCGATCGGCAGTGCGATCGCGGCCGCTACCTGCGGTATCCGTTCCATCTACTTGTACGAGTCGGTCTGCACCTTATCGAGGGTCGCGAGTATCGAGTCGAGCTTCGAGGGATCGTTCGTGTAATCGAGGATCGCCTTCCAGAACGCGGTATTCATCGCGTCGGGCATGAGGTCGCTCGCGTCGAAGCGGAAGACCTTCGCCGACGTGAGCGCGTCCGCCGACTGCTTTGCGATCGCGTCGGGGTACTGGGTGACCTTCTTGTTCGGTGACAGCGCGCCACCGCGGCCAACCCAGATCTGCTGCGCTTCGGGCGTCGTGAGGTACTTCATCAGCGCGCGCGACTGCGGCGTGTCCTTGAACATGCCGAACAGGTCGCCCGATCCGGTGACCGCGCCCGAGTACTTCGTGTCGATGTCCGGGGTCATGAAGAAGTTGAAATCGTCGCCGACCTTGGCGCTCGGAACCGCCTTCACGAAGAAGTCGGTGATGAAGGAGGCCTGGTGATGCATGAAGCACTTCGGGGGGTTCGCGAACATGGGGGTCCCGGCGTCTCCGAAGTTCGTCGCGAGCATCGCGGCCTTGCCGCCGAAGACCATCTTCGGGTCCGCGATGATCGTGCCAAATGTCTGCCACGCTTTCTTGATCTCGGGGCTCGTCCACTTGAGCTTTCCCTGGTACCACTGGTCGTAGACGTCGGGGCCCGACTGACGAAGGATGATGTCCTCGAGCCAGTCGGTTCCTGGCCAGCCCGATGACGCGGCGGACTCGAAACCGATGCACCACGGTGTGGTGCCTGTGCCCGCGATCTTGTTCGAGAGCGACGTCAGCTCATCCCACGTCTTCGGGACGGTGTAGCCCTTGGCGGTGAACTGCTTCGGGTTGTACCAGATAGGTCCCTTCAAGGCGGCCTTGATGAAGATGCCGACCTGCTTTCCGTTCACCTGCGCGAACTTGAGGAAGGTGTCGGGGTACTGGTCCTTCATCGCGGTCATGTCCAGGATGTTGCTGAGGTCGATGAGCTTGCCCGCACTCGCGAACTGAGCCATCTGACCCGGACCGGGAAGACCCGCGACGTCCGGCGGGTTGCCACCCTGGACGCGCGTCGACAGCACTGCGTTCAGGTCGCGCGTCCCCTCGTACTGGATCTTCACGCCGGTCTGATCCTCGAACGGCTTCACCATCGCGAGGAAAGAGTCCTGCTCTGCGCCGCCCCACGTCGCCAGAACGCTCACCGTGCCGCCGATCTGACCTCCGGAGCCCGAGGGTGGGGTTGCGGCGGGCTGGCATGCCGCGACGACAAAGACTGCCGCAATGAGCGCGGCGAGCGGCCGTGCTCGGCGTGAAGATTTCATCTGCATCTCCCCCTGCGAAAAGACTGCGATAGAGGGTACGCCGCGCGAAAGCGGGTCGTTTCGCTTGGCCGCCCGCTCGCAGCAGGTGACCCACAATCGCCTCATGGGCACCTTCGTTCTCGCGCTTCATTCGCACCTGCCGTACTGCCGCGGTGCTGGCCGGTGGCCGCACGGCGAGGAGTGGATCCACGAGGCGGTGCTCGGTACGTACCTGCCGTTGCTCGTCCTCTTGCACGATCTACGCGACGCGGGCGTCCCGTATCGCATCGTCATCGGGCTCACGCCGATCCTCATCGAGCAGCTCGCCGACCGCGACATCAACGTTCGCACCCTCGAGTACATCGACGATCAGGTGCTGCGCGCGGAGAAGGACGCTCGCCGCTTCACCGACGCGCCGGACCAGGGTCGCGCCGAGCTCGCCAATTTCTACGTCGGTTCGTATCGGCGATTGCGCGAGGCGTACCGAACGCGCTTCGGCCGTGATCTCGTCGGCGCGTTCGCCGATCTCGCGAAGACCGGTCACGTTGAGATCCTGACTTCGGCCGCGACTCACGGCTATCTGCCGCTCCTCGATCGACCATCGGTCGTGGCGCAGCTCGGCATCGGTCGTCGCTCATCACGTCGCCTCACGGGTCTCGATCCGACAGGCATCTGGTTGCCGGAATGCGCGTACAAGCCTGGACTCGAGAAGGAGCTCGCCGCGAACGGCATCACGCATTTCTTCACCGACGCCGCGCTCTTACCCGGGCATGCGCGATCCGCGGGCGATGTCCGCCGACGCCGCGGGCAGAGCGAGCTCGGTCGGTGGGCGCCGCATGAAGAGCGCGTCCAGGTCATCGACGCGACGACGACATCGAGCGATGTCGATCTGCTGCGTCCCTATTACGTCGGCGATTCCGATGTCGTCGCGATCGCGCGGCACGATCGCGTCTCGAGCCAGGTGTGGTCGGCCGTCACGGGGTATCCCGGCGACGCGCAATATCGCGAGTTCCATCGCAAGGACACCGTGAGCGGGTTGCGGTGCTGGCGCGTGACATCGGTCCAGACCGGACTCGGCGAAAAAGACGAGTACTCGCCGAACCGCGCGGCCGAGCGCGTGCGCGATCACGCGCGTCACTTCGTGGACGTCGTTCGAAACGAACTCGCCGGTCGGAGCTTGGATGATCGCGACCCGCTGCTCGCCGTGACGTTCGACAGCGAGCTCTTCGGGCACTGGTGGTTCGAGGGCGTGGATTGGCTCGGGCTCGTGCTGCGCGAGCTCTCCGCTTCGGATATTCGCGTCGCCACGGCCGCCGAGTATCTCGACCGTGAACCACCGAAAGGGCGCGTCGGGCTCTCCGAAGGATCCTGGGGCAAGAACAACGACCACTCGACCTGGCTGAACGAGGGCACGGCGTGGATGTGGGACGAGCTTGGCCGTCTCGCTCGTGAGATGGAGGGTCTCCGCGCTTCGCCGCCGCGTGGCGATCCCTTTCGCGAGCGCGCTGCGCGTCAGGCGGTACGAGAGCTCCTGCTCGCCCAGTCGAGCGACTGGCCGTTCCTCGTCACAACCGGTCAGGCCGCCGACTACGCCGTCGAGCGCTTCCGCTCACACGCCCATCGCTTCCACCGGGCCGCCGCGCTGGCCCGCGACGGCGATGCAGTCGAGGACGAGACGGAGCTGCGAAGCCTGGAGCACGCCGACAACCCGTTCCCGGATGCCTCGCTGAAGGACTTCGAGAGCTAGAGAGCTAGAGAACTACGCGAGCGGCGCGGGGTGGGCGGCGGCGCAGCGGGACCCGAGACCCTACCGCGGAGCGGCCGGCGAAGGCGAAAGCCGAGGCCGGTCAGTGGTCGCCGGAGGGACCCGCGAGCACGCCGGTCACCCCGCGACGCTTCGCGTCGGTCAGCTCTTCTTGGGAGCTCCAGCAGTGGGCGCTTTCGGAGCCGCGGTCTTGGCGGCGTCCGGTGCAGGCTTCGCGCCCGCGGCTGCGGCCGGCTTCGCGCCTTCGGCGCCAGCGGCCGGCGCGGCGGCTTCGCCCTCTTCGCCTTCCGCGGCGACCTCGCCCTCGGCAGGTACGGCAACCTCGGCCGGCTTCTCTTCCTCGACCTTGACCGGCACGGCCTTGACGACGAGCTCGTCCGGGTCGTTCTCGATCTTGATCAAGGTCGCGTCGACCTTGAGGTCGCGCACGAAGATCGCGTCGTCGATCTCCAGCAGTCCGGAAAGATCGACCTCGATGGCGTGGGGGATGTCCTGCGGGAAGGCTTCGACGGTGACCTCGCTGCGCGCGTGGAGCAGTACGGCGCCGAGCGTCTTCACGGCAGGTGACTCATTCACGAAGTGGAGCGGCACGTCGGCGTTCGTCTTCTCGGTGAGTGAAACGCGGGCGAAGTCGACGTGGAGCATGCGGCCGCTCACGGGGTCGCGGCTCACGTCATAAATGAGCGCAGGCACCTCGCCGCCGTCGAGCCCGGTGAGCGAAAGAAGGGTCGTGTTGCCCCAGCGGCGGTAGGAGAGCTCGAAGGTGTGCTGATCCGTCTCGACCGGCATCGAATCGGCGCGCCCGCCGTAGACGACGCCCGGGAGCAGACCCTGGCGGCGAAGGGTGTTTACCTTCTTACCGAGGACCTTCCGCGGTCGGACGTTGAGCTTTTGTGCTTCGGCCACGATGGAGCGCTCCCTAGAAGTTCTTGCGGAGACCTAATTATGGCTTACGGCGGGGTCGGGAAATCGAGGACGACCCGGAAGGGTCCGGCGAGCTCGCTGACCTTCGGGCAAGCGAGGTGGTCGAGGCCGACGCCCCAGAGCAGCACGCGCTCGAAGTCCTCGACGATCTTGACCTCTTTTATGAGCGGCGTGGTCGGCTTGATGTCGTTGCTGCCGGTGTAGCTCGGCGTGCCGTTCGGGTTCTGCGTCGAGGCGTTCTGGAACCGCACGCCGAAGAGGGCGTTCCCGCTGATCGTCACCGGCTGCCCGCTCGGTCCGGAGAGCGAGGTCGCGGTCTCGATGGTGTACGCCGGCATGCCGAAGGGTCCGGGGGCTGTGCTCTGGCCGAGCTCGAAGACCAGGCGATCGAAGCCTGGCTGGTGGGCGACGCGGACGGCGACCAGCTGGGCCTGATTGCTCGCGTTGCCCCCGGTCGTTCTCGGGCAGGCCGCGGCCGGCGACGAGCCC
>Ga0193723_1001150_pt1 | contig 10264 bp, 11 predicted proteins | sample H2m2metaG_FD_143042 | JGI IMG/M metagenome (GOLD analysis project Ga0193723, IMG submission 143042) | Soil microbial communities from a riparian zone of the East river system, Colorado, United States - H2m2 | ecosystem: Environmental > Terrestrial > Soil > Riparian zone | place: USA: East River... | reverse complement strand
GGAACAGCCTCGTTGAGGAGGCGGTTGGGCGGATTGGCGGATCGCCGGTTAGAGGCGTCCCAACCGGCCAACCGCCAATCCGCCTAACCGACCTCAAACAGTCTGCCGTCGCGCGCTGGAAGACCGGCCTCGCCGAATTCGATTTCGTGCTCGGCGGGGGCATCGTCCCTGGGTCTGTCGTCCTCGTCGGCGGCGAGCCCGGCATCGGCAAATCCACGCTGCTCATGCAGTGCGCGGCGCGGCTCGAAAGCCAGGGCGTCTCGACGCTCTACGTCTCGGGCGAAGAGTCCCCCGATCAGCTCCGGCTGCGCGCCGATCGTCTGGAAGAGGACGCCGGCGGCATTCACGTGCTTGGTGAAACACGACTCGAGTCGATTCTCCATCACGCGGCACAGCTGAAGTCGAGCGTCGTGCTGCTCGACTCCATCCAGACCACCTACACCGAAGAGCTCGAGGGTGCGCCCGGCAACGTGGGCCAAGTGCGGGAGTGCGCGGCCCGCCTGATGCGCTTCGCCAAGGAGTCGGGGCCCGCGGTCGTGCTCGTCGGTCATGTGACCAAAGGTGGCGGGATCGCCGGCCCGAAAACGCTCGAGCACATCGTCGATACCGTCCTGTATTTCGAAGGCGAAGCGACCCTGGATCACCGGATCCTCCGCGCCGTGAAGAATCGCTTCGGCTCGGTCGATGAGATCGGCGTCTTCCGGATGACGGGCGCGGGACTCGAGCCGGTCGCGAACCCCGCCGCCGCGTTTCTCGCCGGCCGCAGCACCGGCGCCTCCGGCTCGGCGGTCACGGCGCTGATGGAAGGGACGCGCCCGATGCTGGTCGAAATCCAGGCGCTCGCCTCGAAGGCGGGATTCGGGACGCCGCAACGCGTGGCGACGGGGCTCGATCATCGCCGCCTCGCCCTCCTGCTCGCGGTGCTCGAGCGCCGCGGTGGCCTGCCGTTCGGGAATCTGGACGTCTTCGTCAACGTGACCGGCGGCGTCCGTTTGATCGAGCCCTCGACCGACCTGGCAGTTCTTGCGGCCCTCGTCTCGACCGTCCACGACCGTCCCGTACCCGCCGATGCCCTGTTCCTGGGCGAGGTCGGCCTTGGCGGCGAAATCCGTCCCGTTGCCGGCGTCGAGCGGCGGCTGGCCGAAGCGGCACGCCAGGGGTTCCGCCGCGTGTTCCTGTCGTCGCGCTCGCGGGGAACGGGCGGTGACCTCGAGGTGATCGGGCTGGAGGGAATCGGTGAGCTCACCCGCCGTCTCGCAGCCTGACGTCGGGGTGGTCGTGGTGGCAGCGGGGGCGGGCGTGCGCGCCGGCCCCGGCGAGCCGAAGCAGTTCCGTCCGATCGTCGGCGTCCCGATGCTGTTGCGCGCACTCCGTCCCTTCACCGGCCATCCGGAAGTCCGCCAGGTCGTCGTCGCCCTACCGCCCGGATACGCCGAGCGGCCGCCCGAGTGGCTCGGCAAGCTGCGCGGCGACCGGCTCGCGTTCGTGCCGGGTGGCGCGCACCGTGCCGACTCCGTCCGCGCCGGACTCGACGCTCTTCCCGACGACGCGACCATCATCCTCATCCACGATGCCGCCCGGCCGTTCGTGAGCCGGGGGACGATCGATGCGGTGATCGCCCGGGCCCGCGCCGGCGTCGGTGCCATCGCCGCAGTCCCAACCTCCGACACGCTCAAGGAAGTCGGCCAAGGTCCCGATCGGGCGACGCCACGCATCACCCGCACGGTCGATCGTGAGCGCATCTGGCGCGCGCAGACGCCGCAGGGCTTCCCGCGGGAGATGCTGCGCGACGCGTACGCGCAGCTCGGCGGCGGCACCGCCAACGGCGGGGCGCCCCCCCCGGGTGACGATGCGGAGGTGTGCGAGCGGGCGGGATTTCCGGTGGAGTTGATTCCCGATTCGCCCTATAACTTCAAAATCACCACACCCGACGACTTCCGGATCGCTGAGGCGCTGGCCCGTGAGCTCCGGTGAACCCGCTCGCGTTCCAGACCCCCGCGGAAGTGGCGGCGGCGATTCCACGCGTCGTCGCGCATCTCCAGGGCGGAGGCCTGCTCGCCTATCCGACCGAGACGGTCTACGGACTCGGGTCGCGGGTCGTACAGGCGGACGTCGCGGCGCTGGCGGCGATGAAGGGTCGCTCCGCCAGCAAGCCCTTCCTTTTATTGATCAGCGACCGCGGCATGGCTGAGGCGCACGGTCTGGCGTTCAACGCGTCGGCCGACGCGCTGGCGCGCGCGTTCTGGCCCGGCCCGCTCACACTCGTCTTGCCAGGCGGCTCCGGCCGGCTCCCGGACATGCTGCGCGGGCCCGATGGTGGCATCGCGGTGCGCTGGACCTCGCATCAGGCGATCGCGACACTCGTGGCGGCGCTCGGCTCGCCCCTCACTTCTACGTCCGCGAATATCCCGGGCCAGCCACCCGGTCCCGGGGCTGATGCCATCGCGCGCGACTTCGCGCCGGCAGTCGCGTCCGGCCAGTTGCTCGTCCTCGACGGCGGCGTGTTGGGGAACCGGCCTCCTTCGACCGTCGTTGACTGCACCAGGCCGCAGGCGCAGATCGTGCGCGAAGGCACGTTGAGCGTGCACGAGCTCCGTCGCGCCGTCGGCCGGCTCGCACCATGATCCAGCACGTCCTGTTCGTCTGCACCGGCAATATCTGCCGCAGCCCGCTCGCCGCGTCGTTGCTCGAGCGCGCGCTACAGGAGCGCGGGCTCGAAGTGGAGGTGTCGTCGGCGGGGACCGGGGCGTGGGATGGTGCACCCGCATCCGAGGGCGCCTACCTCGTGGGCCTCGAGCGAGGTCTCGATCTCTCCGGGCATCGCGCGCGGCTGCTCACGCGCGAGCTGGTGGAGAAGGCGGATCTGATTCTGACAATGGCGCGCCATCACCGCGCGCGCGTCGACGAGCTGGGCGGCGAGGGGCGGGTGTTCGTGCTCGGCGAATACGCCGGGCGTGGCGGCGACGAAGTGAGCGATCCGTTTGGCGGCGATCTCGGCGTGTACCGCGACACCTGCCAGGAGCTCGAGGCGCTCTCCGCCGCGGTGGCCGATCGACTCGCGGCTGAGAGCAAGCGTGGAGATCAGCGCTAAAACGCGGTTGCTGACGCTCATCGGCGACCCGGTGGCCCACTCCCTTTCCCCCGCGATTCACAACGCCGCGTGTCGCGCCCTCGGACTCGACGCGGTCTACGTCGCCCTCCAGGTCCCGGCAGCCTCATTGCCCGCCGTGCTGGCCATGCAGGCCGCGATCGGCGGTGCGGGGAATGTCACGGTCCCGCACAAGGAAGCAGTCGAACGATCCGTCGCGCGGAAAACGGATGTCTGCACCCGCGTCGGCGCGTGCAATACGTTCTGGACCGAAAACGGGGGGCTCGTCGGTGACAACACTGATGTCGCTGGCGTCGCCGCGGCGCTCGATCAGCTCGGCGCGAACCACAAGGGCGAGCGGTGGCTCGTGGTGGGAACCGGCGGATCGGCGCGCGCGACCGCGGTGGCCGCGGCGGACCGCGGCGCGACGCTGTTCGTACGCTCGCGCGACGCCTCCCGGGCCAAGGCGTTCGCCGAGTGGGCGAGCGGGGTCGGGGTCGCAACGAGTGTGGCCAAGGGACCGGTCGAGGTGGACGTCGCGATCAATGCGACGCCGCTCGGCCTCGCGGGACACGATCCGCTCCCCGTGGACGTCAACCACATCCCCGGGGCGCAACGCGCACTCGACCTGGTGTACGCCCCGGGCGAGACGCGGTGGGTCCACGCCCTGCGCGAGCGCGGGATCGAAGCGATGGACGGTCGCGAGATGCTCGTACAGCAAGGCGCCGCCGCGTTCGAGCGCTTCTTCCCCGGCGTCGATGCACCAGTCGAGGTGATGCGTGCCGCTGTCGTCCGTGCGCTCCGCCGTTGAGCAGCTCCTCCTCCCTGCAGAGTGTCTCATTTGTCACGGTCTGCTCAATCCCCGCGATGCCACCAGGATCGTCTGTCCGCTCTGCCGGCAGCGGTGGCGCGCGGTGCGGCCGCCCTGGTGCGAGCGCTGCGCGCAACCGGAGCCGCATTTTGGACCCTGCCGTCTCTGTGCCGAGTGGCCCGCGCCGCTGACGTCGGTCCGGTCGGCGGTGTGGCTCGATGCAGGCGCGCGACAGGCGGTGCACGGCCTCAAGTACGGCGGTCTGCCGCGCATCGCCGACGACTTGGCGGGGGCCATGGGCAGGGTCCGGCCCGAGACCGACGGACCGTCGGCGTTGATCCCGATTCCGCTGGCTCGAAAGCGGTTGCGCGAGCGGGGCTACAATCAGAGTGAACAGCTGGCGCGCGCGCTGGCCCGACAATGGCGGATTCCCGTGCTTCTCGACGTCCTCGTCCGCACGCGGGAGACGCCGACGCAAACGGCGTTGACACCGGGAACCCGCCTGGCGAACGTGGCGGGGGCGTTTGAAGGGCGAAATGCGAAATGTGGAATGCGAAATTTCGCATTTCCACTTTCGAATTTCGAATTAATCCTTGTGGATGACGTATTTACCACGGGCGCAACGCTCGCCGAGGCAGCCAGAGCGTTAGAGCAGGCCGGTGCGAAGCGGGTGTTGGGCGTGACATTCGCCCGCGCGGCGATTCCAGACTTCACTTAAGGGGAGAGTCATGGCGGTTCGGGTAGGGATCAACGGGTTCGGCCGCATCGGACGGAACGTGCTCCGCGCGGCGACGATGGCGAATCAGACCGAGATCGAGTTCGTCGGCGTCAACGACATCACCGACACCAAAACACTGGCGCATCTGCTCAAATACGACTCGGTCCACCGGCGCTTTCCCGGCACCGTCGAGGCGAAGGGTGACACCCTGGTCGTCAACGGCAAGCCGATCAAGGTGTCGGCCATCAAAGAGCCCGAGAAGCTCCCCTGGAAGGAGCTCGGCGTCGAGTTCGTGCTCGAGAGCACGGGGCGCTTCACCGACAAGGAAAGCGCGTCCAAGCACCTGACGGCGGGAGCCAAGAAGGTCGTGATCTCGGCACCGGCCAAAGACGAGGACATCACCATCTGCATGGGCGTGAACAACCAGAAGTACGATCCCGCCAAGCACCACATCATCTCGAATGCGTCGTGCACCACCAACTGTCTCGTGCCGGTCGTCAAAGTCGTCATGGACAATTTCGGATTCAAGCACGGCTTCATGACGACGGTGCACAGCTACACCAACGACCAGCAGATTCTCGACCTCCCGCACAAGGACCTGCGGCGCGCGCGCGCCGCGGGGCTCAGCATCATTCCGACGACGACCGGTGCCGCCAAAGCGACCGGACTCGTCATCCCCGAGGTGAAGGGCAAGATCGATGGCGTCTCGCTGCGCGTGCCGACGCCGGACGTGTCGATCGTGGATCTCACCGCGGAAGTCGAACGTCCCACCACCGTTGAAGCGGTGAACGCGGCGTTCAAGAAGGCCGCGGCCTCGGGTCCACTCAAAGGCATCCTCGACGTGAGCGACGAGCCGCTCGTCTCGGTGGATTACATCGGCAGCCTGTTCTCCAGCGTGGTGGACAGCATGTCCACCGCCGTCATCGACGGCACGTTGGTGCACGTCTCGTCGTGGTACGACAACGAGATGGGTTACTCCTCGCGCTGCGTGGACCTGCTGGCCTACCTCGGGAAGCGCCGTTGAAGAAAAGAAGCCTGCGGGATCTTCCCCCGCAGGCGCTGGACGGTAAGCGCGCGCTGGTGCGGGTGGACTTCAACGTCCCGCTCAAGAACGGCAAGATCACCGACGACACGCGGCTGCGCGCGTCGCTCCCCACGATTCAGTACCTGCGCGAGAAGGGCGCGCGCGTCGTGCTGCTCTCGCACCTGGGCCGGCCGAAAGGCGGTCCCGATCCCCAGTACTCGCTCAAACAAATCGTGCGGGACCTCGAGAAACTGCTCGGCGCGCCCGTCGAGTTCATTCCCGATCCGGCGACCGGCGTCCCCACGACGCGGCGGCTGCCACGCGGTGGCGTCGCGCTCCTCGAAAACACGCGGTTTTGGCCGGGCGAAGAGAAAAACGATCCCGAGCTGGCGAAGGTGTTCGCGGCACTCGGCGATCTCTATGTGAACGACGCGTTTGGGTCGGCGCATCGCGCCCATTCGTCCACCGAGGCCGTCGCGCACCTGCTCAAACCCGCCGTCACCGGCTTCCTGATGGAAAAAGAGCTGACCTACCTCGGCCAGGTGCTCGGCAACCCCAAGCATCCCTTTGTCGCGGTGCTGGGCGGTGCCAAGATCTCGGGCAAGATCGACGTGATCCGCTCGCTGCTGCCGCGCGTGGACGAGCTGCTGATCGGCGGCGCGATGGCCTGCACCTTCTTTGGTGCTATGGGGCTCGAGATTGGGGACTCGTTGGTGGAGCCAGATCGCATCGCACTCGCCAACGAATTGCTCGCGACGAGCGGCAAGAAACTGATTCTCCCACGCGGCGCCATCATCGCGCCATCACTCGAGCGCGCGAGCGAGCATCGCTCGGTATCGGCGGACGCGATCCCCAAAGGCTGGGCCGTCTACGACATCGACGAAAACACGCAGCACGACTTCCGCGCGCGCCTCTTGCGCGCCAAGACGATCTTCTGGAATGGTCCGATGGGCGTGTTCGAGACACCGCCGTTCGACGCCGGCACGCGCGCGATCGCGAACGCCCTCGTCGAAGCCGGGAAGAAGGATGCCGTGACGGTCGTGGGTGGCGGCGATTCTGTGGCCGCCGTGGCGGGCATGGAGGACAAGCTGACCCACGTCTCGACCGGAGGCGGCGCGTCGCTCGAGTTCCTGGAAGGGAAGGAGCTACCCGGAGTGGCCGCCTTGGAGGACGCGTGAGACCTCTCGTCTTTGCGGGCAACTGGAAGATGAACGTAGGTCCCGTGGAAGCTCGCGAGTACCTGCGGGCGTTCTTTGGCGCCGGCGAGATCCCTCACGAGCGGTCGGTGTGGTTTTTCCCACCAGCCGTGTCGATCGAGACGGTGGCACAGGGCGTCGCCAGTCATCGCAACATCTCCGTCGGCGCGCAGGACATCTACTGGGAGCCGAAGGGCGCGTTCACGGGAGCCACGTCGGGGCCGCTGGCCAAGCAGGCCGGCGCGCGGCTGACCCTCATCGGCCATTCCGAACGGCGTCATGTGTTCGGCGAGACGGACGAGCAAACCGGCAAGAAGGTCAGCGCGGCGCTCGCGGCCGACCTGCAACCAGTGCTGTGCGTGGGTGAGACGCTGGAGCAACGTGAGGCCGGGGAGACGCTGGCGGTTGTCACGCGCCAGCTCGTGGCGGCGCTCGGTGGGCGCGATGGCAAAGCTCGGGTGACCATCGCATACGAACCAGTGTGGGCAATCGGTACCGGCCGTAACGCGACTCCAAAGGATGCCGCCGAGGTGCAACAGGCCATTCGAAACTGGTTGAAGCAGCAGACGGTGACCGCCGCGCCGTACGTAATCCTGTACGGCGGCAGCGTGAACTTGAAGAATGCCGCCGAGCTGCTGGCGGAGCACGAGCTGGACGGCGTCCTCGTCGGCGGCGCGTCGCTCGATCCGCGTGCCTGGGCGCAGCTTGTGCGTACGCCCGCAGCGTAGGTATCTTGCCCCGCGCATGTACGGAATCCTCGTCGGCATCCTGATTCTCGACTCGTTGATCCTCGCGGTCGCTGTGCTGCTGCAGGCAGGGCAGGGCGGCGGGCTCGCCACCATGGGTGGCGGCGCCGGCACCGAAACGATCATGGGCGGGCGTCAGGCGACCACGTTACTCACCAGGGTCACGTGGTGGACGGCCGGGATCTTTCTGTTTCTTTCGCTCGTGCTGACGTTCATGACGCAGTCGGGCACGCAGGTTCGCCCGCTGCTCGAAGGCTCGGGCCAACAGCAGCAGCAACCGGCGCCGATCGCTCCGAGCACGCTCCCGCTCGAAACTCAACCCGCGGCGCCGCCTCCAGCCCCGCCGCCGCAGCCGCAGCCTCCGAGCAATCGCCGACCCTAGTCCGGCACCAGCCTACGTCCTCCTCGAGGACGGCGCGTGGTTCCCCGGAACTGCGCCGCTCCCGTTTGAACCGGCCTACGCGGAAGTCGTTTTCACCACGAATCTGAGCGGATATCAGGAGGTCTTCACCGACCCCTCCTACCTCGGCCAGATCGTCGTGATGACCGCGCCGATGATCGGCAATTACGGCATCAATCCCGAAGACGTCGAATCGGATCGGCCGCGCGTCGCGGGCGTCGTGGTGCGCGAGCTCGCGGCGACGCCGTCGAACTGGCGCTCGACCGGCACGTTGATCGATTGGCTCGCCGGCGCAAAGATCCCGCTGGTGTCCGAGGTCGATACGCGGCAACTCACCCGCCACATTCGCTCCAAAGGCGCGATGCGCGGGGTGCTGGCGCTCGGTGACAAGCCCAGCGACGCGATCAGCGCCGCGCTCGCGGCGTCGCCGTCGATGGATGGACTCGATCTCGCGAGTAGCGCGACCATTCCCACTGCGTACAGCGAGGGGCCGAAGGGCGCGAAGCATCATGTGGTCGCGTTCGACTTCGGAATGAAACGCAACATTCTCCGGCTGTTCGTGCAGCACGGTTGTCGAGTTACGGTCGTCCCGGCGGCGACCAGTGCAGCCGAGACACGCGCGCTCAAACCCGATGGCGTCTTCTTGTCGAACGGTCCCGGCGACCCCGCGGCCGTCGGTTACGCGATCGATACGATTCGCGCGTTGGCCGACGGGAAGCTCCCGATCTTTGGGATCTGTCTCGGTCATCAGTTGCTTGGCCTGGCAATGGGCGGCGAGACGGTAAAGCTCCCGTACGGTCATCGCGGCGGGAACCATCCAGTGCGGGATCTCGCTACGGGACAGGTACTTATCACGTCACAAAATCACGGATTCGCAGTTCGGGGCGAGACGAGCGGCGTCCCCGGCGCGAAGTCGCTTGAAGTCACCCACCTTAACCTCAACGACGGGACCGTCGAAGGGATCAAGCACCGCGAATACCCGATTTTTGCCGTTCAGTACCATCCGGAGGCGTCGCCGGGGCCTCATGACGCCCAGGGACACTTTCAACAATTCCTACAAGCTCTTGACACTAAATAAGTAAGCCCGTATGATAGCCCCCGACTTTGACCCGGCGAATGTTCGGGGGGGACCAATGACGAAGGCTGATCTGGTCGAAAAGGTCACCGCGCAAATCGCTCGCACAGCTGGTCCCCTCATTTCAAAAAAGGACTGTGCGCGGGTCGTTGACTCCTTCCTCGATGCCGTGAAAGCCGCGCTGGCTGAGCAGCATAACATTGAGATACGCGGGTTTGGGACGTTCAAGATCCGTCAGCGGAAGACGCGCATGGCGCGTAACCCACGGACTGGTGATCCCGTCGAAGTAGCGGCGCGCCCTGTGCCTGTCTTCAAGCCCAGCAAGGAGTTGCGCGCGATGGTCGCCGACGCGAGCGCGAAGGTTTCTTCGTAAGACGCTGGCTGGTAGCAAGTTGGAGTTTGAGGCCTCGGGTCGACGCCGAGGCCTTTTAAGTTTATGACATGACCAACCGACTCTATCTTCCGACCGTCATTGCACTTCTGATCGCCGTCCAACTCCCGGCTCAAACGGTTCGCTACGACGTCTCGGTTGCGCGCGGGGAATTCCACGTTGCCGCCGAGTTTCCCGCCGCCGGCAAAGACACGCTCTTCGTGTCACTGCCCGCGTGGAGTCCGGGGAATTACGAAATCCAAAACTACGCGCGCTACGTGCACGGCTTCCGCGCGAAGAATGCGAGCGGGCAGCCGCTCCATTGGGACCGCGCCGATAAAGACACGTGGCGCGTTGCGACCGGCCGGTCCGATCGCGTCACCGTCGAGTTCGACTACTCGTCCGACACCATCGATCTCTCCATCGCGCACGTCGCGCAGGACTTCGGCCAATTCCTCGGCACCAATCTCTTCATGTTCGAGGAAGGGCAGTGGGCACGGCCCGCCGAGGTGCGCTTCAGCTTGCCGGCGGGATGGCAGGTGACGACCGCGCTCAAAGGTCCCGCGAGCGGCGTCTATCGCGCCGCCGATTACCACGAGCTGGCCGACGCGATGACGTTCGTCGGCCACTACAGCGTCGACTCGTTGCAGGCGGACGGCAAATGGATTCGCATCGCCGTCTGGCCGGCGGCCGATTACACGCCGGCGGTGGCGCGCAATCTCCGCAACGGCGTCGCCAAGATGGCGCCGGTGCAGAACCGGATCATGGGTGAAGCGCCGTACGACGTGTACACGGTGTTCTTCAACGTCATCCACGGGCCCATCGACTTCGGTGGC
>Ga0193723_1001149_pt1 | contig 10268 bp, 9 predicted proteins | sample H2m2metaG_FD_143042 | JGI IMG/M metagenome (GOLD analysis project Ga0193723, IMG submission 143042) | Soil microbial communities from a riparian zone of the East river system, Colorado, United States - H2m2 | ecosystem: Environmental > Terrestrial > Soil > Riparian zone | place: USA: East River... | reverse complement strand
ACTTAGGTTCCCTCCAGAATCCCCCCATTGTTCCAGCAGAAAACCGTCGCGAACGATCAATAAACTGCGGCGGTGTAGCGGTGCTCGCCGCGCGGCGAGCACCGGGATAATAAGGCGTTCGCCGCGGCGAACGCCTCTACACGTTTGTTCTGTAGCCGTCGCCGTATGGGCGACGTGCGACGCCTCTCATACCGAAGCGGCTACAGTTCTGCGATCGCCGCGGCGACCGCCGCTACAGCATCAAGGCTTTGTCGCGCGCTGCGAATGAAGTGGCGCCCGGCGACACGTGTAGCAGATTGTGATGTGCACAAGTTCGCTGCCAGCACTGTCGACTGGAGTTCTCTTCGCGAAGATTTCCCGGTTCTGCGCGAGCGGGCGCACGGACATCCGCTGATCTATTTCGATAGCGCTGCGACCTCGCAGAAACCGCGCCCCGTGATCGAGGCGTTGCGGAATTTTTACGAACACGACAACGCGAATGTGCATCGCGGGCTGCATATGCTGAGCTCGCGAGCGACCGAGGCTTATGAGAAAGCGCGGCAGCGTGTTGCAGAATACATCGGCGCGGCTAGCGCAGATGAGATCATCTTCACCCGCGGGACGACCGAAAGCATCAATCTCGTGGCGCAGGCGTGGGGCGGAAAATTCATTCGCGAGGGCGACGTGATTCTTCTGACCGTGATGGAGCATCACAGCAATTTGGTGCCATGGCAGTTGCTGGCGGAACGCAAAGGTGCGCGTCTTCGATTTCTGCCGGTGCGTGACGACGGAACTCTTGATGTTGACCAGCTTTCTTCCTTGCTAACACCAGAAGTAAAACTTTTCGCCTTTACGCACATCTCAAATTCGCTGGGCACAATCAATCCAGTCGCCGAGCTTTGCGCGAAAGCTCGCGCAGTGGGCGCGGTGACGTTGGTCGACGCGGCGCAGAGCATCGGCCACATGCCGCTCGATGTGCAGGAATTGGGCTGCGATTTCGTTGCGTTCTCAGGACATAAGATGTGTGGACCGACTGGCATCGGCGTGCTTTACGGACGCGCGGAGCTTTTGGATTCCATGCCGCCGTGGCACGGAGGTGGCGAAATGATCGTAAGCGTCACGCTCGAAAAGAGCACATTCAAGAAACCGCCTCACCGGTTCGAAGCTGGCACGCCGAACATTGCCGACGCGATCGGGCTAGCGGCAGCGATTGATTATATCGAGAGCATCGGCCGAGCGGCGATCTTCGAACACGACTCGCAACTTGCGCGATACGCGGCTGAGCGCATCGGCGAATTGCCGGGCACGCGCATTTTGGGGCCAAAGGTGGAGCGTGGTGCGCTGGTTGGGTTCGTCATGGATGCTGCGCATCCGCATGATCTGACCACGTTCGCGGATCAGTACGGGCTGGCGATGCGCGGTGGCCACCATTGCAACCAGCCGCTAATGCGTCGCTTTGGCGTATCGGGCACAACGCGCGCGAGCTTCTACTTCTACAACACGATGGAGGAGATCGATCGAATGATTGAAATCCTTCACACTGCGGTGCGTTTCTTTTCTCCCAAGGAGGAGCGGTCTCCAGTCCGCGCTCTGTCATGAGCCAGGAAATCGAAGAGCTTTATCAGGAGGTGATCCTCGATCATTCGCGGCGACCGCGGAATTTTGGCGAGCTGTCCGACGCTGCCGTACTGGTGCATGGCGATAATCCGGCGTGCGGGGACGAAATTCATCTAGCAGTGAAATTCGACGCGAACGGCGGCTTGGAGGACATCAAGTTCAGCGGGCACGGATGCGCCATCAGCCAGGCATCGGCTTCGTTGATGACGATGAAATTGAAGGGCAAAAGCCGCGCGGAAGTAATGGAAATGGTCCGAGCATTTCACAATCTTGTGACAGCCGACACGAGCGAAGCTCCGAAAACATTGGGAGACTTGCGCGTGATGCAAGGCGTTCGAAAATTCCCGCAGCGAGTGAAGTGCGCCATGCTGGCGTGGCGCGCGGTGCAGCAGGCATTCGAGCAAGGCTCCGGTGAAGCAACGGTGTCCACGGAACCGGCGTAATCGCGCGCTCGAATGTCCAGGCGGGCACGGCATGCACATTCGGACCGCCAGTATGAAGGATGCCGCGGCGATTGCTGAAATTTACAATCAAGGCATCGAAGACCGCGTCGCCACCTATGAAACCCAGCGGCGATCCGCGGAAAATCAGCAGGCGTGGCTTCAAGCCATCGCTGGTCGTTATCCCGCCGTTGTTGCGCAAATCGATGGCGAAATCATCGGCTGGGCCGGCGTTGGACCGTACCGGGACCGGGAATGTTATCGGGGCATCGGCGAATTTTCGATGTACGTCCATCGCGACTGGAGACGTCGAGGGGTGGGTGATCTACTGCTCGCTGGTCTCATCAGCGAAGCGGAGCGGATGGGGTTGTGGAAACTGCTGGGGCGCATCTTTCCGTTCAACGAGGCCAGTCGCGCGCTCTGTCGCAAACACGGATTTCGTGAGGTCGGCGTGTACGAGAAACATGCGCGCCTCGATGGTCGCTGGCTTGACGTCGTGATCGTCGAGCGGCTGATCTCCGCGAACCTGAACGCCGTCAGTTTGTGACGCCTGAAGATTCCGCTGCTTCGTGCAGTGCGATGCTGGCGCCCACCCAGGTCTTGTCGATGTTGAAATCGACGCCCATCATTTTGCCCTGACTCATCCGGACGAGATTGTTCACAAGCGTAGGATCGCGATCCTGATCCGGCCATACAAACATCATCCGGATCTCCGCCTTCGATTTGTGACCGTCGATCGTCGGCACAAACGCGGCGTACTCGACTTTTCTCTGCAAAATCCATTCGTGCGGATTTTGCAACCCAGCGATTTTTTCCCGCGTCGGCTCCATGTCCACGCCGTGGCCGGCGAACGAATAGAGCGGTTTCAACACGTAATGTTCGATGTTCTGATCGGATGGAAATTCATCAACGAAAAACGTTGGCGAAGTGTGTTCGGTTTTGAGAAACGGCAGGGAATGCTTGCTAATCCGGAAATACCAGTTCGGATGACCCACCCACGTGACATCGAGATCGTCCTGTAAACGAAACTGCAGATTCAGATCGGTCCGTTGACTCAGCTCATCGAAAATGACGCGATTATAAATCCGCTCGATTTGGACTTCGCGCCCGTCGCGATCATAGAATAGTTGCCGGCCGCGCTTTTTGATTTTGGTCACGCAAACCGGTCGAATGCCGACGAACGTCTCGGTAGCGGCAAAGTCCACGCGCGTTTTTTGTTTTTCCGGCTCGATGTCGAGCAACACCACACTCTCTAGCGGTGAATCTGCAATGATGGTGCGCCGCAGTAGTTCGAGATACGCGTCATCCTTGATTCCACCAAATGAGGAAGTCCAATTGCGCGGAATGATTGGGTACGCTTTGCGGATGCAATCCAAGAGCACCAATTGAAACCCGAACAAGCTGGGGAATGCCTGTAATTCGATCAAGCGGGGAACCAACCGATCTCCTTCGGCGCAAATCGCGAAATCGACGAGATGAAAACTTGGGTGCGCTGATTCGTTAGGCACTTCCAAGTCCTTCGGAACAGCCACCGCCGAATATTTGACAAATTCCGGCGTCCGCGTCGCGGCCACAATCTCATTCGCGGCGCGCGTAACTTCATCCGTGAACTCGCGGGTTAGGAAAATCGGTGTTTCGGAAATCCGGAAATCCGCTGGCCATTTCTCGGATTCATTTACGCAGCGCACCAGCGCAGCATATTTCTCGGGCCGAAAAGCGGCGTTGAAAGCGGAGCGAAGATTCGGATCCACGAGACGATCACGGCAGCGCTATATCAGAAACTTCCCTTTCCGCATTACCTGTTGCCCGTCGAACCAGATGTCGAAATCGCGGCCGACGCAGTCGATGTGCGTTTTGGAAGCCCAGTTCGCGCCAGTATGCTCGGTGTAGGGATGACCAAACGCGATGTGGACTCCCGGAATTTTTTCGTCCTGTAAAATGTGTCCGATAATGTGCGTGCAGGCGATGTTCGTGCCGATGGCAAATTCGCCGACCCGGTCGCTGTTTTCGTCCGTGCTCGTGTAAGCCCGAAATTCTTCGCGTAAATCCTTATTTTCCGAATGCAGCGCTCGAATGCGATTATTTTCTACCTCAATCGTGAGTGGATTCGATTGCAGATCACCAAACCGTTCACACAAGTAATCACCGACCACGCCGTCCACCACAAACACGCCATTGGTATTCATCGGCGAGGTGAAAATTTCGCCGCCGGGCAAATTGCCCCATTTGTCGCGAGTAATGAGCCCGCTGGTTTTGAGCCACTTGAGTTTTGGTGACAGCTCTGCTTCGAATTCGGTTCCGTGCGGTGTTTTGCAGGTGATGCGATCGACCTGACGCGCATGTTCGACCAAACGCTGGCTGAGCTTGTCGACTGCGCAAAAATCGGCGCGCATTCCTTCGACCATGATCTGGCGATTGATATTCACCATATGGGCGTGACGGATCCTGTGATGGTTTACCACGTTGGTCATCTCGGTGCGCGCGACGAGTTCGCCGGGTTGGGTCTGCGCGGCGAAGATCGACACTTGCGACAGTGCGAGATCGTCGAGAATGATCTCAGGCATGTATGAGAGCGGCCGGCGCGCGTGATGCTCGAGGACAAACAAACTGTATTCCGATCCAACCCGCTCCACTTCCGATTGCAACGCCGCCGCGATGTCGCGGGTGAACGTGTCCGTGATAATCGTGATTCGCTCCTGCGGTTTTAGTCGCAGACAAGTATCGATCGCGTTGCGCGCACCGGGAAGCAATTCCAGGTCGATTGGATGGAGATAAGCGCGATCGGGCATAACTGAAAGTTGAGAGGATTACTCGGAAACCTATCGCAGGCAAACTCTGCTCTGCGTGCCGACTCTACCCATAATCACTTTTCAGTTTAAAGTGAAAGTAACCGATGGATTTAACGACAAACTTTCTGGGGCTTTCACTGCGTTCACCTCTTGTGCCGTCTGCCTCGCCGCTTTCGGAGAAGATCGACAATATCCGTGCGATGGAACAAGCGGGCGCTGCCGCGGTAGTTTTTCATTCGCTGTTTGAAGAGCAAATCGAGGCCACCGTGCCGGAATTTCGCATCGATCCGAACACGTACCTTGAGAACATCACGCAAGCCAAACGCGCAGTCGGCATTCCAATCATCGGCAGTTTGAATTGCACCACACTCGGTGGATGGATCAGCTACGCGCGGCGAATCACAGAGGCCGGCGCCGACGCGTTGGAACTAAATATCTACAGAATACCGACACGACCCGAGGTCACCGGCAGCACGACGGAAAATATTTACATCGAGACGGTTCGCAGTATTCGGGCTGCCACAAAGATCCCGCTCGCCATCAAGCTCAGTCCTTACTTCAGCAGTTTCGCAAACATGGCGATCAGCCTGGACGACCTGAATGTCGACGGCCTCGTGTTGTTCAACCGATTCTATCAGCCTGACATCGACCTGGAGAAAATGGAGGTCACGCCAAATTTCACTTTAAGCACACCGGCTGATATGCGCTTGCCGCTGCATTGGATCGGAATCCTTTACGGGAAAGTCCGGGGCAGCCTTGCAGCTACGAGTGGTATTTATCAGGCACAAGACGTGATCAAGCTGGTGATGGCCGGCGCCGACGTTACGATGTTATGCAGCGCTCTGATGCGTCACGGCATCACGCATATCCAGCGCATCGAAATGGAGCTGGTCGCATGGCTGGAGGGCCATGGCCGCAAATCATTGCACGAGCTCAAAGGCGTCATGAGCCAGCAAAATTGCCCTGACCCCAGCGCATTCGAGCGCGCGCAATACGTGCGCGGCCTTTCCAGTTATACTTCACTTTTTCCGATGCGACGTTGAGACGACGTTCTCGTGACGGATCGCCTCTCCCTTCTTAAGGGAGAGGGTAGGGTGAGGGTTCGCACCATTCCCGCTGCGGAGCTTCGAAACCCCTCACCTCAGTCCTCTCCCCTTGAGCAAGGGGAGAGGCGGCCAGCACGGGCGAGTGTCCGATGAATTTTCAGAGGTGCTGCCTTTTGTGAGGCCCCGATCAAAGCGACAGACCTTGATTTGTTTCTGCCACGATTTGATCCACCACGGCTTTCATGTCCTGAGTGCGTTCCCACACCATTAGTTGCCGGTCTGCGCCAGTGCCTTCTCGCATGATACGGTGGATGTGTTCGATCTCGTGCTCATTTCCGAGTTCCTCGACTTCATCAGAAACAAATTCGAGCATCTCCTCCAGCAACTCGCGCCCGTCTACTTCGCATTTCCGACCGAAATCGATCAGCTTGCCGTCCAAACCGTAACGGCCAGCGCGCCATCGGTTTTCGTCGAGCAAACGTTTTTGATAGCTACGGAAGGTCACGTTATTACGGCGCAATTTTTGCAATTTGAAAACAATCGCCTGCATCAGAGCCGCCAGCGCGATGGTGTCGTCAACGCGCGATTGCGCATCGCAAATCCGAAATTCGATGGTATCGAAAAACGGATGCAGCCGCACGTCCCACCAAATCTTTTTCGGATTATCGATGCAATTCGTGGCGACCAGCAATTTCCAATAGTCTTCGTATTCGCTAAGACTTTGGAACGCGTCCGGAATACCGGTGCGCGGAAGACGTTCGAAGATCATCTGGCGATATGCTTTCAGTCCGGTGTTGTGTCCCAGCCAAAAAGGTGAGTTCACTGAGAGCGCATACAGATGCGGCAGGAAATAACGGGCCTGATTCATGATGTCGATCGCCTCTTCGCGGTCCGGAACTCCAACATGAACATGCAGGCCAAAAGTCAAACACACCCGGGCGACCTGCTGCATGTCATTTATGATGGTGGCGTATCGCTCGTTTGCCGTGATCAATTGATCCATCCAATGCGAAAAGGGATGCGTGCCGGCTGAAGCGATTACTAAGCCGTGCTCTGCCGCAACTTTGGCCAACTCAGTGCGAAGTGCAGTGATTTGCCGTCGCGCGTCTCGGGCATCGCTGCAAATCTCGGTACCGATTTCCACAATCGACTGGTGCAGCTCCGGTTTGATCTGCTGTTTTAAAACGATTTTACCGTCGGCGAGAATTTGTTGGATGTGCGAACGCAGTTCGCGCGTCTCGGGATCGATGATCTGCAATTCTTCCTCGATGCCAAGAGTGAAAACGTGATCGGGACTGCGAAACCCCTTCGGTGTTTTCTTCAAATCGCTTGAGGCATTTTGCCGAGCAGAGCCAACGTCCATAGTATCAACTGTTGAAAGCATAGTTGATCGTGCGGTTTCTCTTCGCAACAGACTCTGCGCGATTTGCGATTTGATGGCCTTCTTTTGCGGTTTTGAATCACCGTGCAACAAACGACACTCGGTTCGCCTCTTTACTGCAAAACAAAAAACCCGGTCTCGCCGCCGCCGGAAGTGACGTTCACGATTGGCGTCGCGGAGAGACGAACCATCGCGCCACAGACTTTCCCGCGAAACAGAAATGGGTTCGTATCAACGAACATCGGCTGCAACTTCCAGTCCGTCTCGCTGAAAACCGGAAACAGTTCCGGGTGCAAATCGAGCGCATCCTGCACGATGTAGTCGGCTGAAAGCGCAGTTTGGACCGCGTTGTCCCACTCGCGCTCGTCTAATTGCGCGCCGAAATGAACGCCGTGTCCGCCGTAATCATCATTCGGTTTGAGAACAAGGCGTGACCGATTTTTGCGGATGAAGTCGAGCAGACCGATCTCTCGTCCGTCGCGTGTCGTCTTTCGGTCGGCGACGCGCCGGGTCCACGGCACCGATCGGCGAATTGCTTCCTGTTCGCTCTTGGTGAACCAATCATGGCGTTGTTCGTCCGTAAGCATTTCGAACACCGCTTTCTTGTGCATGATTTTGCATCGGAACGGATTCACGAGACAAACGTCGTGGTTCACATATGCGCGGACGAGTGGGTGCGTATCGTCATAGCGCGCGAGGAATTCGTGGATGATTACCCGTTTGTACACGAGATCGATGCGAAACGCGTCGCATCGAAGTCGCCCTTGCTGATACTCGAGATCCTCCGGCGAACATATGATGGTGGGAACGCCGTGCGCGCTGAAATGCTCTTGCAGAAAAACGAACTCGCTCGACGTAGGCAGGTCCTTCCAATCCAGGATCGCAACGTTCGGAACGCCGGTGCCGCCCCATTCGTGATAAGTACTCAGCAGTGTTTCGAGCAGCATTTCAACCGGCGAGAACTGACGTAACCGATAGCGTTGGGCAAAACTCGCCATGACAGGCAGCTCGAAGAGCAATCGATTCAGTTCCTCCTGATCCGGTAGACTCGAAGGATTCTCGGCATTGGATTCTACAAATTTGATTTCGTCGCCACGAACGAACGCATCGAGCCGGGTCGTTACGCCAGCTGTTGAAAATCCCGGATCAACCAGCGCCATCCTGCGTTCTGCCTCCGTCAGGCCGAGTTGATTCATCAGCTTTGGATCTTGCACGACTGCGGCTGCAACTTTTTCCAACGCGCTCGTAACGCGTTCTGCCAGGAGAGTCAGTGCGCGAAATTGTTCGTGATCGAGAAGATGTGGCCTTAACGCGATCCCGATGGGTCGATCGCCGTACAGCAGTCGCTTCTTGCGCATGGCGCTGCGCAATTTCTCGAACGTCCTAGGAGTTAGTGTCTCGTCCGCTGCGAGTAGCTCGTGATATTCGGCAATCGCTTTCCCGCGTAGGCTAGGCATTGGTGATTTGTGAGTCCTTAGAACCTCAGCCGAATCTTATGTTCCAGCGGCCAATCGAACAAGACTTCCCCGCGACGGCGCAATAACTGCACAGCAAAACGCAACGGACGAGACAATCTATCGCAAGAATTTCTTCCCCGAGATGAAGACCGGCTGGCGCACCCATCCCAACAACATTGGACACAAAGACTGGAATGGCTGTTTCCGTTGTCATGATGGCAATCACAAGACCGCCGATGGCAAAAAGACGATCGCAGCGAGTGATTGCAACTCGTGCCACCTCATCCTCGCGCAGGGCAGCGGCGAACAACTCAAGAAATTAAATGCGGACGGATACACATTTTTCCACATCGATTCAGAGTTCTCTGAGTTCTCCTGCACGACGTGCCATACCGGCGGACCGCAAATTCCTTGAGGACGCAAACTCGCAACGCGCAATGTCGATCCCGACTGTTCGATTCAAAATCAAATCCGTTTCCCGCAATGCTTCTTGGGTTATTCTTCCTCCCTCATCGAGGTGAACTAAGATGGTAGGCATCGGGCGCGGTTGTTGGGTCATGCGAATTAGCAAGCATTTCATCATTTATCTGGGTTTGTGTTCTGCGTTGCTCGTTGGTTGCGAGAAGAACTCCGAGATCAAGGTTTATCGCGTTTCCAAGGCGCCCTTGGAACAATCGGCTCCCCAGCAGCAAGACGCGATGCCGACAAACACAGCCGCGCCTCGGATGCCAGCCGGTCTTCCGCCGGCGGCGGAAACTGCGGTGACGACACCGCCGAATTGGGAAGCGCAGCCGCTGTCGCAAATGCGGCAGGCAAGTTTTCTCGTCAAAGGGGATAACGGCGCAGTCGCAGACGTTTCATTTGTGAGTCTGGGCTCCGCTGCGGGGAATGTCCTCGAAAATGTGAACCGCTGGCTGGGTCAACTTGGCCAACCACCAATCACCGAACAGAAACTTGGCGAGATGGCGCAGCGACTGCACACTTCGTTAGGCGACGTGGCCATTGTCGACCTCGCAGGACTCCCCGACAACGCCGATCCGGCAAGAGACGGCAGAATCGTTGCCGCAATGGTGACAACTGCTAATGCGACGCTCTTTTTCAAAATGCGCGGCAATACCGATCTGACCGAGGCGCAAAAAGGCGACTTCATCAAATGGGTCGCAGCAGTTTGCAACGCCCAGACGCAAACCGGACCGCCGCAAATGGCAGCGGCGCCGCCGCAGACGACTAGCGGCCCCCCGATTAAATGGACAACGCCCGAAGGCTGGACAGAAGTTCCGCCGGCTTCGATGCGCTACGCCAGCTTCAGCGCGCCCGCAGAAGACGGCGGTAAGATCGATATCTCCGTTGTGACGTTCCCCGGCGATGGAGGAAGCGACGCCGACAACGTCAATCGGTGGCGCGGACAAATGGGTCTTGCGCCGGTGGATCCAAACGCTGTGACCGCGCAAGTCGCTGCTCTCAAAACCGGAGATACGACGTTCTCCACCACCGACATTGCTGGTAACAAAACGCGCACCATTGCGGCCTGGACGCGACGTGACGGACGCGTCTGGTTT
>Ga0193723_1001145_pt1 | contig 10278 bp, 11 predicted proteins | sample H2m2metaG_FD_143042 | JGI IMG/M metagenome (GOLD analysis project Ga0193723, IMG submission 143042) | Soil microbial communities from a riparian zone of the East river system, Colorado, United States - H2m2 | ecosystem: Environmental > Terrestrial > Soil > Riparian zone | place: USA: East River... | reverse complement strand
AAGGTATATGAATGAATAGCTGAGTAATAATATGACAAAATACTGCTATTCGATTAAAGTTTTCAATACTGTTTAATAATCATAATTCCTCAGTCATATAAAGACAATTCACTTTGAATGAGGCTATCTCTTCTCTTGAAAAGACAGAGGTATTGTATGATAATGATAATATCCAAAGAAGGGTATTGGAGGCTTATTCAGAGATAAAAGAACAGCATGAGTCATGTATAGATCATACCGAAGTAGCAATGGTAGTTACATATGATGCAATATGGAATGGACTACTTAATCTTAAAAAAAGAGGTATTAGAATGAGATGTATAGTTGAAGCTACACATGAAAATATCGTTTATTGCAAGAAACTCACAGAAATTGCTCAAGTCAGACATCTGACAGCGATAAGAAGTAATTTTGGTATATCTGACAGAAAACTATGTCTTCATACAATTACAAATGAAGAACAACCGCTATCCCATGCCATAATAACTAATGTAAAAGGAATAGTAGAAGCACAACAATATCTATTTGAAACTCTATGGAGCAAAGCAATACCTTTAGAAAAGAAGATAAAAGAACTTGAAGAAGGGATAGTAACTGAGTTTATAGAGACTCTCAGATAATGATGAAATTAATTCCGTTTTGCAGCGTCTATTAAAATCTACCATGCGAGATTTGCTTGTTATTCTACCCACGGTTAATACATTCTTTCGGTATGAAAAAGAAGGTATAATACAGTCATTAAAAGAGGAAGCAAAACATGGCGTTAAGGTTAGAATTCTCATGCAACGTACAGCAAGCAATAATAGCAATTCTACATTAAAGGAAGAAAAGGTCATACAAGATCTGATTAAAGATCCTCTATAGAAATCTAATACCTTGACAAGCTTTCCAATACCAAATTAATAACTATAGTCTCAGATAGAAGATTATCTTTGACAATAGAAGTCAACGACGATACTAGGGAGACAACTAATCAAGCTATAGGCTTGGCCACTCATTCTAATAGTGAGTCAACCGTATTGACTTATATTCCAATATTTGAAACATTATGGGCCCAAGCTGAATTAAAGCCACAAAATATTAGGTAAGCCTTTATGTTGTTTGTCCAAATTCACTTAGATTTGTGTCATACCCCCATCGACGAACAGTTCGCTACCGGTGACAAAACTGCTATCATCTGACGCGAGGAATGAGACGACTTTTGCAACTTCGTCAGGACTTCCCATACGTCCCATTGGTATGGCGGATACAAGGATCGTCTTGACCTGCTCGATCTGTTCTTCACTATGAGCCAAACCACTAACAAACCCCCTAAGACCCGGTGTGTCTATTGGACCAGGACTGATGGCGTTCACCCTGATCTTGCGGTCTTTCAGCTCTACGGTCCAGGAGCGTGCGAATGATCGCACGGCGGCCTTGGTTGCGCCATAAACACTTGACCCACCTGCGGCTTTGGATGCCGCAGTCGATGCGTTCAGAATGATCGAACCGCCGTTCCGAAAGAGTGGAAGCGCCTTTTGCACCGTGAAAAGAAGTCCTTTGACATTGACACTGAACGTCTTGTCGAAGTGCGATTCGGTAATTGCTTCCAACGGGGTGAATTCCCCCAAGCCGGCGTTTGCGAAGAGAATGTCGACATGGCCCTTCTGCTGCTTCACCTCGGAATACAACCGATCAAGATCTGCGAGTTTTGAGACATCACCCTGAACACCAGTGACATCTTTGCCTATCTGCTTGACTGCTGCATCAACTTCGCTTTGACGGCGACCGGTGATGAAAACGTATGCACCCTCTGAAACAAACCGCTGTGCTGTGGCGAGGCCTATGCCGCTGTTTCCACCTGTAATAACAGCAACCTTTCCTTCAAGCTTTTTCATGATAATGAAACACGTCTAACTCGTTTAAGGAGAGCGATCAGAAGTATCCTTACTCATCTGTGATTAATTTTCAACTTCTAGTCAGGAGAACCTAGGATGATGTCAACGTAGAAATGGTAGATACAAGAGCCATCATTATAATAGCTCTTAAACTGAATTGTTTATTCATCAGATTTTGTAGAAGAATCAATACTATAAAATGAAAGCTGCTTTATTCATCATTTTTGATATCAATGGGTATCAACGGGGTTAAATGCGTCATTAAATAACGAAGATCACTAGACTATGTATATTCGTCTTTAATTATAGTCCCTCTCAAATAATTTAATAGTGTCTCAGTGGTTTAATTTCTATTCAGTAGGGTATGAGGTCTGACTTGTGCTTAAATCATTTCAAGAGGCGCGTCGTGGTCTGGCACGGGGAATACGTTATTAATAGCCGCTATGTCGTAGTCGGCTAGCTTCCATCCTACGCCGCCGCTATTCTCTCTCACACGCTCCGGACGCCGGGTCTTGGGAATTGTGAAGATGTTAGGATGCCGAGTCAGAAAGTTAAGCGCAACTTGTCGTGGGGTGCGACCGTGTCGCTCAGCAATCTCAGCCAGTACTTGCCCTCTAACACTATGTGGAGAGGGAAAATTACCGTGTCCAAACGGGGCATACTCAACTACAGCTATCTTCCGCTTAGTGCAGTACGGTAGTAAACGACGCTCGATCCCGCGATAACCTAAATGATATAACACCTGATCGCAAGCCATTGGCTCGTTCCGGAGCGCTTGTTCAGCAGCCTTTAGTTTTTCCACATCGAAATTGCTGACACCAATCAACCTTATCAGGCCCTCGGCCACGAGCTTCTCCATAGCACGCATGGTCTCTCTTATAGGATGTGCGCCAGGCCAGTGCAACAAGTACATATCTAGCCAGTCAGTCTTTAGCCGTTTCAGGCTTCGTTCGCAAGCCCTTATAGTGCCTTCATATGAGGCGTTGGATGGCAAAACCTTGCTAACTAAGAACACCTCTTCGCGCCTCCCGGTTATGGCTTCAGCCACCATTTCTTCAACTCTGCCGTTGCCGTACATCTCTGCAGTATCGATATGGGTCATTCCTAGGTCAAGTCCTAACCGCAACGCTTCGATCGCAAGTTGCTCAGTATTGCGGTCTCCCTCAATCATCCATGTGCCTTGACCAATTACCGGGACCTCAATATTAGTCCGCCCGAACTTGCGCTTAATCATAGTAAGTCACCCTTTTTTTTATGGTTTAAGTACAATCTTAGTTGCTTAATTGAATACAAGCTCAAACTTAAACTATGGATATACACAAGATAGTGCACTTCTGCCCTTCTTGACTCATATAGAGATTCGCATATCTAGGCAATGCCGATTATCCAGTCTATGGTTTGAAGTAACCTAGTTAATCGAGATATTTATAATTGGTATAACAAACACACTTACTAATGGATAACATTATTGCATATGCATTATATGCAATATCAAATGACAAATCTTTTGCTCTCCTTAAAACTATAGCCATAACAAACAAAGATGAAAAAGGGGATAGCCATACCCTTAGAAACAAATTAAAACTTACACCAAAACAATACTACTCAAGAATATCTCGCTTAAGAAAAGCTCACTTAATAAGAAAAGAACATGGAAAATATTACCTTACAGCGTTTGGAATAGTAGTTTATGATGCTCGGATGGTAGTTGAAAACGCAATCAATAACTATTATAAACTTGCTGCAGTTGATTCACTTGTATTCAGCGATAGTAATAACATGCTATCCTTAGAGGATCGTACTAATATTATTGATTCCTTAATAGAAGACCAGCAAATCAAACAATTCCTTATTGTATAAAATAATCCATTTCAGTTGGATTAAATGTTAATTCTACACTATTTCTGGTTCAGATTCAATCTGTTGTTGTAGCATTAGTAGCTTTAGACACTATTCTAAATATTGTTCCCTGTGTTTTGTGGAATGTAAGGACATATAGGTAATCATCAATGCCATTATCGTCTTTAAGTCCCACCTTAATGTCAGTAATCCCACCAAATCCTTTTCCAAATATTATTCCTTGAAGTGCATCTGAGCTATTGACAACTCCTTGAAGTGCATCTGAGCTATTGACAACTCCTTGAAGTGCATCTGAGCTATTGACAACTTTATCTACAAGCGGAAGAACTAATTGTTGTTCTCTGTTTATTTAGCTTAAAATGGTAAATATTTCCATTAATAATATCACCAACAAACATATCATCATGATAATATCTACCTAATTTATCAGAATTAAGGAATTTGATTGCAGTGGGACCAACACTTCTGAACCATGTAAACTTTGGTATTAGATATTTTCCTTTACTGCCAAAGTCTACTAAATTGTATGGATTGTAATGGAGCTACATGCCTCTAGTTTTGATTGGTACTATATCCACGTAGCCATATACCGTCAATCTTATTAGATCCACTGTTAAATCCCGGCTCAACAAGATTAATCTCATCACCAAACACCAAACCATTTTCAGTATCCCATAACCTACATCACCTATAGTAACATATACATTATTATCTGGCCCAATGGCTATCCTGTCCCCATTTCCTACAGCTCCAGACATTGCTGGAAGATCTAAGAGAAGTTTGGGATTCACTAACGTATTATTGACCATTTCATATCTATACAGACGATTACCCAAAGGCTGTTTTCCTTCTGTAATATCATCACCATCTTTTGTAGCAGCTTCAGTATAGTACAAAAAGACATAGGCACTAGTAGTGGTAGTACTATTATGTGAGTTAACAACATTTTCATGTTTTGATGAAGTAGGTTGAGGAGGATGGAGAGGAACTATTGCATACCCAGCATACCCCTGTGAGCCTGTGCGGCAACGTTAACGTCAAGCAAAGGTTCAGATAACAGAGACCATTCACAATTCTCATAACTATGCCATTATCTTTCTCGGTAACCAAGATATCGCTTGGGCCCAAAAAATGCATGCTGGTTGGATATCTTAATCCCTTGAATACAGCTTCTACCTCCAAAGTAGGATCGTTTATGATCGGTCCTTTGGGAGATGGAAGACCAGCTTCAGGATATTTTGAATCCAGTGCATATGCAAGGTCATTATTATGATAAGAGTGATCAAAGGATCGAAGTGTAATCGGTGATGGTATAATAATAAATCCCAAAATTAAAATTTCAAGTAAAATTATTCGTATGAATATTGATGGTAACGGTTAAAACTTGTTATTGCTGCTGTTTTTTTCAGTCTGCCTCATGTATAACATGACTATGACAGGTAGTTAATCTCCTTTTTTCAATCCTTAGGCAAACTTCCTAGGAATTCCTTTTTTTATCACACATAGGTTGAAAGGACATATCAATTTCTAAATATGATAGATGGTATACTATTATCAGCCCATTTTTTTCTGCAAAATTCTGTTCAAAGAATAAATGTATCGTATGTCATTTTGTTACTTCAATTCCCATCCTTGTAATATGCCAATTCCAGCACTTGTCAACTATATGTTCGAACATAACTATCATATTATTTAGAGAAGCAGATCATCGTTCTTTTTTATACAGATGCTGAATAAGTAGGTAAATTTGGATACAATTTAGACATAATTTGGAAAAAGAGATTTAATCTGATATTACTCATAGATGATATATGATAAATATTAACCTTAAGCAGATAGGATTACAGCTTTGTACATGTACATGGGTTGAAATATTGACTGGTGTAGGAATAACTTTGTATCTTCTATTAGTAATGCATAGCCATTTACTTGTAGTCTTGACAATGGGATTATTTGCACCACTTATAGGATTTCATTTTATAATAACAAGAATATCAAAAAAGGAAGAAGCAAGAGAATAACAAGAACAATGTAGTTCTGGTGGATGTAGACGAAAATTAAAATATGATTCACATTTTGTCAAATAGGATATGTCTTTCTTAATCTTTGAACTGTATTTACTGCATTCCAAATCATTGACCACAGCAACTAAATGACAGTCAGCCATATCCAATTTTAGTTTCTCAATATAGCTTGTAATACTATCGCTCTAACTGCTTTATAACTAGCAAACCAGTATTGATTTTACTGCATGATATTTTCTTGTTCTTCTGAGGTTAAAGTCCTACAAGAAAAATATGAGCAGGATATGAAAGTTATGCGTGAAGACATAAAGGAGGAAATGAAAAAGCAAATGTCATAATTGATAACGAGGCTCAAACCAGACGTAATCAGTGAAAGTCTATCATGATCATCTAGTCATAATTTAGGACTAATAGCCTTCATATCATCTTACTTGTAAAACCTTATACCGCTAAATCTTTTAATGATTCCCCCCAAGCAGTCATATATTTTTTCAATAAAACACTGTAAAAAATATCATAATACTTCTTTGTATCTCCACTCAACAAGTAAACATGACCACTACTTATTTTTTCTATATCCTCCTGGCTAACATCATAATTGAATAATTTAGTCCATTTTAAAAAAGACTCGGCTATTATTTTGAATACCGCATGTCCGAATACCAATCCCAATTTCTCCTCCCCATCAGACTTTCCCTTGTACTCTATGAATATACTAAATGGTGCTCTAGGGTTTCTGCTAGAAATTTTTCTTGCTAACATTCCAAAATCTATCATCAGATCTCTGTCCCATTGAAATCTGTCATCATTGTGAGCTATATGAAATTCATAAATCCTAGATGCAAGATTTGAGGCAATTTTCGTGACTGTTTCTTTCATTACAGGATGAAATAAGCTATCATCCATAAGGGGCAACTCGGGATTGGCATTCTGTACTAATTCTCTTCTTTTTTTGTCCAATATGGAGCCAACCTCTTCTACTATTATTTCCTCCCATAGACTATATTCAATTTGCCTGCGAGCAATTTTCATGTTCATGTCTATTGTATCATACATTCTTTTATTCAAAAGTAAGCTCTCTATTCTCGGTATATCAGAAATTATAGTCGTAATCGTGACCTTGGTGGTTTTTGTTACCCTTTTGATATTTATCGCTCTTAGTTCCTCAAGTTGTTTAAGGTATCGCTCAAAGGATCCCCCATAAATTTCCTGGCTTCCCCCTGATTCGTTTATGAGTTTATCGATGCATTTACTCTTTAGCATGGAACGCCTAATTTCTCTTATTCCGGTTTTTTGATATTCTTCTAGTAAAACATGTAATATTATTAATTTCTTATCAATATGTTTGGTCCACATTGGACCTAATATTCCACAAGTTTATTTAAGTATACTATTGAAAACGAAAAATACTGGAGTTTACGTAGGAAGCAAAATCCCTAGTATTATTAGAGATTCGATACACAAGGCCGTTTCATGTGGAAGTTATTTGAATATATCCGACTTTGTAAGAGATGCAATCAAGGAAAAATTAGAGCGAGAACGTTATCTATCTATTGACAGAGGTATTATAGAAAGTTGTCTATAACGAACTATAGAGCAGTCGTAAATCAATTCTGTGGAGCTAATGGATGTACAAAAACCGGTATCACAAAAATTGTTTTCGCTATAGGGTTCTCTGCTTTCTTTTGTAAAGAATGTGCATCCATGCTGATCTCGGAAGGCCTAGGAAGTGAGGAAACAAGTGCTGAAAATAAAAAAAAGGCTCTAGGTAGTGTTGTAGAGGCACACAGTAACCCTGTAAAGTCTAGTAGCCCATCATCAAAGGAGATAGATCGAAGACGATAACAGAAGTAGAGGCTAACGATGATTATCGACATAGAACTTATCTCGAACTTTCAAATGAGTTTCGGGAACTTTTTCCAAAAGCTATCAGAGCATTTGCACTTATACCAATGATGTATAATCGTCTCACTCTTGTTGATAATGTATCTCACAAGGAAGCACTGATAAGAATACGAAACGATCATAGGAATCTCGAAGGATTCAGCGCTAGAAATATCCATAGATATCTGCCATCTAGTAACCCAAACATTCCAAGAAGAGTTGTGACACCACGTCATAATAACAGGCTGACTGAAACGAAACAGGTTGAAAAATTCAGTCCTACTAAATACATAGAAACTTTGCATACTGTATCAGATACTATTAATCAAAAAGAGAATGATACAGCAAAGATTTCTTCTCAGGTTAATAATGATATGTCGTCATATACAGAACAAGAACTAAGAAATGAAAACCAACAGCTAAAAGGCAAGATTGAGGACCTGGAACGAAGGTTAGATATAGCAGCTGAAAAAGAAAGTGCTCTTAATGGTGCAATAGTCCAAACTTCATTCAAAACAGCAAATCAAATGCAGCCAACTGAGCCTAGAGAAATCGTCTTAAATTTAGAAAAATTTGGTGCTCTATTATTTATTGATATACATAGCAAAAAGAAGGCTTGCTATCTTCGAGTCGACCAAAGTGGAAAAGTAATAGGACTGAAAATGACGTCAGAAGAACCCGAGCTAAATCAAGATTTGAATGGCTAATTCGTTCAAAAATGTACCAGTAGAATCAGTCCAGATTGTACCAATAGGTCTATTTGCCCAGTGTAGAAAGAACATATCATCAAAAAAGATTGAAGCTTTGGCTATTGAGACATTTAAGAAATCTAAGAAGGGAATTACCTTTGTAGACTTAAGAGAAAAATTTGGGATTAGTAAGAGGCGAGCTCAGCGAAAATTGAAAGGTTGTTGTGAAAAAGATCCTTTTCCTTCTAAAAAAAAGGTTCTTTCGGTTCAAATCGAATAATTTTATATATTCATGCTATTATTATTGCAACTATCAAACAGATATCACCAAGGAGTACGGCAGCCACATTATCCTAAAGCACCGTAATAAACATGCATATCCTAGTAAAGCAGAATTAGAAAGGTTAGGAATATCGGGAAAAGGTATGAGTTGGGAAATATAATATAAGCAACTACAGGCAATTTTTTGGAGGCGCTCGTGATCTACCGGTTTACTAAGCGTTACCATAAAGTAGACTTCTGCGTGTAAGCTCGAATGGTAGACCACCTAGTTGTAATGATCTTCCAATATGGTTGGTTTAGGAAATATGCCCTACAGTATATGAGGCGCCATCTTAAATCACAATGCCGTTAAATATTTCATAGTTTCAGATGTCCATGTAGACACAAGTCTACAAGTCTACCAAACATTTATAGCTATAAGCTGGCATACATACAGCAATAGCCATATTGACTAAAGAAAATGAAGACGGTAAACTAGATGACAAAAACCAAAGAACCAAAGTCTTATCCAACTAAACTCCCGGTAGACTAATTGGAATCATTTAATTTACTTGCAGAGTGCATGTACAAAAATGGGCGTATTGAAAAACCCACTCCATCTTCAATCCTACGAAATAGTATACTACATTTACTCAACAATCGTCATGACAATATTGAAAATTACCGAACATTAAAGTTTTAACAAATAAGTGTATTGATTCGAAAGTGAGATGTAATTATGCTTATCACTTGTATTCTGGTTTGTATATCAAATGTTTCGTATGTGATACGTGATAGTAATATGATAAAGCTAAGTTTAGCATATAATTAATGAAATCAAAACTATGGACTGTTACCTTAGTTATCCAATAAGTGAGCCAGTTCACACCATGTAAGACATATATTTTGATATCGACGCAGTTATTGGGGCATGAATGCAGTTCGTATCCATAAATTCGGCAGTGGACCTCAGGATCTTGTATATGAAGAAGATGTAATGCAACCACATCCCGAAGAAGGAGAAGTTTTGGTTAAAGTTTATGCAACAGGCGTTACACGAAATGAAATAGTTTGGATCTGGTCTAATCCTGATATTTCTCTTCCTATAATTTTGGGCCATGAACTTTCAGGCATTGTAGAAGAGGTTGGCCCTAAAGTAACCAATCAGAGGGTAGGTGAGGCTGTATATGGACTAACCGACACTTTATCAGTCACACGTGATGGTGCAGAAGCAGACTATGTTATCGCGATAGATTCAGAGATTGCACCAAAACCACAGTCTATTGATCATGAATATGCTGCGGGTGTTCCAATGGCTGGGCTTACAGCATGGCAGTCACTTTTCGACCATGCACATCTGTCATCAAAAGATACGATACTCATTCATGGAGCAGCCGGTGGCGTGGGTAGCTTTGCAGTACAACTTGCTCGATGGACTGGAGCACATGTCATTGGAACAGCTTCAGAATACAATTCCAGTTTTTTAAAAGATTTAGGGGTAAACGATGTGATTGACTACAAAAAAACAAGTTTTGAGGATAGAGTACATGACGTAGATGTAGTATTTGATACTGTAGGTGGAAAGATGCTTGAAAGATCTTGGCAAGCACTTAGGAAAGGAGGTAAGCTCGTGTCTGTGGCTAGTCAAGATGTTCCCACAACTTTTGATAAACTTCCGGCATA
>Ga0193723_1001144_pt1 | contig 10280 bp, 21 predicted proteins | sample H2m2metaG_FD_143042 | JGI IMG/M metagenome (GOLD analysis project Ga0193723, IMG submission 143042) | Soil microbial communities from a riparian zone of the East river system, Colorado, United States - H2m2 | ecosystem: Environmental > Terrestrial > Soil > Riparian zone | place: USA: East River... | reverse complement strand
AGCAGAGCCAGTCTTGCCTATCTTATACATTTTCTTTCGGCCTGAGCACCGTATACAGCGTCTCATACCTTCTTTTACTTCGGTTCCTTTTCGTAAGTCCATAAAATATCCTTTTTAAGTGTGTATATAGACTTTATCACAAGACTGACTTTGATTTAAAGTTTTTCATTTATTTTAATTGTTTTCAAAACGTATGCTTGACATACGCTTTGATGGTTGATATACTTATCTCAAGTCTAGGCACTACCGCAAAGACGCAATAAGAAGGGCTTAACAATGAAACCAGCAATTACACAAAAAAATATTGATCAAATAATTTACAAACTTAGAGGTGTAGATATAAAAATACAAGATCATACGCATGGGTTTATAGTTTTCAATACATTATGTATATTATCTCCAAAGATAAATGCAATGATTGATTCACATAAAGAAATAGATGAAGTATTGATGAAATTAATACAAAAAAAACTTATCGTTGATGAATATATATCTACATTGGAATGTTCTATGTTAGAAGAAGGATTGTTTCAATGCTCTTTCCCAAAAACATATCTTTAATATTTATGGGATCTATTCTCATTTAGATACAGACGGATTGCTTCAATTGCTTCCTCGCTACTGTATGAAATGACAATGGTATAATTATACAGTCTCAGTTTCTCATGAAAAGCCTTCTGAATTGGGGATAATCTCCCCTTTTTAGATTTCATCTCAATGAATAGGCCTGGAATAACTTTTCCTGTACTTTTATCAAATGTGGGTACTAGCAACTGCAAATCCGGAACACCAGATGTAAGCCCCATAGCCTTCGCTCTAACACGCTGCATAAGGCCGAGATTAACACCAGCTGGGTAGCCGATTAGGAGGTCGCTAATCTCGGGATACTGCATCTTAAACCACTTAAGGAGGCTTATTTGCTCAAGTGATTCACTATATTTCATGGCGTCCTTGCCTATGTGTTTAGCTTACTCTGTTTGCCAACTCTATCAGCTCCTCGAAATCTTCCTCGGCGCCTTTTATTGTTGTAAACATTTTTATGCAACATTCAGCTTCATCCCTCAAGTAGACAAGTCCACTTTCTGAGCAAACCAACTCTCCTCCGTGAATTTCGTTCATCTCGTCTTTTTGCAAATTTTTCATCGTAGTCTCCTTTAATTAAATCGTAATTTACTATAGCGCATTAATACGTAGAAGCGGATACTTTTTCTTTATAGCTTTCAACTTTACCTTTGGTTCGTTTTCTGAATTCTTTTTAGCACGTCGTTGTATCCTGGACAGCTCTTTAAAAAATCTTTCTTTATAGAGCAGCTCTTGATCATCTTCGCTTAGACCGGCTATATCGGTGCCTTCTAAAGCCTTAGTATGCGCTCTTCTTTGAATACCATCTTCTTCCCAGTCTACGTGCATTTTATTCATATTTGCATTCCTTTTGCAGTTAAAAATTAATCCTAGCGAAAATAATTTATCATAAAACTGAATTTAAGTTATCCACATTTTCTGTGGGTAAGTATGTGTGTTGGATGCGCTCTAAATATTTTTCTATTGAGTTATAAGCCAAACCCGGAAAATTTATTATTTTTTTACCTTTTTCTCGATAATACGTGACAGCTTTTTTGACGCACTCAATCATGCTGATTTTGTATGCTATGCAAACTTCCTGATTTAGAACCATTTCACATAAAATATCAAATTGCTCCCCAATAAAATTTTTATCCAGCATTTGAAAAACCTCGTACGGCAATTTTGTTTTGTTTTGTGGAACTGTTCCAGGACGCAGAGATTGCGGTATTTTTTCACTCCAGTGCATCCCGGGTTCGTCTGGTGCTTGCGGAAGACAATCGCTCGCTTTTGGCTCGATTTTTTCCGGATATGGTCCCACATTTACGTGTAAATGCTCATTCTGGAGTTCGTCATAGCTCAAAACTGGCCCGTTAAGGTTGATTTTTCTCGCGACTGGTTTCGTATGCTGTGCAAAATCGCTCAACGTATGGTTCTGATCTTTTTCAAGATATTGATCATGAATATGGTGGTCTTTTTTTTGTGGTATTTCTTCCAAAACGGTTGTATCTATTGGATTTTTTGGTGTTCTCTCCATAATTTTATATCGAACATTTGTTCGGTTATTTTTAATAATATAGTGATAAACATCCATACCTAGTTCGGTAGGTTCGGCTTTATATATTTCTAGATGCTCTCCGGTAGGATTGAAGTATTTTATTAGACCTGCTTTAAGAAGCAGTTTTAAAATTCTAATTTGTCGGTCACCTACGTTTTAATCATAATGATAAACCCTAAGTTTTCTTCCCAATGTATGTTGTCCAGTTACACATTGGTTGGGCAAATTAATATGCCTCCAAATTATTTGTCTAAGCAAAGCAGCTGCTGAAGATTTTCTTTTTGTGTTGGGATGCTGAAATAATGGGTAACGAAGACTTTCAATATGGTCAATCTGCGTTTGAGTACGGTAACTTACACTGAAACTGGGTTTTTTTGAAGTATTTTCAAAAATTAAGCTGGTTGCTTGATTCGGGAGGTTGACTTGGGCGTTTGTTTGTTTTATCATCTGTTTTCAATTGTTCCTTTAGTCGGGGGCTTTTGTTTTCTTCTTCTTGTTGGGGAAGTTTCTCTTTTTGCTTCTTGGTAGGAAGTATCTCTTAGAAAAGCGGCGTCAACCGCCCTAAGAAAAATTATTGTTAAGTGTTATATTTTATTTTTTCGTTCCCGTACATATTACGATATTTTTATGAAATGTAAAATATTTTTTAAAAGTATCGTATAATGTTCTTAGCCGGCTTTGTTATCTGAACATATCAATTCCCTTCAGATGAGTAAAGTCCTTCTTGAGTAATGAAATATTACAGATTTCAGAGCCGGCTACTTAATCTTCAAATCAATCCATTTTTAATCTTCATTTTTTTATCTCTTTGTGCCATGCTGGAAATACAGCATTTTACAAGGAGTATATTACTGTGCCATTTTTCAAACTACTTAGCGACAATCCTGATGATTATGAATCAGAAGACGGTCCTATGCCTGAGCCTCAAAATGACCCCGAATTCGAAATAGAATCAACTGCTAGCGAGCATTACCTTGAGCTATTGCTAGACACAGGGGAGCTTCTCAGCATTCCCCTAGAGTGGCTTATAGGCGCTGCTAGATATTACAACTTTCATGAAGGCAAAGATTCATGTGGAAACATACATTGATATCCACGTATTTTTTGTTGTTCTATAAGCTTATCTGCCGCGTCAAGAAGGATTTTTTCAGCCCACAAACTTGGTTTAAGCATATCTCTATGACATGCAGCCATTACTTTCTTTTCATCAGCAGGCAAGAAGCGTACAGAAAACGAACCACCTTTTCTTTGATCTGGGGTTTTTATATTTGCCATTTTTATACTCCAACTAAATTATGGTTAAAACTTAAACAGAATGTTAATTATTATTTTGTATTATGTCAAGCAATGCAGCAAATAAAAATAATTAAATATTTTGCTTGACGTACGGTTTGAAAAGTTGTATTCTTGTTTTATGTCGTCAATTGTGTCGACAATAACGAGAGAAGGACTTAAAAATGAACGAAAAAGAACTAGCTACACGAATAAGAGAATACGAAAATAGATTAATACGATTTTTTTTCCCAGATCAAAACAATGAATCTGGCTTAAACCAAGGAGGGTTTTAATATGTGCATGGAAATGTATCACGGCGATGAGGATTTTATTGAAGAAGTGCCACATGAATCAGATCCAACATGGCATATGAACTGGGATTATCCTACATATGCAATGGAAGATACTAAGATTAACAATGACCCACTTTGGGCAGCTTAAGGAGATGGATATGATTGACTATTCTTTAATGACGATGCTTACGGCTATTTTCGTTATCACTTTTTCTCTGGGTGTATCTACCATATTTTTGTGTGTAGATTTATACAAAAGGTTAAAAAAACGAACTGAGAAACCCAGGCAGTTTGTATATAGTTTTAAAATGGATCTAATATCCCGTGAGCAGAGGGTTGCATAATGCCAAGGGAACACATGATAGGGATTTTATGTATGATAATTTTATACGTTGCATTCTTTGTTATATATAGAAAGCATTCTGAAAATATAAAGAAAAAAGAATTACTTGAAAAAACTGAAAATGCAATCGATGACAATAAAGGTGAGCTATGAGTTTAACAGCAAAGCAATTAGAAGAAAGACTTGATTATGTATGTGGTTCAGATGCCTCGATTATTGTGGGTATATCACCATATAAAAATCAAATACAACTTTGGCAAGAAAAGACACGACAAATTCGTGCTGAGGATATCTCGCATAAGCCATATGTAAAAGCCGGTAATTTCTTAGAGCCTGCTGTAAGGTCCTGGTTTGAACAAGAAACCGGATTAACTGTCACTTTAGAACCTAAATTGTTAGTTCATAATGATATAGAATACATGGCAGGAAATATCGATGGTTGGGTTGGAGATGACGCAATATTTGAAGCAAAGACCGCGTCTTATGATACGGGCTGGGGCGAGCAAGGCGACAATACGATTCCTGATCATTATTTATGCCAGGTCTCTCATTATATGGCAGTTGCGAATGTGAAACGTGCATATGTAGCTGTACTAATCAGAGGAAATGATTTTAGACATTATGTAATTGATAGAAATTATAAGCTAGAAGAAATGTTGTTGCGCAAACAAAAAGATTTCTGGCATTGTGTAAAAACAAAGACTGCGCCAAGGCCTTTAAGTGGATCTGAGGTTATTAGTCTGCATGGTTATAAAAGTATAAAAGAGCCTGTCGTTGCTGATGGGGATGTACAACAAGACTTAATTACATTAGATGAGGTGAAAGCAACCATAAAAAAGTTAGATATCCATAAACAAGAACTCGAAGATAAAATAAAAATATTTATGGGACAAAATGACACTTTGCTGTCTCAATCAGGTAAAATAGCAGTTACGTGGAAACCTGCTAAGAATACTACACGTTTTGATTCTTCATCTTTCAAAGAAGATGAGCCAGAAACGTACAGCAAGTATACTAAAGAATTTTCTGCGTCACGTAGATTTGTATTAAAAACTCAAGAAGGACTAGAATTATGAACGAAATCAAACAAGAAGATACCACAAGAATTATTGTACATGCATATCCAACATTACTTAGAATGGAAGACTTGCTAAGCAAACTTCTTCCTGCAGAAATGTGTGTAAAACGACTCATCCGTCTTTTTTATGCTGAACTCGCTAAAAATCCCTCTTTAAATAACTGTACTACTGAATCAATCTGTGGTGCTATAATGTCCTGCGCTCAACATGGACTAGAGCCTGGAATAGCAGGGATGGTTTATTTAATCCCGCGCGGTGGCAAATGCGCATTTATGTTGGGGTACAGAGGAATGATTACATTAAGCAGACGTTCAGGCACACTCACATCTATAGAAGCATCCTGTGTATATGAAAAAGATCACTTTAAAATTAAAAAAGGAACCAAACCAGATTTAGACCACGAGCCAGCTATAGTTGATCGCGGCGAAATGCTTGGTGTATATGCTATTGTGACATTAACAGATGGTTCGAAGCAGTTTGATTTTATGAATATGAGCGATATATCTGCTGTTAGAGGACGTTCTCCAACACGCAATAGCGGTCCTTGGGTTACCGATTTTGAACAAATGGCTCAGAAAACGGTCATCCGTCGTCTTCTTAAGCTTGCTCCAATATCCATCAACTTAAGTTCAGCAATATCTCTTGATGAAGCTTCTGATTATGGTGACCAAGGCCTTGAGATTCTTGGGCGAGAAGCTATGGCATCCATGGAACCTGCACAAAATATAGTTGATATACAAAGCCAATCGGATAGGCTAGCTGATAGATTGGGAGGTAAGTAATGCTGAATTGTATTTGTACATTTATTATTTGTGTAATTATTTGGGAAACGTTATTCTAATGAAAGTTATATAACATATAATAAAATTATATTTAAACTTCAAATATTGTGATATGTTTTTAATTGGGGGAGGTTCCTAGAATTATCCTTCCCCATTACTAATAAATAAAGGAAGTTTTATGAATATAATAAATAATAAGGAAACACATAGCGTTTCTGGTGGATATGTAAATTTATCGTACGAAAACAATTGTAAATTAAGTCGAACAACAGAAACACGAATTATATTTACGATGCAATTTGATGGCTCAACGCCTCCTGAATTTCAAACAAGAATAGATGCTGGGGAAAGCTTTGAAAGCATGAAAGCTGATTTACGCATGTATCATACAATCAGACATATGATGAAGGCACAGAATCCACAACTATTTTCAGAATAATAAGGAACATTAATGAAATTATTAACCATGCAGAATTTGCATCAAATATCTGGTGCTGCTACCGTAGATTTACGACCACAACCCTGTTACAACCCAAACTATCAAGCATTTAAACCTACAGACCCAGTTGTTGTAGCGATGGCTGCAGGTAACGCTGCTTTTTTTGGATGTATGGGTGGGATGAGGATGGGTGGTCTTCCTGGATGTGTATTTGGTGGATCACTAGCAGCGACAGGGACAATGACTTCAATCATAATGGCTGATTCATATAAGATGTGGAAGCACGCAAAAGACAATAAATAATAAAAATGAGAAAAGCAGGATGCTATTGGATCGAAAGGATATTCGAAAAAAAATAAGCAAAAATCATAATGGGACTTATAGATTTATTAAAGATTATGAATTTCCAGATTATTGTCAGATTATAAATGGCGTAAGATTTTGGGATGAGCATGATGTGGATAATTGGATTTCCGATTTTTTTATTGCAGATTATATGGAAACTCAATTAGATCTATCTTCGGATGAGGATGTAATTTTTGATGCTAGAATAAAATATACAGAAATATTAACAAATGATAAATATTAAGAGACTTTAAAATGATAATTCTAGATAAAGGAACGATATCTAAAATAGACCGCATGAAGCATAATGAAAAATTACAAATTGGACTGAGAACTATTTATGTATTAGTTTTAATAATTGGAACATTAATAGCTGCAGTATCAGGACGATTTGAAGAATTTAGTCGTCTTATCGTCATATGTGTCATCTCTACATACGTAGTCGGAATTATTTGTGATTGCGCAAGAAGCGACTTTGATACAGTTTTACAAATTCTTGAATATGATCGATCCAAGTGGGCTGTTGAGAATGTAGAACCTAGGATAAATAAAAAGACTCATGAATAAACCAAGTACAAAATTTTATGCTGACGTTGAATCATTGATTGAATCAGTTCTTTCAAAAGAACAAGAAGAGCTTGTAAAGAAAATAGTAAAAACAGATCTAATTCTGAAAAAGCATTGGGAAAATGATTTTGAGAAAATTAGAAAAGAGACATTAGCACAGCATTGCTTTGATTTATTTGAATGTCTAGAAATGATGCTGGTAAATATTGATAAAGCTGCTGAAGTGCAAAAGCATCTTAAGTCTCATAACTAGTAGGTGACAAATCGTAACCGACTGAAATGGTGACAAATCGTAACCGGTTCAAAACCAACAATATCTTAAGATGTACGAAGAAACCGTACAACTTGTAAGGATTCCTTACAGGTTCGAACTAGTGACTTATGGTTACAAGTTCACGATGTTCACATGTTCACATAAAATGTGATACAATCCAAAAGCTGCCGATTCCTTTATGGCCATCTAATATGATAGTTTATGTTCACACCTTCACTGCTATTAAATATCCTTTCTGATAGGCAGCGTCCAAAGAAAGATTTCCAACCAAAAACTTCAAAAAACACAGTCAGAAACCTTAAGAAAGAAACTTTTTCGTGATAAGTGTGATTATGATTATAATCACCCCTATTATTTACAGTATATTACACACTTAGAAAGTTAACAGCCTGAAAGTAATTATTCTTCAAGCTGTCCAACTTAGAAAATCTATTTTTAATGTCTTTCCGGTCATTTACCTCACATTCATTACAAACATCATCATCATAAAGAAAGTCAGAAAACACAAACAATGACACAAATATCATCATAAGAAACATCATCAAAAATATCATCTTACCTTGCTCATTCATTGCTGTTCAGGCTCAGCAATGCCGTCTATTCTACGTAACCACCATTTGCACTCATTAAGCTGTCCTGTCACTGCAGTATGATGGCTTACAATCTTTTCAATTTCTTTTTCTAATTGTGCAACACGTTCAACTACTTTTTCTCGATTCATATATTATTCCTTGTTTTACTGTAATACCGGTTAAGTAGCCGGCATTTACAGTTTTATTAAAGTTTAAAAGTTTATTGAGCCGCAATAAATACGACATAATTTAAAAGACAACTTACACCTGGATCTCCACTAAATGTCACATCAAAGTTTCCTGTTCCTGCTGTAGCGTTTAAAACAGATACTGCATTACTTGATGATTCAATAGTTGCAACAACAACAGAAGCCGTTGTTACTCCAGCAACAGTTACTGTAATTGGACCTGCGCCTGCTCCCCCAATATTGGCTGTAGTAGCAGCTTTAATATTTGCAGAAAGCTGGACAGCGGCAGTCGCAATACCAGAGTCTCCAACTAACCCACCTGTACCTGAAGAAGCTAACAAATGCGCTGTAGTAAATGGTGTTGCAGTAGCACCAACTAATACACGACCTAAAGCGTTGCCCGCATCTGGTATGCTATATACTGTTGCTTGTCCATGAGCCACATTCGACAAGGTAACTAATGTATCTCCAGTGTTGTCTACTGCGGCTATTTTAAATGATCCCTTTAATGCAGTTGTTGGGAATGAAGACAATGTTCCCGCTGTTCCTGATGAACCCGCACTAATGTTACCGGCAGTTACAGCCAAACTTCCAACAGTTATTGATTGCGTACCGGTTGTTTTGGAAACAATAAAATTAGCGGTGCTCGCGCCACTATCAGGAATAGAATAAACAGATGCCTGACCATGTGCAGCATTAGAAATAGTTACTAATGTGTCACCAGTGTTAGCAACAGCCGTTACACGCAATGAACCTTTAGATCCAGTTGCTGGGAATGAAGCTAGATATCCTGCAGTTCCTGAAAGGCCCGCTTGTATATTTCCACCATTAATTGCAACGCTGGTATTATCTGCTAACGTGCCAACTGTATCTGTGAATACAGCCATATGATTTGCAATAGTTGGCAAAGTAATAGAACCTGGAGCAACAGCACTTGGAGACAATGTCCAATGACCTGATGCAAATGTAACTTCAAGCCAGCTTGCATTTACGGTTGCTGAATTTGGTGTTGGTCTTGTCTGGACAAGAGCCATCATTCCGTTTTGTAATGGTACATTCTCTGCAAACATATGATCTAAAAATCCAGTAGCCAATACTTCAGCTAATGTATTATTAGTCTGAATTCTAATTATTGCTGGAACGGTTCCACCTTGGCCTGCTTCATTTACTGTAAAACTTAAAATTGTCATTTCCTATCTCCTTATATTAATAATCTATTTACTTTCCCTTGTGTCCTCATTTTTTATGTCAACAGGTTGTACCATAAAATCAATTTTTCCATCTAATGAGCCAGAAGGCAAATTAAATGAATTCTCTAGTTGTGTCTCTATAACTTTTTCAATAATTTTTTCATTTTTAGTTTCATCATTTTTTGTAACCTTAGAATAAATCATAAGGCCTACTCCTGTTAACAACGCAATTGTTACTATTATTGTTGTTACAGGCATAAAAAATGCCCCTAAAAATATATAAGCTATTTTTTTCAATTACTTTATTAAGGAACCGCTATTATATAATATGTAACAGTCGCATCTATCGTTGATCCAGTTCCACCTGTAAAATTTCCACTACTAGAAAGGGCTATTGCATAATTGATATCGGCTAAACCATTAGCAGCTGGAGTAATAGTTGGAACAGATACAAAATAATAAGTTGTTGGCGCATTAGAAACTATATTCCCGGTTACCATGCCAGACAATCCATTTGCACCTGAAACAACGCCAGTACTACCAACAAATATTACACCCGCTATAACAATTTTTAACACAAGACTCGTCACTATTATAATGTTTCCGGCTCCAGGTGCGGCTATAAGAGTATATGGAACGGATCCAGTATTATTAAAATCAGCTAAAGGTATATTTACAGTTGCTGTTGTTAATGCTCCTCCGCCAGGCGCCTGAAAACTCGGTATTGCTGCATTCCCATTGGAAGTTAAAACATAACCAGAAGTTGCAAGACCAGTGGATGCAACCTGTAAAGCTCCAGTAGCCGTTGTTCCAG
>Ga0193723_1001143_pt1 | contig 10285 bp, 6 predicted proteins | sample H2m2metaG_FD_143042 | JGI IMG/M metagenome (GOLD analysis project Ga0193723, IMG submission 143042) | Soil microbial communities from a riparian zone of the East river system, Colorado, United States - H2m2 | ecosystem: Environmental > Terrestrial > Soil > Riparian zone | place: USA: East River... | reverse complement strand
CGTCTCGGTTCCTATGAAAAAGGGAGTGCTGAGGAAGAATTTTTTTATCGAAAAATTCAAGAGTGCAGCAGCGATAGCCCCAATTGCGACGATGGAGGCCGCGACGCGGTTCGAGCGGAAGGTGCAGACCCCAAGAAGAACTAGGGGCAACCCCAGCGCAAGATAAGGTTCGTAGGTGTGGATGATCGCTGCGTATAGGATGACCAGGCAGAGAGCGCGTCCAACCGTCGGTCGCTCGAAAAAAGGCCAGGCTATGATGAGGATGAGCAGGAAAAGAGCGATGGCCAATCCCACGGTCAGGGCTGAGTCTTGCATGAAAAGGTAAGTGCAGAACCGGTTGAAAATCGCAATCGCCGTCATCGCGATGCTTATGAGGAGCGGAAGACGAATCTGTCGATAGAGGATGTAAAAGAATAACAAGCCGTTCGCAGCGTGAAGCATCACAGAAACCAAGGCAACGGCGCGGAAATCGCATTTCGTCACATGCGCGACGGTGCCGAAGAGGAGGGCGGTCACCGGTCGAAATTTGTAAAACGAGATTGTCATCTCGTTATAGCCGGTGAATCCTCGCTGCGCCGCCGGGAACGAACGCAAATCGTCTCCGGCGAAGACGGTGAATTGGAAGACATCGTACCAAGCGCAGATTGCGAGGTACAATATCATCGGAATGACCAGCCAAAGCGGCAGCAGACGCAGTTTCGCCGCAACCATTGTTGTTACTCGATTCCAATTCATACAACGATTGCCAGCCGGTACGGGACGCCGATCGCGCGCGGGTAATGCATACCGTCGGCACCACTGTCGGAGACCATCCCTAGTCCATGCGTACTACGTGTGTGGCAAGGCCACGCGAAGAGCTTCCAGATGTCACAAAGAAACAACGAAATGCGGACCAGACCGAATACAAGAAAGCTCTCTCGCAGCACCGGCGGGCAGCGGCCCGGCCCTTTCGTTGATTCACGAGAGATTTCTCGGGTTTGGGTGGTCAAAGTGGTGCCAGTTTAGTCGCTCCGTTAGCGCTGCGACGAAATGCTTTCCGCCGCCCGGCAATGCGCCCGAATGACTTTCGAACTCGTGATTTGCCGCAAAACCTTGCGCTGCCGGATTGGGTGCAACAAATTTCTCCTTTAGCCTGTCTCAACACGGGTCGATGCGCTGAAAGCGTCGCGTTCTTTCCGAAGTTTGGCGATTAATTTTTGGGCTTCGCAGTATTTCCTTCCCAGATCGCAAAAATATCGGACCTGTTGATTAAATTCAGCTTCCAATTTTTCAGCAACGCTCGCTGACGCCTCACGCTGCTGTGGGCAATTCTGAAGTTCATCACTCAATTGCCTGGCTCGTTCGACGATGGCCGGATCGGTCGCGGGATCGGTCGCATTAAAATCGACCGGCACATTGGCGCTGTTGATACGTTGCGCGAGAGGCTCCAGACATTCTGGAGCGTATGGTTCGCCGAGGAAAGCAAGTAACGAGCGTATAGCGGACTCAGGCTGCTCGACGAGATGTGAATAGCGCATCCGATAGACCACATCCGGGCCATATGCCTGTTCCGCCTCGACACAGCAATTGACTTTTCGAAGCCAATATTCATAGGCGGCTTGCTCGTTAGCGACCAACCGGTTTCCACCGTCGGGAAAGAAATTTAGCAACGAGCGCGCTACATCTGTGACGTTTCGAACCAGATGAACGAAGAGGGCTTGGGGGAAAAGTTTGCGGAGTCCGCAAATGTAAAAAGAATATTCCGGCGTGCCGTCCACCCAACGGGATTTGGGTTCGTCCACGGACCGGGAGACCTTGAAAGGCGGGGGCAACCACTCAGCCTTTCGCCGGAGATCCATGTTCTCAAACTGTCTTCGATGGGTCACAATCAATTCGTTAATAGTTTGGCCGAAGAATGCGAGAAACTCTTCACGTCGAATGAAATTTGCGCTGAGCTGCCCGCGTTCTCCGCGCGCGCTACCGCGTTGATAGCCGATGGCAGCGTCGATCGCAAAAAGGCCCAGCCAGTCTGATTCTTCCTGTGGAAGAATATTCGGGTGCTGGCCAAGGCACCAGGTGAGGATGGTCGATCCCGATCGGCCTGAGCTTACGATAAAAATCGGCTTACTCATTGGTTCAACCAAAGATGGCATTTCGTCGTAAAAGCTTTAAGACAGGCTCTGTGCAGACTCAATCTTGGCGGTTAGCATTCTTAGTTTTTGTCCTTGTATTACCCTGATGTGCTTATCGCTAAACAAATGCCGCAAGCGTTTCCGCGCCGCTTCGAATGAATAATCCGCTTTCGTTTTCTTGACGCCGTTCTCCGAGAGCCGGTTCCAAAGGTCTTCTAATTCATAAAGGTCGATCAAGGCGCGCGCAAAATCTTCCGGCTCGTCCGCAACCAGAATGTCTTCATGATCGGTCAGCTCCATTCCTTCCACGGCGAGGGAGGTTGCGACAACCGGCACACCAAATCCCATACTTTGGTTGATTTTGCCTTTCACCCCTGCACCCCAGCGCAATGGCGCGACGGATAATTTAACACTCTCAAAAAAAATCCGGACGTCACGCTGCAATCCAGTGACAATGACGTCGTCGTTCGCCAACGCAACTATCTCCGGAGGCGCTTTGTCCCCGATGATATAGAACTTGGCATCGGGAAGGCGATTGCGTACCAGTGGATAAATTTTCTCCATGAAAAAGAGAACTGCATCAATATTCGGTGGATGTTGGAAACCGCCAATGAACAGAAAATCCCGGCGCAGCGAAAAAGGCGTTAGAGAGCCAGGCACATCAACAATGTTGGAGACGATTTGAATGGACTTGTCTGGCCATCTTTCCTTCAGAATTCGATGCTCGGCGTCGCTGACGACCCATGTCTCATCGGCTTGATCGACTAAATCATATTCAAGCTGTTGCTTGTCTTGAGCCTTGCGGCGGAGTTCGGAATCGTCGATTAACTCCGCTTCGCGATTTTCGCGGAGAAAATGCAGGTCGACAGTATCGAAAATGATACGGCTTTGCGGCGCATTGAGACGCACATCGGCAATGTGCTTACGCGCAAAGTCACACCGGCTAAGCACGACGGCGTCAAAGCGCGAGCCGTGTGCCGTGAGATAGTCACAGACCTTTTTAATGTAAGGATAATAAACGATTTCGATTCCGCGCTTTTGCAGTTCATCGGCGTACGGTGGTATGTCAGCCAAATTATCTGGGATGAATGTCACGCGATGTCCCAAAGTGCGCAGAATCTTTAAGATCTGGAACATCCGCAGTGAGCCGGAATCCCGATCGGGCATCGGAAGATGATGGTCGATTACGAGAATGTTCTTTCCGCCCGGCGGCGGCTGACTTAGCGATGTGAGATCGCCCGTAGCCGGTCTTTCCATCAGTTCGGCAGCCCAAGTTTCGGCAAAGGTTAACCGGTTAATATCCTGGTGTTTTTTCGTGCCTGCTAATAGATCAGTGCCGCCGGTAACACCTTCGTAGTGAATTACCTCACTGAGCGGCTGGTACAATACCTTGTAACCGGCCTTCCGGATCTTGAACGATAGATCAGTATCTTCGTAATAGGCAGGCGCGTACTTCGGATCAAACCCTCCAAGGTTCTGAAAGAGCGATTTTGGAATCATCAAAGCGGCCGCCGAACAGTAATCGACTTCTCGCAGATAATTGTATTCTGGTTTCTCCGGGTCATCGAACTTGCCATAATTCCAGCCCGAAGCATCGCGCCATATAATTCCGCCGGCTTCCTGCAACCGACCGTCCGGGTAAACGAGTTTTGAACCCACGACTCCTGCCCGCGGCTCTTCAGCGAAGGTGTCAAGCAAGGCGCTAAGCCAGCCCGGCTTAACGATGGCGTCATTGTTCAGGAAAAATAGATACTTACCGCGCGCCTTCTCCACCCCTCGATTGCAGGAAATGATAAAACCCGAGTTCGCCTCGTTGCGTAGATAAACAACACCATCCATCCGCGGGACAAGTTCAGCCGTCTCATCCGTGGAACAATCGTCCACAACAATCACTTCGAAGCACGATTGTTCTTGGACAGTCTTTAGCGACGCAAGACAGGCGTGGGTGAATTGAAACTGATTGAACACAGGAATGACGATTGAAACATCGACTTCCTCGTGTGCGGGAAAATGGATCGACTCAACCGGCAGCGACGGAACAGGAGGTCCAACAGCGTTAACATACTGAGTGCTTCCTTCCGAATCGGTGCCGGGACACTTCGGCGTGGCCGCGAATTGGAGCGCCTTGATTTCGTCTTCGATGCGCGCGATTTCGGGATGGGAAGCGCGCCATTGCGAATAGGCGGTCACAATTTTTTCGAGGTGGCCATAGCCCGGCAATACCTTCCCCGTGAGTAATTTTGCCTGAATTACACCTCCTGGATTCGCCAACTTCCAGCGGCGGGACGAACGCAAACGCGCCGCCGCCTTTTCCGTATCATCAAGTAAATGCAAAAGCCTTCTTGTATCCCAAAGCTGTTTGCGCAAGCGGTTTGTCAGCTCCACGACGAGTTGCTCCTGTTCCGCCAGGCTAATGCTTTTGTTGTGAAGCAAGTGATTGATTTGCGTAACGCGATCTCTCAAATCATCGTTAGCCTTGGCAATTTCGGCCATATCTTTATGAACCTTCGCAACTTCAAACTGATGCGTCGCTGCCCGCTCCGATAAGAGCCTTTCCAGTTCACTAACCTTGGCAAAAAGTTCGCGCAGCTGGAGCCGATACGCCTCCAGTTCACTAACCTTGGCGAAAAGTTCGCGCATCTGGAGCCGATACGCCTCCAGTTCACTAACCTTGGCGAAAAGTTCGCGCATCTGGAGCCGATACGCCTCCGCTTGTGCCGAGCTTTTGGAGGCCTCCGCAAAGAGTTCGTGCATCTGCAGCCGATAGGCCTCCGCTTGCGCTAAAGCTGCTTTAGAAGCCGTGCCCGATTTCTTTAAGCTGGCTTCAGGCTCGAACCCCCATTCTAATAATCGCTCAACGCGTCCGGCCTGATCGACTTTCTCCCGGAACAAAGCCGCGACTTCTGGCCATCTGACTTCGGGATCCACGCTAACAGCGCGGTTATCGATAAAAGGATCAGCGCATTGACAATATTGCTGCACGGCCGGGTCATCGTGTAATCGGCTGAACAAGAAAAGAGCCTCGCCCGATCGTTCACAGCGGTCGCAGAATTCTTCGAACGTAGGCGCTCTGGTCATGTAGCTCATGGCGGACCGGTGAAAGACCACGCGCAACCCGAACCTCGATAGGCGGTATCCTAATTCAATGTCCTCGATTCCTGGGGCCCGGAACTGTCGATTAAAGACTCCATGTTTGGCGAGAAGCGATCGTTTACACGAACAGCGGCCGGCCCAGAGATAGGTAAAGTCGAGCATTTGCCCGTCCTTGAGATCACCATAGGCGAAAAGAAAACGTCCAATATCTGTGACGTAGTGCATCAAAGGTGTCACTGAAAGCGTCGGCGCCCATGTCGTATAGCCAAGGACGGCGATATTCTCCTCCGGATGACGTTTGTGCGCTTTTAAATGTTGTTCGAGCAAGCGACGATCGGCGATATCGTCATCATCGAAAAAAAGCAGAATTTTGCCGCGAGACGCCAGGATACCGGTGTTCTTCGCGGCCGATGTGCCCGAGTTATCAATATGGAGGTACTTTAACTCGATCCGCGAGACAAACTCACGACACACCTCCGGCGTCGAATCTTTAGAACCATCGTCGACGACGATCACTTCGTAGCGATTCTTCGGGATGGTCTGGGCAGCGAAGCTCTCCAGAGTGTTGGCCAACATCGCGGCGCGATTAAACGTCGGAATTATGACGCTGATGGCAGGCGATCTAGTTTCCATGTGCTCCGTCTTGAGCAGTCAGGGCTAATGACATTCGCTTATACCTCGCAGTTAGCATGTTCCGTTAAGGTCTTGAGCCATGCGCCGTAATCGCGGATGTAATCGTCGACGGGGGACCTTGGCGGTTGCGGGATGTGCATGTTAGCGGTCAGGCCGCTACCTTTCGTAAAGCTGAGACAACGGTCGAAATTTGTTCATCGGTCAACTCTGCGTACATCGGGAGCGACAGGCATCGTTCACAAAACGCTTCGGTCACCGGTAGATCGCCGCGGCGATAACCAAGGAATGCGTACGCCTTTTGCAGGTGAATAGGCAGGGGATAGTGGAGACCGGTTTCAATGCCGGCCTCCTGCAAAACACTCCGGACGCGGTCGCGATCCTCACATTCGATGGCATAACAGTGCCATACACATTCGCACTCGGGAAAAGACGCAGGCAACTTGTAGGACGAATCCTTGAGCTGTTTGCCGTAGCACGCCGCGCGGCCAGCACGAATCGCATTCCAACTGTCGAGCCGTTTTAGCTTAATGGCGAGGACTGCTGCCTGGAAGCTATCCATTCGGTAGTTGTATCCGATCTCATTGTGGAAGTATCGCTCGTTCTGCGCGTGATCACGCAAGGAACGGGCACGCTGTGCGATCAGAGCATCATTCGTCGTCAAAGCGCCACCTTCGCCATAGGCGCCTAGATTCTTGCCCGGGTAAAAGCTAAAGCACGCGATTCGTCCGAATTGGCCAACCCGTTTGCCGCGATATCGTGCTCCGTGCGCTTGTGCGGCGTCCTCGATAACAGGTATACCATGTTGAGCAGCAATCGCGTTGATCCTGTCCATTTCCGCAGGCATACCATAAAGATGCACTGGAATTATAGCTTTTGTCTGGGGAGTAATGGCGGCTTCGAGTTTAGTCGGAGACATGGTCCGACGTGCAGCATCGATATCAACAAAAACTGGCGTTGCACCCACATAGCTGATTGCCCAGGCAGTCGCGATAAAACTCATGGCGACGGTGATGATCTCATCCCCTGGACCAATATCGAGGCAGCGCAGCGCAAGATGAAGGGCGCTCGTCCCGCTGTTCAAGCTGATGCAGTAATTGACGCCACAATAAGCTGCGAATTCCTCCTCAAATTTTGATGTCCGTGGTCCCTGCACAAACCACGCGGATTCGCAAATTTCTTCCAATGCCTTCAAAACTTCGGATCGAATGGTGCGGTATTGAGCTTGGAGATCGACGTACGGGACCATTGTCCTGTTCTCTGTTTTGTTTTGGTGTGTTGTCATTGGACCAGTATCAGCAATACAACTATCGCCTCTCGTTAATTCCGCGCAGAGTGGCTACAATGATCATATAAGCGTGCGCGTGAATTAAGATGTGCGACACGAGATCGTCAAATCTCGCTTGATAGGATACCTCGGAGGCCAACAGTGTGTCCTACCCCGAGTCGCTTGTTATGGTCCTTGGGCGATGGGCAGGTCGCAGCGCCAACATTCCGGTTGTAAAGACGCTCGCCATTCGTTCTCCGAATTCTCTTCATTCATGTGTTAGCGGAAGAGCATCAGCTTCGGCTTCGCGGGAAAGAACAACGCGAGCGCCGTCACTTGCCAGGGAAGTGCTTGCTGCTTCCAAAATTCTGACAACCGCCAGCCCAGCTATGCCGTCCGATCGTGGCGCTTTACTGTTGTGGACACAATCAACGAAGTGCTCGCATTCGAGTGAAAGCGCTTCACGCATATCGAGTTTTGGCGACCACACGTCGCCCATCCGGTAATCAACTAACGCTTTGTAAATTCCCTCTTGAGATTTGACTTGTATCCCGCGATCGTAAACGCGAACTTTTTCGTTGAGCTCCATGTCATCGTAGACCAGCATTTGTCGGCTCCCGCCGATCAAGTTCTGCCGCACTTTCACTGGCGAGAGCCAGTTAACGTGGAAATTCGCGATGAAGTTATTCGCAAAGTGCAATGTCAGGTAGGCGACGTCAACAAGCCCGGGTTCGATATGGTAGGCACCTTCCGCGGAAACTGACAGTGGCTTGTCGGGAATAAGATAAGTTAAGATAGACAGATCGTGCGCCGCCAAGTCCCAGATGACATCAATATCATGCCGCCATGGCCCCAGATTTACCCGCACGGAATCAAAGTAGTAGAGTTCGCCAAGATCACCGGCTTCAATGATTTCCTTCATCCTGCGAACCGCTCCCGTATAGATGAAGGTGTGATCCACCATCAGAGTGAGACCTTTTCTTTCGGCTAAAGCAATGAGCTCCTCGGCCTCTTTGACCGTGCGGGTCATGGGCTTTTCCACAAACACATGTTTGCCAGCTTCCAGCGCCCGCTTTGCGAGCGCATAATGAGTGAAGACGGGTGTTGCCAGAACCACCGCATTTATCTGCGCGTCGCTCAGGATTTCCTCGGCGTCGGCAGAAACCTCGACACTCGGGTAACGTTTACTCGCAGCGGCGCGCCGCTCGGAGCTCAGATCGACGCATCGCTTAACCTCCACCCCATTCGTCTCGTGCAAGTTGCGAAGCAGATTGGGTCCCCAATAGCCGTAACCGATCAGACCCACTTTCATTTGTATGTGTCCATTTTTAAATAGTGATCGGCTACCGCAAAGTAAACTTTAATGCGACTTCCCACCTTCGCGACCTGCTCATGGTGCTTTATGGCCTTGAGCCAGGTGCTCGCCGGACATCCGAAGCATCCGTCGGCAGGTCTTCGCCTTTTGCCGGAACCTCCACGCGACCCGCTTCATCGATCTGGGAAGAATACCCGCGAATGCGAGCGGGATTGCCATGCACTATAGCATTTGGAGGAACTGATCGCGTCACAACCGCCCCAGCGCCGACCATGGCGTTTCGACCGATCAAAATTCCGGGGAGAATGGTGGCATTGGCCCCGATCGAACAACCTTCCTCAAGCGTGGTTCTTGCAAAACGGCTTGGCCGTTGTCTGCTCTTAGGGAAGAAATCGTTTGTAAAAGTCGCGTTTGGGCCAATGAAGACATCGCTGCCCACACGCAGGCCGTCCCAGAGCTGGACGCCAGACTTCACCGTCACGCGATCTCCAAGGACGACATCGTTCTCGATGAAAACGTGATCGCAAATGTTGCAATCTTGGCCTATGATCGCGCCCGGCAAAACGTGCGCGAACGCCCACACCTTGGTTCCGTTTCCTACCCTATGGCTTTCGCAAATACCCTGTGGATGAACGAAATGACCCACATGCCTCCTTAATTGAATTCTATTTCCCGCAAGACGACGGCCCCAGGTCGTTTCTTTGTATTTTCATAGGCCCTCCAGACGTACGATCCCACGATCCCGAGGCAGATCAGATTAATACTCCCGAAGAAAGTAACCGTCAAAACGATCGGGGAATATCCCGGGACCTGAATCCTTCCGGAAAGACGAGCCCATAATACGATCACCGAAAAGACGAAAGATATCACGATTCCAATGGAGCCCACCCAAAGCAGAACCTTGATTGGCAAATCTGAAAAAGAGAACAAGGAATCCAGTAGGTAGCGCATTTTCCTTGCAAATGTCCAGGCACTCTTACCGTGTTGGCGTCGTGCCCTCTTGTAAGGTATGGCCTTGCGTCTGAATCCCAACCAGACCAACAGACCAACAAGAGAACTGTGTGATTCCTCGAGCTTGAGCAGCTCGCGACGAAAGGCGGCGTTACAACCAAAAACGTCGATTCCACCCCGCGGCAGTTCCGGTTGAACTAACTTGCGATAAAGAAACCAAAATACTTGTGAGGCCACCTTGTTTAGAAGTGGATCGTCTCGTGACTGGCGGGCACCTATAACCACATCGGTTTCGCCTTTTGCAAGCTCTTCAAAGAAAGCCACAATCAAATCGTCCGGTTCCTGCAGATCCGCCGTCATAACAGCAAAGTATGGACCGCTGGCTTTTTGTAGACCGACTCGGATCGCCGCGAAAGAGCCGAAGTTTCGAGACAGTGCGATGAGTTTCGACTTAAAAGACAATGTCGGAAGCTCTAAGGCCAAATGTTGGAAGGACTGGTCCGGGCTTCCATCGACCACAAAAACGACTTCGAGGGCAGAATTCAACTGCGTGCCAATCCCACGAAGGGCTATCAAAAGATCAGGGATCGATGCTTCTTCCTTGTAGACCGGGATTACGATGGAGTACATGGGGTCTGTGATCTCGCCCAACCGTTGCAGGCCGCTAGCACTTGCTTGACGTCGCTGTCAGACATAAACGGATGAATGGGGAGGAGCGACACTTCCTGCTCGGCAATCGACGCGCGTTGTTAACCTCCCCATTAATGGCGAATAAATAGGCCTGGAGGGCAGGAAAGGTTCTTCGCATACCGGTGAAATTTGTATGTTGAATCAAATTGGACCCAGTCAACTTTCAGTTCGTTTCGCGAAGATCATAAATCCGACAGATCTCATCGTCCTGAATAATTCGGTACTGAC
>Ga0193723_1001142_pt1 | contig 10287 bp, 8 predicted proteins | sample H2m2metaG_FD_143042 | JGI IMG/M metagenome (GOLD analysis project Ga0193723, IMG submission 143042) | Soil microbial communities from a riparian zone of the East river system, Colorado, United States - H2m2 | ecosystem: Environmental > Terrestrial > Soil > Riparian zone | place: USA: East River... | reverse complement strand
CTGATCGGCGGGGTTGGTCCGGACGGCGGCGCCGTCATCCCGCACCTGCACACCTACCTGCACGATCTCGTGATGGGCGTTGTGAAACTCAATCCGAAAACGGCGACGAAGGCGGAAGTGCGCGATGCGGCCCTCGCGCTGCGTGAAGAGCGAGAACGGGCCTGGGAGCGCGCGCACGCGGCAGCGCTGAAGGATGGCGTCCCGGAAGGCTGGGCGGTGAACGGCGTCGAGCCCACACTCAAGGCGCTCTCGCGCGGCCAGGTCCGCACGCTGCTGGCAGACGGCCAGGACGACGATCCGCGGATCGACGAAGCCGTGGAAGACGGGCTGCGCCAGCGGTCCCAGGTGGACGTCCTGTACGACGAGAAGGCACGTCGCGGGGTCGATGTGATGGCCGCGCTGCTGCGCTTCCGCCGCTGATGGCCGCTCCCAAACGTCGTCCCATCCGCATCCTGGTCGCCAAACCGGGCCTGGACGGACACGATCGCGGCGCGAAAGTCGTGGCCGCGGCGCTGCGCGACTCCGGGATGGAGGTCATTTACACCGGTCTGCACCAGACGCCCGAGATGATCGCGCAGGCGGCGATCCAGGAGGACGTGGACGTCGTCGGTCTGTCGATCTTGTCGGGCGCGCATATGACCCTCTTCCCGCGCGTCCGCAAACTGCTCGACGCCGCCGGCCGGCAGGACGTGCTGCTGACCGGCGGTGGCATCATTCCCCCCGAGGACATGAGCGCGCTGGAATCGCAGGGCACGGGCAAGCTGTTCGGCCCGGGTACGCCGACCTCCGATCTCATCAAATACATCCAGGAATGGGCCGCCGAACATGTCGCGGCATAATCCCACGCACGACGCACCACGCACCACGCACGGCCGTTCGTGAGTCGCCTCAAGACGCTCAGCGACGAATACCAGAAGCTCCGCGCACGCCTCGAGCAGGGCGGCGGCGCGGAGCGGATCAAGCGCCAGCACGATCAAGGAAAACTGACCGCGCGCGAGCGCGTGACGGCCCTGCTGGACCAGGACGGTCCCTGGGTCGAGATCGGCCTGCTCGTGGCGTACGATCAATACGACGGCCAGGCGCCGGCGGCCGGCGTGGTGACCGGATTGGGCCGCATCGGCGGCCGCCCGGTTGTGGTGATCGCCAATGACGCCACGGTGAAAGCCGGCTCGTGGTGGCCAGAGACGATCAAGAAGATCCTGCGCGCGCAGGAGATCGCGATGCGCCAGCGCATCCCCATCATCTATCTGGTGGACTCGGCGGGCGTGAACCTGCCGTATCAAGGTGGGGTCTTCCCGGGTCAGTATGGTGCGGCCCGCATCTTCTACTACAACTCGATCATGCGCCGCTATCTCAAGGTGCCGCAGATCGCGGCCGTCATGGGTCCCTGCATTGCGGGCGGCGCGTATTTGCCGGCGTTGTCGGACGTGATCTTCATGGTGGAAGGCACTTCATTCATGGGCCTGGGCGGACCCAATCTCGTCAAAGGGGCAACGGGGCAGGTGGTGGACGCAGAAACGCTGGGCGGCGCCACGACACACACCGCCGTCAGCGCCGTCGCGCATTACCGCGCCAAAGACGATAAGGAGTGTCTGGCCCGGATCCGCGAGTACGTCGGCCGGCTGCCGCATGCGCCCGGCGCGCGCCGGACGTACTCGGCAGCCAAGCGGGATACCAAGGAACTGTACGACGTGATCCCCGTCGATCATCGCATGAGCTACGACGTCCGGGCCATGTTCGAGTGCCTGCTGGACGCGGGCCGGCTCGATGAGTTCCAGCCCGACGTCGCACACGAGATGATCTGCGGGCACGGCGCGATCGAGGGCCGGCAAGTGGCGGTGATCGCCAATTCGCGTGGCGTGATCAAGGGCAAGAAGGGTGAAGCCCCGCGCATCGGCGGCATCATCTATACGGAAAGCGCCGAGAAGGTGGCGTACTTCATCGAAAATGCCGACCGGGAGCGCGTGCCGCTGCTCTTCATTCAGGATGTGTCCGGATTCATGGTCGGGACCGAGGCGGAACACACCGGCATCATCCGAGCCGGCGCGCGGTTCGTCGAAGCGATGGCGACGGCGACGGTTCCCAAGCTGGTCCTCACCGTCAATCACGCGTCCGGCGCAGGTTATTATGCGATGGCGGGACAGGGGTTCGATCCCGACTTCATCGTGTCTTGGCCGACCGGCCGGATGGGTGTGATGGAAGGGGAGTCCGCCGTCCAGGCTGTGTACGGCGGCGAGGCCGCAACGCCGGACAACGCGGCCGCCGTCGCAGCGATGCGCGCCGACTACGAGCAGCAGCTCGACGCGAAATTCGCCGGCGCGCGCGGGTTTGTCGATGCGATTCTGACGCCCGAGGAGACGCGTGATACGCTCGCGTTTCTCCTCGAGGTCTCCCACGAATTCACCGGCCCCCATCTGGGGGCCTTTGCGCTGCCGAGTGTCTCCGCATGCTGAAGCCTGTTGCACTCTTGTCGGTCGCCATCATCGCCGCCTGCGCCGGCGCCAAAGGCGGAGCCGCGCGGATCACGAAGTCTTCGGTGCCGGCGACCGCGGTCCCCTCGGACGGGAGCCGCGCCGCGATGCCGCAGCCGGCGCTCGATCCAGCAGTCGCGCACATGCTGGGGCTGATGCCCCTGAAGAGCACCGGCGTAGACATCTTCCGCGCGCTGCATCCGACGTACGACGGCCGAGGGGTGCTGATTGCGATTCTGGACAGCGGGATCGATCCCGGCGTGCCGGGACTGATCGCGACCAGCACCGGCGCCCCCAAGGTAATCGAGCTGCGCGACTTCTCCGGCGAGGGCCGAATCCCGCTCACGCCGTTCCCGGCGCCGACCGACCGTGACCTGAAAGGTGCGGGCCGGATCGGCCGCCTGACCACCGCCACGACCTGGTATCGCGGCGTGTTCCGTGAGCTGCCGCTCGGCCGGCCGCCGGCGGGCGACGTCAACGGCAACGGCCGCAACACCGACGAGTTTCCTGTTGTCGTGGTCAAGGCATCGGACGGCTGGGTCGCATTCCTCGATACGAACCTCGATGGCTCGTTCGAGGATGAAATGCCGCTGCACGACTATCGCCAGGGGCGCGAGATGATCGCGCTCGGCACGAAGCCGCTGACGATCGTCGCGAATTTCAGTCTCGTGGTTGCGGATAGCTCGCCGGTGCTCGATCTGTTCTTCGACACGTCGGGCCACGGCACGCACGTCGCCGGCATCGCGGCCGGCTTCAACCTGTACGACGTGGCCGGATTCAACGGCGTGGCCCCGGGCGCGCAGATCATGGGCCTCAAGATCGCGAACAACGCGCGCGGCGGCGTCACCGTCCACGGCAGCATGATGCGCGCGATCGACTACGCCGCACGCTACGCGGCGCAGCGCAATCTCCCCCTCGTGTTGAACATGAGCTTCGGTGTCGGCAACGAGCACGAAGGCCGCGCCGTGATCGATTCGATCGTGGACGCGTTCCTCCTCAGGCATCCCGACGCGGTCTTCACGATCAGTGCCGGAAACGATGGGCCGGGCCTGTCAACGGTGGGATTCCCCGGCTCGTCGGATCTTGCGCTCTCGGTCGGCGCGACCTATCCCGGCGTTTTCGCCGCGGCGCCGCAGCCGGGCGTCCCACCGGCCCGCGACGTCATGGCGTGGTTCAGCTCGCGCGGGGGCGAGCTGGCAAAGCCCGACATCGTGACGCCCGGTGTCGCGTTCTCGAGCGTACCGCGCTGGAACACCGGGACTGAGATCAAGGGCGGCACCAGCATGTCGTCTCCTCACGCCGCCGGGCTCGCCGCCTGCCTCGTGTCCGCGCTGGCGCAGGAGGGCCGCCGCGCCATGGCGACCGACATCGCCCAGGCACTCCGGATGTCGGCCCGTCCATTCAATGGTGCCCGCATCATCGACGACGGCGCCGGAGTCCCCTCGCTCGAGACGGCGTATCAGTGGCTCGCCGGCGGGCACCAGGGCTCGATCTACAGCGTGCACGCATCGAACGGCGTCACCGCCGCATTCCGCCGCAACGGCTTTGCCGGACCGCAGGACAGCGTCGAGACGTTCACCGTGCGCCACGTCGCCGGATTGCGCGCGGCAGAGTTTGCGCTGCGCGCCGACGTGTCATGGCTCAGCGTCGACGATTCGGTGGACGCCGGTCCGCGCTCGACGCAGATCGCCGTCACGTACAAGCGGGGCGTGCTGGCGGCACCGGGGGTGTACGTTGGGACGGTCACCGCGCGCAACCCGCGCGACACCATCGCCGGCCCGCTGTTTACACTCGTCAACACGGTCATCGTGCCCACGGACCTCACCACGAAGGTCCTGTTCGACGAACGCCGCGTCGTGGGACCGAGCGCGGTGCAACGCTACTTCCTGCGCGTCCCGCAGGACAACTCGACGTTGCGAGCGACCGTGACGCTGCCCGATTCGGTGGCGCAGCAGGCGACGGTGCGGCTGTACGAGCCGAACGGCGAGCCGGCGCGGACCGCCCCGGAAGACATCGAGCTCGGCCAGCAGGAGCCGGGCAGCACGATCATCACGGTGCGCGCCGAAGACATCGTCCCCGGAGTCTACGAGCTCGACGTCGTGGCGCCGCCCCTGACCGCGGCGACCGCGACGGTGCGTGCCGAATTGGGGCCGGTCGCGCTCGCGGTCACGCAAAACGGCGCGGCGCTGGAAGCGTCGAGCGTGCTCGCGGGCGAGACCGCCGGCGCGACCGCCAGCGGACAGATTGGCTACCGGCTCGTCGGCGCCGAGCGGAGCTACGCGATCGCGGGCCGCGGGCAGCCGCCGGAGTCGCTGCAGGTGCGCGCGCCACGCTGGGCGAAGCGAATGGAAGTGGATCTCGAGCTGCCGCCCGAGCTCTGGGACGAGCTGACCGACCTGTCGGTCACCGTCTACGACTCGACCGGCCAGCAAGTGCGCGGCGGCAACCAGCCGGTGAACTACGCCTTCGGTCGCTTGACCATGGCGCTGTCCGATTCAATGATCGGCGTCCCGCTCACCGTCGAGTTCTATCCGGCGTTCGCGCGCCTCCCGGGTCACGCCTGGCGCGGCACCGCGCAAGTCCGATTCCTCGGCCCCGACGAGCCGATTGGCGGAGGGGGGGGGAGCTCGCTGTCGGTCGTCGCGGGAGGACGCGCGGTCATCCGGGTGCCCACCCCGCCGCCGCTCGACTTGCCGGACGGATTCGCCACCCTGATCGAGACGCGGATTACGACGGTCACGGGGTCGTTCGCGGCTCGGCGCACAGCCGTGACGTCGGCAACTCGCGGAGCCGGCGGGCTCAAGTGACCAGCCGTCCTACGACGGTGCGGGTCGCAGGCGGGCAGGGGTTTTGGGGAGACTGGCTGGAAGCGCCATACCGGCTGGTGACGGGTGGTCCGGTCGATTACCTGATGATGGATTACCTCGCCGAAGTCACGATGTCGATTCTGCAGAAACAGAAATCGCGTGATCCCGCCCGCGGGTACGCGACCGATTTCATCACGCAAATGGAGCGGATCCTTCCCACCATCGTCGCGAAGGGCATCAAGGTCACCGCGAACGCCGGCGGCGTGAACCCCAAAGCCTGCGCCATGGCCGTGGCCGCCTTGGCGCGGAAACTCGGACTCAACCGCAAGCTGACGATCGGCGTCGTCACGGGCGACGATCTGCTCGGGCGGCTCGACGGCTTGATCGCGCGCGGCCACGACCTCAAGAATCTCGACACCGGCCGGCCGTTGCCCGACGTCCGCGATCGCGTGCTCTCGGCCAACGCCTACCTCGGCGCGGCGCCGGTCGTCGAAGCACTCCAACGCGGCGCTCAGGTCGTGATCACCGGACGCGTCACCGACACCGGCCTCACGCTCGGGCCGTTGATGCATGCGTTCGGATGGGCGGATGACGCGTGGGATCAGATCGCGGCAGGCACGGTCGCGGGCCACATCATCGAGTGCGGGGCGCAGTGCAGCGGCGGGAATTGCCTGCACGATTGGAAGCGGATCCCGGACCTGGCGAACGTCGGCTACCCGATCGTCGAGGCGCGCGACGACGGCAGCTTCGACATCGTCAAGCACCCGCGCACGGGCGGCCGCATCGACGTCGCTTCCGTGACCGAGCAGCTGGTCTACGAAATGGGCGATCCGCGCGCGTACATCACGCCGGACGGCGTCGCGGACTTCACGACGATTCAACTGCGTCACGTGAGCAAAGACAGGGTTCAGGTGTCTGGTGTCAGGGGAAAGCCGGCCACCGACAAGCTCAAGGTGTCGGTCGCCTATTTCTACGGCTACAAGGCGGTTGGGACATTGGTGTATGCCTGGCCTGATGCGCTCGCGAAGGCACAGGCTGCCGATCGAATCCTGCGCCAGCGCCTCGACGACCTGGGGCTCACGTTCGAGGCCATTCACACCGAGTTCGTGGGCGCCGATGCGACGCACGGGCGGCTGGCATTACCAGACGTCGATGTCGCCGCGATCCCCGAAGTGCAGCTGCGGGTGGGCGTGCGCGCGCGCGACGAAGCGCCGGTGGACCGCTTCACGCGCGAAATCGCGCCGCTCATTCTCAACGGCCCGCCGAGTGTCACGGGATTTGCCGGGGGCCGACCGAAGCCAGAGGAGATCGTGGCGTACTGGCCCGCGTTGATCGACAAGAAAATGGTGCAGCCGTCCGTGGAGCTGATCGAGGCATGAAACGGCGTCTCGTAGAGCTCGCCCACGCCCGCTCTGGTGATAAGGGAGATACGGCTAACATCGGGCTCATCGCCCTCAAGCCGAAGGACTATCCGCTGTTAGTGAAGCAGGTAACGGCTGCACGCGTCGCGCGGCATTTTAAGGGCATGATCAAGGGACCGGTCGAGCGCTTCGAGCTGCCGAACCTCCACGCGCTCAACTTCCTGTTGCACGGCGCGCTGGACGGCGGCGGCACCATTTCGCTCAAGACGGATGCCCAGGGGAAGGTGTTCTCCACGGCGCTGCTCCGGATGGAAATCGAGGTGAAGCGGTGAGCGATCGCGTTCTCGTTCAGGTCGCGGGCGGTGTCATGACCGCGACGCTCAACCGTGCCGACAAGCGCAACGCGATCGACGCCGCGATGATCGAGGCGCTGCTGGCGGCGCTGGAGCGCGCAGACCTGGACGCAGGCGTTCGCGTGGTCGCGGTGCGCGGCGCGGGCCGGGATTTCTGCGCGGGGATGGACCTGCACGAGCTGCTCGCGTCCGCCGACCACACGCTCGAGCAGAACCGCCAGGCGGCGCTGCACTTCGCGCAGGTTTTCCAGCGGATGCGGCGGCTGCCCAAACCGATCGTCGCGCTGGTGCAGGGCCGGGCGCTGGCCGGCGGCTGCGGCCTCGCAACGGCGTGCGATCTGATTCTCGCGGCGGAATCGGCACAGTTCGGCTATCCCGAGGTGCAGCGCGGATTCGTCCCGGCCATCGTGATGACGATGCTGCGACGCGCGGTGGGCGAGAAGATCGCGTTCGATCTTGCGACGACGGGACGCCTGCTCGACGGCACCGAGGCCGCCGCGGCGGGACTCGCCTCACGGGTGTATGAGGATGCGGACTTCGAGGAGCAGGCGGGCGAAGTGCTGCGCGTGCTCTCCGAGGCGAGCCCATCGGCGCTCGCGTTCACCAAACAGCAGTTCTACCAGCTCGACGGGCTGAGCTTCGATGACGGCCTGCGGCTCGGCGCCGATGTCAATGCGGTCAGCAGGAGCACGCCCGATTTTCGGGCTGCGCTGAGCGCTTTCTTGAAGAAGTGAGGAGCATATGCGCAATCTGAATGTCCCGATGTACGATCCGGAAATGGTTCGCCCGATGCGGGAGGAGCTGACCCGCCTGGGCTTTGAAGAGCTGCGGACGCCCGACGAGGTCGATGCGGTCTTCACCACCGAGCGCGCGCCGACGCTGGTCGTCGTGAACTCGGTCTGCGGCTGTGCGGCCCGCAATGCCCGGCCCGCCGCGGCCCTCGCGATTCAACATGCACGGAAGCCGGCCCGGCTCGTGACGGTGTTCGCGGGCCAGGATGCCGACGCGACCGCCCGCGCGCGCAGCTACTTCACGGGCTACGCGCCCTCGTCGCCGCAGATCGCGCTGTTCAAGGACGGGCGCCTCGTGTTCATGCTCGAACGGCGCAACATCGAGGGCCGCAACGCCCGCGACATCGCGACGGATTTGACCGCGGCGTTCGAGCAGTACTGCTGACTGAGCCATCGGCCATCGGCCGTCTGCCATCTGATTGTGGCGGGGGCTCGTGCCGCATGATGCGGTGAGCGCTGAAGATTGGATGCAACTCGTGCGTGATGCGTGGTGAGTGGTGCGTGGATGTGAATCCCACGTACCACGCACCACGTACAACGCACGTTTTTTAGAGGATTTTCCCGCGGCGGACGCGGAAGTCGACAATCTGCGCCGTCCAGCTCCAGAGCGAGTCTTGCCGCTCCATCGCGACACCAGCCACTTCATGCCGATGCCAGCCAACCATCACGTTCTGGTCCTGGGTCCAGATTTTTACGCGGTTGCGCGGGACGAGCTTTTCCCAGTTTTGCGCGACCTGGGGCTGGGCATAGAGCAACCGAATCGTGACGTTGCGCGACAGGTATTCGATCGGGCTCACGTCGATCTTGGCGTAGAGCTGCGGGGCGGCCAAGCGGCCGGCTCCGGGGAAATCGGGCACGCCGTCTGAAAACAGGACGATGTTGAGCGGCGCGAGGACGAGGTTCTGACGCTTGATGTGCACCGCGGTCCGCTCGAAGAACGAGTTGAAGTCGGTGACCGGATCGTCCTCCGGGAACCAGGCGCGAAGACTCGCCTCGATTTCGGCTGGAGTCTTCCCGGAGAGGTCCTGGATCGGGTGGAAGCTCTTCGGCTGGCCGACGTGCTCGCCACCGAGCGAACCGACAAACACGTCGGTGGCCTGTTTGAGACCTCCCATCGCGTTGATGTGCCCGTAGATGTACAGCGCGGCATAGCGCATCGCGTCATCGAACTGGCCGCTCTTGCGGAACGAGCCGGAAATGTCGAGACCCACGACGAGCGTGGAGCGCGGTGCCTGCGCGTTCGCGGGTGGCTTGCATCCGGCCCCCCCGCCAACCGCCAGCGCGAGGGCGAGCAGCGCGGCCCGTTTCATCGGACCTCCCCACGAGCCACTTCGCCGCTCACCCGCGCCGGAAAGTGCGACGACGCGAGGACGTCGTCGATCGACTTGAACGGCAGCGTGAAGTGCCCGCGCCCCGTAAACACGACGAACAGGAAGTTCATCCCCGCCGCGACCACCTGGAGCACCGGCAACGAGGCCAGCTCGAACAGCTCACGCGATTCCTTGCGGAACCACTCGCGCTCGGCCTTGAGGGCGGCGATGGGACCCTTCCAGTAGTCGGCCTGGACGGGAGCGCTGCCGTGGGCCGCCATTCCCTCGACGACCAACGGCTGGCGCCCGAGCAACGCGATCAAGGCAGGCGCGCCAAACCGGCCGAACAGGAACCACGTCATGCCGCGCACGCCGACCCAGCCGAAGAACGCGAGCCCGATGGTGCCGAAGATGCCCAGCTGAATGCCCTGTTGCGCGAGCCACGGCGTCATGGCGTCGACCAGCTCGCGATAGAGGAACAGCACCTCGAACATCGCGACGGAGATCTCGACCAGGATCATGAAGACGATATTGCCGGTCTGCTTCGCCTTGATGGCATCGTTCAGCACTTGGATGCACGCGAAGCTGCCAGCGATGATGATCGCCAGGAAGATCCACAGGATCACGATCAGGGCAAAACCGTTGACCTCGTATCCCGTGAGGTCCGCCAGCAGCTCGCTCATCGTGGGCCGCAGGGTGAACGTGAAGATCGTGGCTTCCACCGCGGACCAGACGACGAGGAGGAAGAACGCGGGCCAGGGGACGCCGGGACGGCGCGAGGTGGCGTCGAGCACCGCGAACGGAGACGTGACCGCCCCCTTGAGCGTGCCCCAAACCAGCTGGACCGTCACCTTGAGCAGGCCCCAGGTCCAACCGAAGAGCACGATGAGAAACTTCACGAGCCCGGCCCAATAGAACCACACCGTGCGGAGCGCGTCCCACCACGCCAACGCGACCGACTGCATCAGTGTCACCGACCGTCCCAGACGGAACGGGATCGTGTAGAGGGACACCATCGTGCCCCAGATTCCGGCAACGAACACGGCCGCGGGCAGGAGGAGCAAGACCGACATGCTGGCGAGGCTCCAGAAGGTTTCGCCGCCCAACACGAACCCAAAGATCCGGGCTTGGAACGGTACGATCCACGCCACCCCAGCGACCACCCACTGCACGACCTGCTGGAGGACGAAACTC
>Ga0193723_1001141_pt1 | contig 10292 bp, 9 predicted proteins | sample H2m2metaG_FD_143042 | JGI IMG/M metagenome (GOLD analysis project Ga0193723, IMG submission 143042) | Soil microbial communities from a riparian zone of the East river system, Colorado, United States - H2m2 | ecosystem: Environmental > Terrestrial > Soil > Riparian zone | place: USA: East River... | reverse complement strand
CCCGGGCCTTGACCGAACGGCGGCCGCGCTTCGAGCGCAGGTTGAACGTCGCGTCGAGCGCAAGCATGACGGCCGGCATGTCGGAGACCGGATCCGCATGCGCCAGACTCCCCCCAATGGTTCCCCGGTTGCGCACCTGAAGGTCGCCGATGGTCTCGGTGGCCTCGGTGATGATGGGAAACCGCTCCCGGAGCAGCTCGGATTCGAGCAACTCGCGATAAGTGGTCCCGGCGCCGATCCGGGCTCCACGGCCCTTCTCGGCAATCCCCTTGAGCTCCCCCAGCCCAATCATGAAGTTCAGGCGCGGCGGCTGAGCCAGCCTGAACTTCATGATTGGCAGGAGACTGTGCCCCCCCGCGATCGCTTTGCTGCCGTCCCCGTCCGAGAGGACCTTGAGCGCTTCCTTCAGGGACTCGGCCCGCACGTACTCGAAGCTGGTCGGAATCATACGGTGGCCCCCTTTCCATCCCGCCCCGCTGCCCCGCTGCCCCGCTGCCCAGCGGCCTGTATCGCTGCCCACACTCGGGCCGGCGTCAGAGGCTTATCGATATGGCGGATGCCGAACGGCTGGAGCGCGTCACAGACCGCGTTCACCACGCAGGCCGCCGACGCGATCGTACCGGCCTCGCCGACGCCCTTCACGCCGAGCGGGTTGACCGGCGACGGCGTGACGGTGTGCGCGGTCTCGATGCGCGGCATCTGGCTCGCCTTGGGCACGGCATAGTCCATCATGGTCCCGGTCAGGAGCTGACCCGATTCATCGTAGACGGCGATCTCCTGGATGGCCTCGCCGATCCCCTGGATGACCCCTCCGTGGACCTGGCCATCCACGATCATGGGATTGATGGGCGGACCGCAGTCGTCCACCGCGACGTATCGCAGGATGTGAACCTGACCGGTCTCGACGTCCACCTCCACGGTGCAGAGGTGAGATCCGAACGGATACACGAAATTGGTGGGATCGAAGAACGCCGTGGCTTCGAGGCCGGGCTCCATACCCGCCGGCATGTTCCACGCGAGATTGGCCATGAGCGCCGCTTCGGCAAATGTCTTCGACTGGTCGGGCGAGCCCCGGACGCTGAACCTGCCTTCCTTCCACTCGACATCTTGCTCGTTGGCCTCCAGCAGATGCGCGGCAAGCTTCCTGGCCTTCTCCTTCACCCGCTGCGCCGCCACCTTCACCGCCGACCCGCAGACGGCGGTCGTGCGGCTGCCATAGGTGCCCCAGCCCTGCGGGGTCGTCTCGGTGTCACCGGAGACGATCTCGATGTTCTCGACCGGGTAGCCGAATTCCTCCGCCACGATCTGGGCGAAGGTCGTCTCTTCGCCCTGCCCATGCGGCTTTCCTCCGATGTACACCCGGACCACGCCGGTGGGATAAACCCGGACGTTGGCGGAGTCGTACAGCCCTCCGCCGAATCCTACGGCGCCGGCCACCTGTGATGGCCCCAGGCCGCAGATCTCGATGTACGACACGACCCCGATGCCAAGGTGGCGACCCTGCTTCCGGGCCTCGGCCTGGTCTTTCCGGAAGGCCTTGTAGTCCAGGATGCTCAGCGCCTTGTCCAGTGCGGCCGGATAGTTTCCCGAGTCGTAGCTGAGCCCGGTGGCCGTCGTGTAGGGGAACTTGTCGGCGGGGATGAAGTTCTTCCGGCGGATCTCGATCGGGTCCATCCCGATCTCGCGGGCGAAGTTGTCCACCAGCCGCTCGATGAGAAAGGCCGCCTCCGGCCGGCCGGCACCGCGATAGGCATCGACCGGTGTCCCGGCGGTATAGACCCCGTAGATCGTCCCGTGGATGTTGGGAATGGTGTAGGGGCCGGAGTAAACCAGCCCGTGGAGGATTGTCGGGATGCCCGGTCCCGCCGTCGACGCGTACCCTCCGAGACCGGCATACACTTTGGTGCGAAGGCCGGTGATCTTCCCGTCCCGGGTGCCGCAGAGCTCGACGTACTCGATGTGGTCCCGCCCGTGAATGGTGACCTTGTAGTTCTCCGAGCGGTCTTCCGCCCACTTGACCGGCCGACCAAGATCCATCGCCGCAAGGCTCACCAGGACCTCGTCGGGATACGCCGGTATCTTGCTGCCGAATCCGCCGCCCACTTCCGGCGAGATGACCCGCACCCGATGCTCGGGGAGCTTCAACATTACCGAGCAGAGGAAGCGGTGAATGTGGGGGTTCTGGCTGGTGACCCAGAGTGTGAGCTGGCCGGTCCCCTTGTTGAAGCTCGCCACCGCCGCCCGGCATTCCATGGCTGTCGGGAGCAGCCGCTGCTGCACGATACGCAGCTCGACCTTGACCTCGGCCTCGTTGAATGCCCGCTCCGCGTCGCCCCCGGCCACCACCCAGGTGAACGCCACATTGTTGGGCACCCCATCGTGAAGCTGAGGAGCGCCGGCCTGGGTCATCTTCTCGGGATCTACTCCGCCGGGAAGCGGGTCATAATCCACTTCGATCAGATCGATCGCGTCCCGGGCGGCCGCCCGCGACTCGGCGACCACCATCGCTACGCCGTCGCCCGCGTAACGCACCTTGTCGTACGCGAGCAGCGGGTGCGGCGGGACCTTGAGATCGCAGTTGGGCACGTTCCAGGCGCAGGGTACCGGCACCAGCCGGTCCTTCACCGCCGCCCCGGTGTACACCGCGAGCACGCCCGGCGCACGCTCGGCCTCGCCGGTGTCGATCCGGGTGATCCGAGCGTGGGCGTAGGGGCTCCGGAGGAAGGCGGCGTATGTGAGGCCGGAGAGCTTGAGGTCGTCGGTATACGTCGCGGCGCCGGTGATCAGCCGAGGGTCCTCCCGCCGCTTGATGCCCGATCCGAAGATTGTAGCCATGGGATCTCCTCAGACTCCCGCGCCGGCGGGCTCGCCGCTGCGGGAAGAGTCGACCGGTGCGTGCTGGGGGCGGGCCGGGAAGGAGGACGCGTTGGCGGCCCGCATGGTCTTCGCCGCGGCCTGCACTGCCGCCACAATGTTCTGGTACCCGGTGCAGCGGCAGTAATTGCCTTCCAGTCCATGGCGAATCTGCTCCTCGCTGGGATCCGGATTTCTGGCGAGAAGGTCGACCGCGGTAAGGATCATCCCCGGGGTGCAGAAGCCGCACTGCAGACCGTGCTTTTCCCAGAAGGCGGCTTGAAGCGGGTGGAGCGCATCGGCGGTGCCGATGCCTTCGATGGTGGTGATGGCCTGCCCCTCACACTGCACGGCAAGCTGGGTACAACTCTTCACCGCAAGGCCGTCGATCAGCACGGTGCAGGCGCCGCACTGGCTGGTGTCGCAGCCGATGTGCGTGCCCGTGAGATTGAAGTCGTCACGGAGCACGTGCACCAGGAGCGAGCGCGGCTCGACGACGGCCGTGCGCACCGTCCCGTTGACGGTGAGAGTGACTGGGCGTTTCATGAACCGGAACTCCTTCCGCTCCGAAGGGAGAGGCGCGGTGGCGCACTCCAAGGCGGTGGGATGGGCGACAGATATGCTAGGCTACTGTTCGCTTCCGAGTCGGTCAAGGTGGCGGCGGCCTTGACCTTGCAGGGCAAGAAGGAGTAAAGTCACTACCCCTCCTACGGATCGTGGGTTCCCATTTTTGGGGTGTAGCTCAATTGGCAGAGCGCCCGGCTGTTAACCGGGAGGTTGCTGGTTCGACCCCAGCCGCCCCAGTAGGGTCAGTGGCCATGGGCAGCAACTCCAGCGTGTTCTAGAGAGCCCGAGATGTTTCCAGCATCACTGTGCCGCGGTCTGCTCACGACGGTAACCTTGGGTTCCGTCGCCTGCAGTGATTTGGCCCTGCGGCGGAGTGCGGAAAGCCCGCCGGCCGATACGATCTCTGAGGCCGCCAGCTCCCCCAAGCCGTCCACCCGTCCCCGGGGGCGCCCTACCGCAGCGATCGAGAATGCAGCCTTTGCCGAGATCCGGCACACTCTCCGTCGGCTGGTGGCCGCGGAGGAGAATTTCTTCGCCGAGAACGGCACCTACAGTGATGAGCTCTCGCTCATCGGACTCACCTCCGACAAGAACACTACCATTCGCTTCCTGTGGCTCTCGCGGGCCGGTTGGGCCGCGAGCGGCACCCACGCCGCTCTCGCCGGCAGGGACTGCGTCGTCTTCGTGGGTCAAGCCCAGGCGGCGCCCACGACCCTCAAATTCGTGCGCTCGGGGAAGGAGGGGGTCACGATGTGCGATGACGCCTCGCCGCCGCCGCCCCCGGCTGCTCCGCCGGCCAAACCCAAGCCAACAGTCGCCGATGCCGGCAGCGCGCTGGACCTTCTGGACCCGCGAGTGGTCATGAAGGTCGACCTTCGCAACCTGGCGCACTCGCAGGAAACCTATTTTGCCATGCAAGGGAGCTATGCTCGCCGGACCGAGCCCATGGCCTTGCAGTACCTCTGGCATCGGGACGTCCGGGTCAAGATTCTGGCGGCCGACGACCAGTCATGGGCGGCCAAGGCCACCCACGCCAGGTTTCCCGGGAAGAGCTGTGTAATCTGGTTCGGGGCGGTGGCCCAGCGACCCGCGACCGATGCTCAGCAACGGAAGGAAAGTCGGGCGGGGGTGCCCGCATGTGACGACTAGTCTTCGATAGCCACCCAGAATTCATCTTGGGATAACCCAAGCCCTCAACCTCTCGAGCCGATACTCTACGTATAAGACTAGCGCAGACCCACGTCTGCGCCTTGTTGCTTCCCACAACTGATCGGCAGGATCGCACCCCTCCACGTGAGGGTCGCGACAAAGGCAAACCCGTCGAAAGACGGGGACGCAAAGCCCCGAGGCTACCGCCGGCGCACCGATGCCTGGCCACGCCAGTCGAGCTGCCGAACGAACCGAAGGAGGGGTTTATGCTGTCCAGCCCGCGGAGTCTCGGCTTCGTGCTCGCCGCTATTCTGGGCGCAATGCTCGTACCCGGGTGTCGGCCCGTGGATGGTCCTTCCACCTCGAGCCAAGTATTCCGGATCAAGTCCAGCAGCTGACTACGCCGAGGCTCGGGCACTGCCGAGGCTCGGGCACTAGTGTACCTGCAAGAGACTTCCCACCTGCACGGAGCTTCAGGGCCAAGGGATTCGGGGTTTCTCCGCCGCCGCCGGTGCACTCGTGAAAATCGATGCTGTCGAGGCGTCCGGAGCACTTCGTAGCGCGCTCCCTTATCTCATAAGCAGTCCCTGCCTGCTTCCGCTAAGGCCGACCGTGAAAAATCATTTGAAAAAGGGCGTGTATGGTCTTGTGTATCTACTTGCGCTCCCGAGAAGCGGATCGTACAATAGCGCCGACAAGGTGAACGTCCGGTTAAATCCCGTCAAATTTCTTCTTCGCGGGTGTTTTCATGCTCTGCCTCAAGACCCTCGGCGGTCTCGGCATCGAGCGCGACAATCAGCCGCTTCCTTCGCCCGGCCCGCGGCGCCGCGTTCTCGCCCTGATGGCGCTCCTCGCCGGGCACGATCCACCCGGCATCAGCCGGGATAAGCTCCTCGCCTACCTCTGGCCCGAGAGCGATACCGGGCGTGCTCGCAATAACCTGAAGCAGGCCCTCTACTCCCTCCGGCAAACGGTCGGCGTGCCCCTGGTCAACTGCACGGGCGGCCTCCTCCGGCTGGACCCGGCTCACATCACGATCGATCACTGGCGTTTCGAGGCGGCTTTGGCCGGGGGGGATGAGGCCGAGGCCGCTGCCATCTATCGGGGCATCTACCTCGACGGCTTTTACGTAGCCGGTCTCGACGGGCTCGAGCGCTGGATGGAGGCCGAGCGGGAGCGATTGGCCCGCCGCTATATGGACACTCTCCGCGTTCTGGCCGAGATGGCCGAGGCCGAGAGTAACACGCTGGCCGCGGCGATCTGGTGGCGACGGCTCACGGCAGCTGATCCGCTCTGCTCGACGGCGGCGCTCGGGCTCATCCGCGCGCTCGCTACGGCGGGTGATCCCACCGCGGCGCGGGAGCATGCCCGGGCCCATGCCGCCTATCTGCGGGCCGAATTGGGCGGTCAACCGGCTTCGGAGCGAACCAGTCCTCGACGAGCCAGGATCGTCCACTCCGCGAGCCCCAGTGTCACTTGAGGTGCAGGCGACCGCCCCCGCACGGGACCGGCGATCGACGAGGAAGGTCGCCGCCGTATCCAGGTCGCCGGCCGGCGTTCACCTGAGGCCGGTACCCCGTCCGGTCTGGCTAGCTGTGGCGAGTTTGTGGATTATCGCGCTGCTGCTGGTCGCCTTCGATCGGCCCGCGCGGGCCGGTCACCTTGTCCACCCACCTGCAGCGGCGCCTCCAGCCAGTGTGCCGACCGATAGCGGAGCAGCGGAGGAGAAGCAGAAGTCGGTGGTGGCAGAGCACGAGCTGGAGCCCGGCTGGTAGATCGGCGAAGCGGCAGCGGGAGTCAGGGGGAGTTCTTCCGGGCCGGGCCTGCGGGTGGAGGCGGCGGACAGGTCCGAGACCCCACCTGCCGCACCATGTCCAACAGAATCAGCCTATCGGCGGCGGCTCTGAGCCGATATTCATTCCCGCCGCTCGGCACTCGAAGGTAGTAGGCGCCCGGCCCTGCCGAAGTCACCGAACCAAGCAGCCTTCCATCGACGGTTTTGGCTACGGTAGCGCGGTCGGCGGCCCTCGCTTCCGGCGCAAAGACGATCACCAGCAAGTCCCGAGCGACCGCCGTCAACCCGGCGCCGTCGCAGGCCGCGCTCAGGATGCTGTCTACCGGTTCCGGACGGGCCGCAGTGGTGCCGGGTGTCGTGCTACTCCCGGGAGTCTTCGGGCGGACGGTGTCAGAGCCGGCTCGGGTGCTATCGGCTGCCGGGACGCTATCGGAATAGGAAGCCGGCTGACTGTCTGATGCGGCGGGGGGCGGGCTACCCGAATCTGGAACCTGCCCCACCATCGCCGCCGGGACGACCAGGAGACCCAACCCCAGCAGAGACATGACCCTAGCTCCTAGCTCCACGCTCCTAGCTCCCTACAGCTTCTGATAAGCCGACAGCGTCAGAAATTCAGGAAAAACCTCCGCCGAGAAGAGCGCATCGAGCAGCTGGCCCGCGCTCGCCAATCGCGCGGGGTCGCTGCCTTCGGCGGCTAGCCTCTCGCTCTCCTCCCGGAGTATCGCGCGGCAGCGCGCCAGCGTCACCGGCTCGCCCGATTCGGTCTTGGCTCCATGCCGGATCCACTGCCAAAGCTGCGACCGGGCGATCTCGGCCGTTGCCGCATCCTCCATCAGGTTGTTGATCGCGACGGCGCCTGAGCCGGCCAGCCACGCGGCCAGGTACTGAAGAGCGACGCTGATGTTGTTCCGCAGGCCCGCGTCGGTAACTCGGCCGTCCGGCACCCGAACGTCCAGCAGCTGCTCGCTGCGGACCTCTACGTCATCGCGCTGCCGGTCCTTCTGGTGCGGTCGGTCCTTCAGCACCGCGCCGAACACTTCCTCCACGATGGGGACCAGATCTGGATGCGCCACCCAGGCGCCGTCGTATCCGGCGCGGGCCTCGCGGGTCTTGTCCTCCCGGACCTTGGCCAAGGCGATCTCGTTGACCTGGGGATCGCGCCGGCTGGGGATGAACGCGGCCATACCTCCGATCGCATGCGCCCCCCTTCGATGGCAGGTCTTCACCAGCAGCTCGGTATAAGCCCGCATGAAGGGAATCGTCATGGTGAGCTGGGAGCGGTCGGGGAGGAGAAAGTCGGGGCGGTCCCTGAAATTCTTGATGATGCTGAACAGATAGTCCCACCGGCCGGCGTTCAGCCCGGCCGCGTGATCCCTGAGCTCGTAGAGGATCTCGTCCATCTGGTAGGCCGCCAGGATCGTCTCGATGAGGACGGTGGCGCGGATGGTTCCCCGAGGGATTCCGAGTGCATCCTGGGCCAGGTCGAACACCTCGTTCCAGAGCCGCGCCTCAGTGTGGGCCTCGAGCTTGGGGAGGTAGAAGTATGGACCACTACCACGCGCGAGTAGCTCCTGCGCGTTGTGGAAGAAGTAGAGGCCGAAGTCAAAGAGGCTGGCAGACATAGGCTCGCCATCCAGCAGCACGTGCTTCTCCTCCAGATGCCAGCCCCGGGGCCTGACCACAAGGGTCGCGAGCCGGTCGCCCAATCGATAACGCTTCCCCTCCGGGCTGGTGTACTCGAGGGTACGCCGTACCGCCTCGGTGCAGTTCACCTGGCCGGTGATGACGTTGGTCCAGGGCGGCGACAGCGCGTCCTCGAAATCTGCCATGAAGACCCGGGCCCCCGAGTTCAGGGCATTGATCATCATCTTCCGCTCGACCGGCCCGGTGATCTCGACCCGGCGGTCGTTGAGGTCGGCCGGAGCCGGTGCCACCGTCCAGCTCCGCTCGCGGATCTCTTTCGTCGTATCCAGGAAGTCGGGCAGCTGGCCGGCCCGAATCGAGCGCTGCACCTCCTGCCTCCTGCCCAGCAAGGCCTTCCGCCGGGGGCCGAAGTGTCGGGCTAGCAATTCGAGGAAGGCCAGCGCCTCCGGGGTGACGATGCGGTCCGTCTCCTCGATATACGGTGCACGAATCTCCAGGCTCATAGCCTCACACGACGTGGTAGACCATGAATGCAAAGTGACATCCGCTGCCGGCCATCACGAGCAGATGCCAGATCTCGTGATGGCCGAACCGGCCAGGAAATGGATCGGGGCGCCGGTGTGAGTAGATCACCGCGCCCACGGTGTATGCCATACCGCCGGCGACCAGCCAGAGCAGCCCGCTGAGCGATACCGCCTGAGCGAGAGGGACAATGGCTACCAGCGCCAGGTACCCCATCGCCAGATAGGTACTGGTCGAGAGCCAGACCGGGGCATCGAGGTATAGAAGCTTGAAGGGAATGCCGGCCAGCGCGATCAGCCAGACGGCCGCGAGAAGGCTCCAGCCCAGGCGGCTATGCAGCGTGATCAGGGCGACCGGGGTGTAGGTCCCCGCAATCAGGAAGTAGATCGCGATGTGATCGAGGGTTCGAAGGGCTTTGAGTGGCCGACCTGTCACCGGCAGGGAGTGATAGAGAAAGCTGCTGCCGTACAGCAGAATCAGGGTGGCGCCGTAGATGGTGAATGCCACCACCTCCCAGGGGTCGCTTGCCCATCGGAGCAGGATCCAGGTGCCGGCGCATGCCAGCACGAGACCGACCAGGTGGGATGCTCCATTGAAGGGCTCGCGGATGCGCATGTCCGGAATCTAGCAGGCGCTGAAGGGTCTGGCCTTGTCGGCCAACGCAGGCCACCGTAGCCTTAGCGGCATGCGGGTAGCCCTGTTTTCCGAGGTCTATTGGCCCATGGTGAGCGGCGTGGGAGTCACGCTGCTGCGGCTCACCCGGGCACTGGAGGACCGTGGCCATCAGGTCCGGGTCTACTCGGCCACCTACCAGTTGCCAGAGGGCGAGACCGACCGCCCCGAGGTGCACCGGTCGCCCAGTATCCCGCTCTTCCTGTATCAGGACGTCCAGTGGGCCTTTCCTCGTCTCCGTGACGTCATCGAGGACGCAAGGAGATTCCGGCCTGACGTGGTGCACGTAGCCACCGAGTTCGCCCTCGGTCTGGCGGGACTCAAGGCCGCGCGCCGCCTGGGGCTTCCCCTTGTGGCCTCCGCTCACACCGACTACGACAAGTACGCCACCCGGTACGGAGTGGACTGGGCACTGCGGGCCGGGTGGCATTACCTGCGGTGGTTCTACGGTCAGGCGCACACAGTCCTATGCCCATCGCGGATTTATGAGGAGCATCTGCACAGCCGTGGAGTCACTCACACCGGTATCTGGAGCCGGGGGGTGGACCCCGTGGTCTTCCATCCACGCTTCCGCAGTGAAAGCTATCGCCGAGCGCTTGGCCTCGGCCCCAACGATCTCCTCATCACCTATATCGGCCGCATTGCCCGGGAGAAAAACCTTACCCTCCTGCTGAAGGCCTGGGACGCGTTGGCTCCCTAACCCGGCTAGGCAAAGCTGGCACTGGTCGGACGAGGACCACTCGAGGATGAGATCCGGCGGCGCGAAATCCCCGGCGTCCACGTGACCGGCCTGATGCATGGGCTCGAGTTGTCGGCCGCCTACTCCTCGGCGGACATCTTCGCTTTTCCTTCCGCCACCGAGACCTTCGGCAACTCGCTGCTCGAGGCGATGGGATCGGGTCTACCGTCACTGGTGGCGGCGGCGGGAGGCGTGCTCGAGTTCGCGAAACATGGGGAGAACGCCTGGCTGGTTGCTCCCAACAGCACCGGGGCCATCACCCAAGGTCTCCGCCGGCTCATCGAGGATCCGACCCTGCGACGGAGGTTGTCGGAAGGCGCCCTACGGACGGCGGGAGAACGAGGCTGGGAT
>Ga0193723_1001140_pt1 | contig 10310 bp, 9 predicted proteins | sample H2m2metaG_FD_143042 | JGI IMG/M metagenome (GOLD analysis project Ga0193723, IMG submission 143042) | Soil microbial communities from a riparian zone of the East river system, Colorado, United States - H2m2 | ecosystem: Environmental > Terrestrial > Soil > Riparian zone | place: USA: East River... | reverse complement strand
TCGCCGTAGACCTGTCGCCCTATGACCTGACGCGCGGAAGAATCACTTACCGCTATAAGTAGCCGTTACTCCCAGATACATATTCCGGCCTGGCGCCGGCTCGTAATACCGTCCCGCCGCCGCGTTTACGACGACGGACGCTACGTACTTCCGATTGAACACATTCTGAAACGCGACGAAGGGCGCCACGCGCCCCCCCTCCCGGCCCACCCGCAGGTTCGTGACCCACCACGGCGACGTCTGACGACTCAGCGTGTCGTCCACCGCGTACCGTGACGTGTACTGGGTTTCGATCTCGCCCCAGACACCGCGCAAGGCCGCGGGTCGCGCCCGCAACGCGAGGCGCAGGGCCTGCTGCGGGATCCCGGGGAGACGACGCCCGTCGAGCACGTGGGTCGTGCCTCCAGCGGTGAAGGCGTAACGGCGATAGCGGAAGTCGGAGTACGTCCAGGTCACTCGGCCGTCGAGCCCGCGGACGATGGACGTGCCGGCAGACAACTCGACGCCCCGGTAGCGCGCGCTCCCGGCGTTCCGGAAGAACCGGCGCCCGGGCGACGCGGGGATTTCGAAGCTCACGAGCGCACCCCGCACATCGGCCTGATAGAGGGCGACCTCCCAGCCGGCCCCGCGTGCGCCGACCTCATAGGTCCACGCGCGCTGTGGCGCCAGGTCCCGGTTGAACCCCCCGGCCGTGTCGGGCCGATTCGCGAGCTCGGTGGTCGTCGGCGTTTCGAACGACGACCCGGCGCTGGCATACATCGTGACCGCATCACTCGCCCGCAACGTGGCACCGAGTGAGCCCGAGAACGCCGCCATCACCCGGTCTCCGGAGTCGTCGCGGTATTTCACATCCGTTGTCGAGTCGCCGACCAGCCGATCCGACACGCCGAAACTCACGCGGTCATAACGCAGGCCCGCCGTGACGGTGCTGCGGGGCGCGACGTCGAACATCGCCTGCACGAACGGCCCGACCTCGGTGACGTGCTCCAGCTGGTCGAGGGAGCGCACGGTGTCGGGCGACCCACCCGAATTCCCGAAGTTGGTGCGGTCGTCGCGCTGCCGTTGGACGTCGAGCCCTGCCGTGACGCGGCCGCCGCGGCGCGTGAACACCGCTCGGCTCCCGTACGCGGTGCGATTGAGCCGGATGTAGGCGAACGTCTGGGGATTCTCAAGGTCGCGCGCGAGACCGAACACAGTCACGGTCGCCTCGTCTCCGGAGGCGAGTGTTCCGCGCAGCGTCACGCCGCCTTGTCCCTGTAGCACATCCTTCCCCGCACGCGTCGCCAGGTTCACCGGCGGCACGGTGTCGCGGTTCCTCCCCAACTCGGTGAGGTTCAGCGCGCCGGGGTTGTCGGCGCGGGGCTGGTCGCCGATGTCGGCGAGCGCGGTGAGCGACCAGACGGCACCGACGGGGAGGACGAGCCGTCCGCTCAGCGCGCGAAAGTCGGCGGCGCTGTGATCGCGCTCTCCTTCGTAGGAGAGTCGCGAGAGATTCAGCGTCGCACCGCCGCGGCCAACGCGGAAGCGTCCCGTTCCCTGCCACTTGGTCCACGTGCGGTCGAGCCCGCGGTCGAACGTCCCCGCGACGACGCGAACCTCGCCGGTCGGTCTCGCGACCGGACGGTCATCCGTCCAAATACTGATGACGCCGCCGCTCGCGTTGCCGTACAGCGCCGATGCGGAGCCGCGCAGCACTTCGATCCGGTCAGCCGCGCCGAGCTCCACGTGCGTGAGCTGCCCCTGGCCGTCAGGCAGCGTCTGCGGGATGCCGTCGAGTAGAATCTTGATGCCGCGCACCGCGAACGCCGAGCGCGCGCCGAAGCCGCGGATCGAGAGGCGCTGGTCGAGAGAGAAGTTGTAGCGGTTCGCGGCGTAGACGCCGGGCACGGCGGCGAGCGCCTCGTCGAGCCCCCAGGTGGGACGAGCGGCAAGATCGCGTTTGTTCACGACGGCAACGGCAAAAGGGAGCCGCGCGAGTGGCAAATCGGTACGCGTCACCGTCACGGTGACGGGCGGCAGTGTGTCATGCTGCGCTTCAGCCGGGGTCGCGCAGTACAGCGCGAGCGCGGCAGAGCAGAAGGCACGCGCCGCATGCATTTCGCCCATCGGCGAGGCCCTAGGAACCGGGCCGCAGATAACGCATCATGCGTTGCAGCATGACGTTGGTCCCGATCATCCCGCCCCGAACCTGATATGCCGGTTTGTGGGTGCGGCAGTCGTACAAGTCCAGCTCGTTCCACATCACAAACAGCAACCCATCCACCGCGCTGACCTCTCCCAGCGGGCAGACGTCGACCAACGCCTCTTGCTCGGTGCTCCACAGACCGCTGCGGCGCTGTGCGTTCAGCCCTCGATCGTTGAGCTGCTGACGCACGCGAGCCGTCACTTGGAGGGAGTTCTGGTCGTCGTCACCTGAAATGACCACGATCGTCTTGAAGCTGTCTCCTGGAACGCTACTGCTGACGATCTCCGTGACTTTTCCGTAGGGACCGCTGGCGCACGCTGCCACCGCCCCGACGGTAACGCCAATCGCGACCCCGATGATCGTTGCTCGTATCATGATCAGAGAATGTAACGCGCCCCGTGCGGAATCCGCACGGGGCGCTGGTGGTGTGACGACCGTTCGGGCACCGCCCGATCGCCTAGAACAGGAAGTCCACGCCCAATGACCAGTTCCAGCCGGTGGTCGGCGCGAGCGTGAGGCTCTGCCCCTGCGAATTGGCGTATCCCAGGGACATGATCATGTTCATTGCTGGTTGGAACACGAAATAGGATTGGTACGCGACTTTGTTCTGAATGTCGTGTGCCGTCCCCGTACGTTCGGTGAAGGTGTACTTGGTCGGTTTCCACAGCCCGAAGTCGAGGCCGTAGGTCCGGTTGTACGTGTAGCGCACCGCGGCGCCGATGTCGTTGCGCGCGGTCGAGGCGTTGTCGCCGTAGTTGTCCTTATTGAAGTTCACCCGGCCCACGGCTTCCATGCTGTGCGGCCCGTGGTCGATGAAGCTGTACCGGACCTCGGCGGTCAGACGGCTCGTCTTGGTGAGGTCGGAGGACAAGTAGGGTCCGGCCACCAGTCGTGTCGCATCAATGCCGGTCACGTTGCTGGTGTAGGTCCACGAGCGGTTCGCGTTCGGTACCGTGTTCGTGATGATCGGAATGTCGTCGTTGCCGGCCCGATACATCACGTTGAACCACAGCTCCTTCTGGTCGGAGTTGTAGAATGCGTACCCGACCTGTCCCAGATACGACAACCGCCTCCAGTCGAGGTTGTTCTGTCCGATGCTGGGGCCTCCCGACACGAGGAGCCGGTCGTTCAGCCAGGCGTAGGCGATCAGGTTCCCGCGATTGGGATGCGACCAGCCGGCAAAACCACCGCGGTTGTACTCTTGCGGCACGCTGATCGGCCACGGGCCGAACCCCGAGATCTCGGAAATACCTTGATTGTTGAACGCCAGGCCGAAAACGTTGTTGTTCTTCATGCGGGTGTAGCGGAGGTCGTACTCGTCGAACGAAAACAGGCCGAGCGTCCATTCTCCCGTCGGACTGCCGTCGGGCGTCAAGTACATCTCCGTCCACAAACCGAAATAGTCACCCACCGGGCCGCCTGTAAAAATGGCGAGCCGCGACGTGGGGTTGGAGGTGATGGGGCCAGCGGTCAGCGCCCCGTTCGCCTTGGTTTGCGCGGCGAAGACGCTCTGATACCGCAGGGAGATGTAAGGGAAGAGCGAGATGTTGAGCCGCTTCCCACCCAGCGCCCCTTCCTGACCCGCTTCGATCCGCTCAGTCACGAACGGAACGCGATAGCCGTTCATCCGGAACTTCTTGCCCGTGAACGTGAAATTCGGCACGGGGGCGCCGAACATCACGTGACACTGCGCGCAGGTCATGCCGGTCTGCCGTACGAACGACGGTACGGCTTCGGCTTTCCGCGGCGCGAGTGCCAGGACCCCCAGTGCCACGAGTCCGACTGCTACCGTCAAGCGACGCATCGTGTGGCCTCCTTTGTCGACTCCGTGGATTCCCTAATGCGTACCTGCCGCTTTATCACCCTCCTGCTGGATGTACTGCAGGAGTGCGTCTACTTCTTCGGGCTTGAGTCTGAGATTTGGCATCCGGGTGTTGTTGAATTCTGCGAGGAGGGCTTTGGCGGTCGAGTCGGTATCGAACATCGACGTGGGATTCGCCAGCCACCGGCGCAGCCACTCGAGGCTGCGGCGCTGCGTGACCCCGGCCAGATCGGGACCCGCGCGTTTCCCCTTGCCAATGGAATGGCAGCCGACACAGCCGCGGCCCTGGAACAGGGACTCCCCGCGCTTGGCCGCCGCAGCGTCAACCTGTATGGCACCCAGCTGCGCCGTCGCCGTCCCGGCCCCAAACAGCACCATCCCCGCGATCAGCGACCCTCGCAACACGCGCCTAGCCATGCCGTTCTGTCTTCCCCCCGAAGTTGAGAAGTGAAACGTACTGCACACTTTTGTAACAGATAGCATTTACTTTGTCTGTCATACTGTCAAGATCGGCGGAGGCCTACATGCATCCACGGACCATTTCGGCCCTGCTCCTGCTCGCCGCAGCCCCCCTGGCTGGCCAGGCCGGTCCCACCCGATGGGTAATCGATCGCAAGACGAGTCTCGCCTGGTGGCAGATGGACCCCCATTACGAGCACCTCTGGGCCACCACCTGCCCCGCCGACCCCTCCTGGCAACCTGGCGAGGGACGGGACCCCGGGCAGTACACCGACTACAGCTCGCGGCCGAAGACGATCGCCGCCGGGCGCAGCGACCCCCGCGTTCCCCTGTTCCCACGCTTTCGTGTCCGCCCGCTCTGCCGGGACGCCGTGCGAGGCGAGATCACCGCCGCCGACGGGGCCACGCTGCGCGGCGTTCGGGGCACCGTCACCCTCATCGCTGACTCGCTGTTCACGGGTCTCGCGATGCGCGACAAATACGCTCGGCGCGCCGTGCTCGAGACGGCGCGCTACCCCGAGATCGTATTCACGATCGACAGTCTGGTAGACGTGCAGCGCGGGTCGGGAGATACGACGGGCGCGACGGCGGTGGGCACGCTCACGGTCCACGACATTGCCAAGGCGATTCGCGCGCCAGTCCTCGCGTGGCAGGAAGCGGGGGGAACCAGGGTCCGAGCGCAGTTCTCAATACCGGCGGCTTCGCTCACCAGTGAGTTCCACCTGTCGGAGTGGGCACTCGGCATGGGTGTGGGGATGCGACGCTGGAAGACGCTGTACATGGGGATCGACGTGATCCTGAAGCCACCGACCTAGTGCGGGTGGCGGAACAATCGATTCCAGCGGATGCGGAACGGATCCCGGGCGACGCTCATGTAAATGAAGAGCGGCCGCCCGCGGATGTGCGCTCGCGGCAGGAAACCCCAGTAGCGACTGTCGTACGACTGGTCGCGATTATCGCCCATCATGAAGTAGTGACCCGCCGGCACGACGATGGGACCCCAGTCGTGCGTCGTCGGATGGTAGCGCGCGGTGTCGCGGCCGACGTAGTACGGAAGTTGTCGCGTCCGCATCAGCCGCAGCTGGAGTGGGTCATCCGGAGCCGGCGTAACGTCGGTGTGCAGGGCGTATGGCTCTTCGAGCCGCTGCCCGTTCCGGATCACGGTGTCGCGCATCATCTGCAGCGTGTCTCCCGGGACCCCCATCAAGCGCTTCACAATGTTCAGGTTCGGCGTCGAGTCCTCGACGGACCGGAACACCACCACCTCGCCACGCTGCGGCGTCCCATAGCCCGGCAGCCGGATGAAATGGATGCCGGTGAACGGGATCTCCATCTCGCCGCCGAACGCCACTTTGTTGACAAACAGGAAGTCGCCGACGAGCAGCGTGTTCTCCATGCTGCCCGAGGGAATACGGAACGCCTCGACGAGGTAGCCCCGAAGAAACAGCCAGAAGACAAACGCGACGCCAATGGCCTTGGCCCAGCTGATCGCCTCTTCCTTGAAAGTCTTGCGGGCAGGAATTGAGGAGGGCGCTTCTTTCACGGGCGCTCGACCCAGTCTGCGATGAAGATGTTGGTTTCGCCCTGGACCTGGCCGTGACGGTTCGACGCCCACACCAGCCGCCGCCCGTCGGGTGAGAACATCGGGAAGGCGTCGAACTCGGTGTTGGTGGTGACCTGCTCGAGGCCCGTCCCGTCGAGGTTGACGAGATAGAGATCGAAGTTCCGCGAGCGTGGGTTCTTGTGATTCGACGCGAAGATGATCCGCCGGCCATCGGGATGGAAGTACGGCGCGAAGTTGGCCCCCCCGATGTTCGTCACCTGGCGTTGATTGCGCCCGCCCAAGTCCATCACCCAGATCTCCATGCGCGTCGGCCGCACGAGATTCTTCTGGATGAGTCCGACGTAGTCAGCCGAGTCTTGCGCCGCCGCGGGGTGCCAGGCGCGGTAGACGATGTGCTTGCCGTCGGGGGAGAAGAACGGGCCGCCGTCGTAGCCCAACGTGTGCGTGAGGCGGCGCAGGCGGGTACCATCGACCCGCATCGTGTAGATGTCGAGATCACCATCCCGCAGCGACGTGAATACGATCGTCCTGCCATCCGGAGACAGCGTCCCCTCGGCATCGTAGCCGGCGTTCGTGGTGAGGCGGCGCGCGCCGCGCCCGCTCGAGTCGGCGACGTAGATGTCGTAGTCGTAGAGCGCCCACACGTAACCGAGGGAGTAGTCGGGGCGCGGCGGGCAGGCGGGGCCCAGATGGAGGGTGCTCGCGTAAAAAATCCGGCGGTCGCGGTTGAAAAAGTAGCCGCAGGTCGTGCGGCCGCCGGGACTCGAAACGCGATGCAAGCCCGTGCCGTCGACGTTGATCACGTACTGCTTGTCACAGCCGGTGTCGGCTTCCTGACGCTGAAAAATGAGTTGCCGGCCCGATCGGGAGAAATAGGCCTCGGCGTTCTGGCCGCCGAAGGTGAGCTGGCGAATGTTGGCGAGGTGTCCTTCGCCGGAGTCGGCCGGCACCGCGGCGGCCGTCTGGACTAACGCGGCGAACACGAATGGAAGCATAGGAACTGGCAAACTAGAGGCCGATGGTGTTTGGGGCAATCGGGCCCAGGGCTTCAGTCTGGCACGGCGGTGTTAGATTATCGGCTCCGATGCCCACCCCCACGCTCGATCAGCTGTGCATCAACACCGTTCGCGCGCTCGCGATGGACGCGGTGCAGCAGGCGGAGTCGGGCCACCCCGGCACCGCGATGGCGTTGGCGCCCCTCGCCTACGTGCTGTGGCAGCGGCACATGCGCTACAACCCGGCGAATCCCTATTGGGTCGACCGCGACCGCTTCGTGTTGTCGTGCGGCCACGCGTGCATGCTGCTCTACAGCGCGCTGTACTTGAGCGGCTACGATCTGACGCTCGACGAGATCAAACAGTTCCGGCAGTGGGGCACGCGGACGCCCGGGCACTCCGAGCATGGCGTGACCCCGGGCGTCGAAGCCACGACCGGACCCCTCGGCCAGGGCACCGGTAATGCGGTGGGGATGGCGATCGCGGAGGCGCAGCTCGCGGCGCAGTTCAACCGGCCCGGCCACGAGATCGTCGACCACTACACGTATTTCCTCGCGTCGGACGGCGACCTGATGGAGGGGATCTCGCACGAGGCGTGCTCGCTGGCGGGACACTTGAAACTCGGCAAGCTCATCGGGCTCTACGACGACAATCACATCACGATCGACGGCGACACCGCGCTCGCGTTCTCGGACGACACCGCGAAGCGCTTCGAGGCCTACGGCTGGCACACCCAGCGCGTGACGGACGGGAACGATCTCGATGCCTTGGGCAACGCCATCCAGGCGGCAAAGCGCGTCACCGACAAGCCGTCGCTCATTGTCATCCGCACGCATATCGGTTGGGGGAGCCCGCACAAGCAGGACACCGCCGAGGCGCACGGCGCGCCCCTGGGCGCCGAGGAGGTCAAGCTCACAAAGCAGAACCTCGGCTGGCCGACCCTCGAGCCGTTCCACGTACCCGAGGAAGCGCTGACGCATTGGCGCCGCGCGCAGGAGCGCGGCACCCGCCTCGAGACCGAATGGCAGGCGAAATGGGATGCCTACCGCCGCGCCCACGCCGATCTCGCGTCCGAGCTCAACCGCCGCCTCGCGGGGACGCTCCCCGAGGGATGGGACGCGGCGCTGCCGTCGTTCGGTCCCAAGGACGCGCAGGCGACGCGCGCGGCGTCGGGCAAGGTCATCAACGCGCTCGCGCCGAAGCTTCCCGAGCTGATCGGCGGTTCGGCCGACCTGGCGGGGTCGAACAACACCGACATCAAGGGGGGCGCGTCGTTCAGCGCCGAGCAGCGCGGGGGCCGGAATTTCCACTTCGGCGTGCGGGAGCACGGGATGGGCGCGATCCTCAACGGTATCGCGCTGCATCGCGGGTTCATCGCCTACGGCGGCACATTCCTCATTTTCTCGGACTACATGCGCCCGTCGATTCGCCTGGCGGCGCTCACCCATCTGCGGCCGATCTACGTATTCACGCACGATTCGATCGGTCTGGGCGAGGATGGCCCGACACATCAGCCGATCGAGCAGCTGTCGACGCTGCGCGCGATTCCCAACATGACCGTGATCCGCCCCGCCGATGCGACCGAGGTCGTGGAGGCCTGGCGCGCCGCGATCTCGCACACGGGCGGTCCCGTCGCGCTGGTGCTGACCCGCCAGAAAGTGGCCGTCATCGACCGCACGAAGTACGGGCCCGCCTCGGGCCTGCACCGGGGCGGCTATGTCCTCGCCGAGGCGCCGAGCGGGAAGCCGAACGTCGTGCTGATGGGCACGGGCTCCGAGGTGGAACTCGTGCTTGGTGCTTACGAGCAGCTGAAAGCCGACGGCCAACAGGCAAGGGCCGTCTCTATGCCCTGCCTCGAGTACTTCGCCAAGCAGCCCGAGGACTATCGGGACTCCGTCCTGCCGCCCGGGGTACCGCGGATCGCCGTTGAGGCGGCGGCGCCACAGTCCTGGTACCGTTGGGTCGGAGACAAGGGCGTGATCATGGGCATCGAACGATTCGGCGCATCGGCGCCGTACCAGCGGATCTATAAGGAGCTCGGCCTGACAGTGGATGCCGTGGTTGCACAGGTCCGGAACCTCCTCTAGGTTTCCCAGGCAATGAAGCCAGTCACCATGCTGCTGTGTTGCCACCTGCACCGCCCCATGTGTTGTCCGGGGAGCGGACGGTCGAGCGCGTCAGCATGCGGGATGACATGAGATAGAAGCACGGGGGCTCCCGCTCCCACCACGACGCAAACGATCGGCCGCGACTCCACGCTTCGAGTCGCGGCCGATCGCTTTTAGGAGGCAATTGTGACGGCATCAGTCATTGGCGTGTCAGGAAGTCCCAAGCCCGCATCGCGCTCCCGCGCGCTCCTCGAGTTGGCGCTCGCGGCGCTCGAGCGGCAGGGGGCAGGTCCGACGCAGCTCATCGACCTCGCCAAGCTCCCCGCCGACGCGCTGCTCGGCCGGCGTGAGGACCGGGAAGTCGCGGACGCGATTCAGGGCGTGCTCGACGCGGGGATCGTCGTCGTCAGCACCCCGATCTATCGCGCCACCTACAGCGGGCTCCTCAAGGTGTTCTTCGATCTGTTCCCGCCAGAAGCCCTCGCGCGAAAAATCGCCATCCCGATCGCCACCGGTGGCGGCGCCGCGCACCTGCTGGCCATCGACCACGGGCTGCGGCCGCTCCTCGCGAGCGTCGGCGCCCTCGTCGTCTCGACCGGCGTCTACGGCACCGACGCACAATTCCGCGCCGGCGTCCCCGAGCCGGACCTCGTCAACCGCATCGAGCGGACAGCGCTCGAAGCCGCGTCCCTCGCGGCGGGAGTCACCACATGATCGGCATCTATTACGAGCACCCCCACTGGTTCACGCCGTTCTTCGCCGAGCTCGACCGCCGCGGCACGCCGTACAAACGGCTGCATGCCGAGCATCATGGGTTCGATCCGAGCCGTCCGCCGGAGTACGACCTGGTCGTGAATCGGATGAGTCCCTCGGCGTGGACGCGGGGGCGCGCGCAGTCGCTCTTCTACACGCAGCACTTCCTCGCGCACCTCGAGCGCCACGGCGTGCGCGTCATCAACGGCGTGCGGGCCTACCAGGCAGAGACGTCGAAAGCCTTGCAGTTGTCCGTGCTTCGCGAGCTCGGCCTTCCCTACCCTGCGACGCGCGTCATCAACGATCCTGCCGACGCAGCGGCAGCGGCGGCGGAGCTGGAGTTCCCCATTGTGGTGAAGCCGAACGTTGGCGGCAGCGGGGCCGGCATCGTGCGCTTCGACACGCCGGAGCAGCTAGCGGCAGC
>Ga0193723_1001138_pt1 | contig 10317 bp, 4 predicted proteins | sample H2m2metaG_FD_143042 | JGI IMG/M metagenome (GOLD analysis project Ga0193723, IMG submission 143042) | Soil microbial communities from a riparian zone of the East river system, Colorado, United States - H2m2 | ecosystem: Environmental > Terrestrial > Soil > Riparian zone | place: USA: East River... | reverse complement strand
CGCTCTCCCACATGCCGCCGGCGTAGCCGTTGGGGGTGACGTTGTAGACGATCTGTTGCTGCAAGGTCGCGGCGTTGTATCCCAGGATCCACCCGTGATACGGACCCCAATCGCAGTGCGATGAAAGCGTCACGTACACGGTGCCGTTGAGCAGCGTCAACCCCTGGCGCTGATTCGCCCGCTGCGCATCGAATGCGACGGTGCCGTTGACGCTTCCGTCCCCGGTGCCGCTGGTGCTGGCGCTGAGGAGCTTCGGGCTACCGGCTTGTTCCTGGCCATCGACGATGTCGACCGCATGCAAATACTGCGCGTACGTAAGGCCATTGGTGCTGCGGGCGACGAAATACATCGTCTCGCTCGCGGCATCGATCACCGGGGTACCAACGATCCCAATATTCCCGCTGAAATTCGTGTAATTGCCGCCACAGGCTCCGGTCATATCGGTATTCTTTGGCGCCCGCCAGCCCGACCGCGTGAAGTTGTTGCGCCAGTACAGCCTGCCGTTGTCGCCGTCAAACGCGTACACCGTGTTATTGACCGTCGCGACATAGACGACGTTGTGGGTGCCGCCGGCGATGAGGAGGTGTCCGACGACGAGCGGCTGGGCGTACACCTGATCGTCCACCGTGAGCGCGAAGACCTGGCCAAACTGCTGCACGTTGACGTTGCTCGTGGTCAACGCCGTTTCGTTGTCGTTCCAGCCGGACCGCGTGTTGTCATTGTGCTGGGTCAACACCGACACGGACTGGGGATTCGTCGTGCTCGGCGCCGTGGGATTGTCTTTGCACGAGGCGAGCAAGACGAGCAGAAGCGGCAGAGGCAGCGTGCGTTTTGTCATGGAGCGACAAAATTGACACTGCCTCTAAACGACGAGCAAGGCTTGCCTCAGCGCGTTAGTGCGCTGCCCAGGTCAGTCCCGCGGATGCGTGCACCGACCACGGGGCAGCTCCAGGCCGGTGATCCAGAGGTCATAAATGCTCGAGCCCACCGGAGGGTCTAAATCCAGCGGAGGATAAGGTCCAATCGCGTGCCGCATTTCCGCCCGTAGGTGCCGCAAAAACGCCCTAAACCCTGGGGGGCGGCGGATGGTATGTTCCAGTTCGCCCCATGGCGGTCGAACGAAGCGAAGCCGGCGTGCCGCTGGCACACGAACGCGAGGTCCTGAGGCAGGCCGGCATCGCGCTCGACGGGCGCATTGTCACGCTGTGGGAGATCTCCCCGACGACCGCCGCCGTCCCAGTCCTCTGTAGCGTTGCGAATCCCCAGGCCAGCGAGATCCAGCTCGATCTCGAAACCACGTTGCGCCGCTGGGGCGCGCCGATCGTGCAGAAAAGCCGCTGGGTGGGGTGTCGGCTGCGACAGGGTGGATTGTGGATCGTCGCTCCGGTGCGCTCGCGCCCGGCCGCCCCGCCGCCGAACGGCATCGAACGCCGCAGCCGGGAGCGGCTGGTGCTCGAGCTGGCCGGATTGTCCCTCGGCGCGATAGCGGCCGCTGAGGATGGGTCGCGCCGCCGGCTCGCGCCCGCCGAGGCGCTCTGGGAGCTGGCCCGCCAGCCCAGCGTCATCGCGCACGAAGTCGGCAATCCACTCGCCGTCGCGCTGGGGAACCTCGACCTTGGCGTGGACGCGATTCGCAGCGCCTCCCTCGCCGAGCTCGATGGGACGCTGCGGTCGGAACTCCTCGACGATCTCGCCAATGTGTCCGAAGGCATCGAGCAGGCCGCGGAATATCTGCGCTCCATCCAGGATCGTCCGTTCGGTGCGGCTGGGCACATGGCTCGCTTCGACGTCACCCCCGTGATCCGTTCCTGTGTCACCCTCGAACGGCCGCTGGCGCGCCGGCATGGCGTCGCGCTGCGGTGGCAGACGTCGGTGGACTCGTTGTACCTGTTCGGCGACTCGGGGGCGTTGTATCAGGTGCTGACGAATCTGATTCGTAACGCGGTGGACGCCTCGCCGGGTGAGAAGAGTGCGGTACGCATCTCGCTCGACCGTGTCGGTGACCACGTGAATCTCGTCGTCGAGGATAGCGGGGAAGGAATCGTCCCCGAGCATCTGCCACGGATTTTCGATCGCGGATTCACGACGAAGCCACCGGGCAAGGGATCGGGGATCGGGCTCGCCGTCGTGAAGGAAATCACGGAAGCGATGTTTGCCGGAACGATCAGCGTCGAATCGCGCGTGGGAGCCGGTACCACATTTAGGCTCGCCCTACCCATCCCGCCGCAGCGCGACACCGCGAGTTGAACGTCGTCGCAAGCCGACCACACGAGTCGTTCATCTGATGCAGTAGTACGACAGGTTTTTCCATCCGCTGTTTGACGCAATGCATTGCAAGACAAGGGAGTTCTCCCGGCGGGGCGTTGGCCCGCGAGATGCGGTTTGGAACGACCGGCGTCGTGCTGGCCGTCCCCCCGTCAGGAGCCGCTCATGCAGCAGTCCCGATATTCCGTCATCTGCGCCAAGGCGATCGGCGCGTGCGCCGTCCTCCTTTTGGTGCTGCACGCGTGCCGAGAACCTGACCGGCCCACGGAGCCGATTACGGCGGCCAAGGTCGGTGCAAACAAGATCGCCTTGTCCTACGTGTGCGATAACAAGTTTCGCGTGACGAACGCCAACCCGGCGGCGGCCACGGTGACCTACACGGTCGTCAACACGGCGGAGCAGGGAACGTTGAACCTCCCCGCAAAGCCAAAGGGAGCCGGTCCCAGCGAAACCCTCTTCGTCACCCAGAACACCGGTACCGTGCAGCTGTACTTGGGCACGACGCTTATCGCGCAGCAGACGAACGACACCGTATCGTGCACACCAACGCCTCCGCCGCCTCCGCCACCGCCGCCACCTCCGCCCCCTCCGCCGCCTGAGGCGGTGATGGGTCAGTGGTCGTCGGTGTTTGCGGCGCCAATCGTACAGCTCCACCTCCACCTGAACCTCGACGGCACCGTTCTGAGTTGGGGCCACGACGGCGATCCCCAGGTGTGGAATCCGGCGACCGGTACGTTCACCTCCGTGCCCAGTCCTTCTTTGATGTTCTGCGCTGGTCACAACTTTCTTCCCGACGGACGGTTGCTCGTAGCCGGCGGGCACATCACGGATGGGCACGGTTTGCCGAACACCAACGTGTTCGATGCACTGACCGACTCATGGCAGGCCGGACCACCCATGGTCAAAGGGCGCTGGTATCCGACGAACACCACGCTCCCGAACGGCGAAGTGGTGACGATCGCCGGCACGGACGAGGGCGGCGCGACCGTCCTGATACCTGAGGTCTGGAACGGCAGCAGCTGGCGCCAGCTTCCCGGGGCGAGCCTGAACCTTCCGTACTATCCGCGCACGTTCGTGGCGCCCGATGGACGCGTGTTCTACGCCGGCGAGCAGCAGCAGTCGCGCTATCTCAACGTCAGCGGGACCGGCAGCTGGACGAACGGTCCGATGCGGGTGTTCGGCACGCGCGATTACGGGTCCGCGGTCATGTACGAGCCGGGCAAGATTCTCTACGTGGGTGGCGGCCCGCCGACCAACACGGCCGAGATCATCGATCTGAATCAGCCGAGTCCACAGTGGTCGTTCACCGGGTCGATGCAGTTCGCGCGCCGGCAGATGAATGCCACCGTGCTGCCCACCGGTCAGGTGCTCGTGACCAGCGGCACAAGCGGTGGCGGCTTCAACAACCCTGTGGGCGCCGTGCACGCGGCGGAGATGTGGGATCCCGCTACGGGCGCCTGGACCACGATGGCCAGCAACGCGGTTACGCGCATCTACCACTCAACGACGTTGCTGTTGCCGGACGGGCGCGTGCTCCACACCGGTAGCGGTGACGGCGCTGGAGCGGTAGACGAGCTGAGCTATGAGATCTACTCGCCGCCGTACCTGTTCAAGGGCGCGCGCCCGACCATCACGGGATCAACGCCGAACCAGGTGGGATACGGCCAGTCGCTCTTCATCGGGACGCCCGATGCCGCCGCGATTACCAAAGTGGCGTTCATTCGGTTTGGGTCGGTGACGCATGCCTTCGACACGGGCACGCGCTTCGTGCCGCTGAGCTTCTCACCGATGAGCGGCGGCGTCCAGGTGACGCTCCCCGCGGGCGGTACCATCGCCCCGCCCGGGCCGTACATGCTCTTCCTCGTGAGCGGCAGCGGCGTACCTTCAGTCAGCCGGACCATGTTGCTGCGGTGATTACGCTGGCCGTCCTCAACCAAGGAGGCTGTATGCGTTACTGGGGTAGGGTCATTGCCGCCCTTGCCGTCGCCGGTTGCAGCAGCTCAACGCCGAACGCAGAGCGCATTACGGGACAGAATACTCCACTGTTCGCCAGTGCAGCGAGCGAGGAGGCACCGCCGATCGTCTTCAATACACAGATGCGATCGGACATCGAGGTCCCAGCGTGTCAGTCCGAATCACAAGGGCATGCGCAGATCCAGATCCTGCAGGATGGCACGATCGAGTCGATCGTCATCCTCAACAACAAAGGGGATGAGAGCGTCCGCTTCGGCCACATCCATCATCTGAATCCGGGAGCCACGACCGGTCCGATCATTTGGTGGCTGTCCAGCCCGGTGGGCGTGGATCTGAACCTGACTGATCGACATATCGACATCAGGCAGGTCGGCGTATTCGTAGCGAACCCGCATTTCACCTCCGCAGCGTCCGGGCTGGCCGAGCTGCTCGCGAACCCCAGCAGCTTTTACGTGAACTTCCATTCAGACAATTGTCCCGGAGGTGTCGCGCGCGGCTTCCTGCCCTAAGCATTTCTCGAGGGGCAATACGAAAAGGCCGCGAGAGTTGCGGCCTTTTTGTTGCTAGGAGTCGAGCACCTCGCGCACGCGCTCGGTGAGCTGGCGGATCGTGAACGGCTTGGGGAGGAAAGCCGTGTTGGGCGCGACGATGTCGTTCTGGAATACCGCTTCCTGTGAATACCCGGACATGAGCAGGATTCTGGTCTCGGGTCGCTGCGCGTTGAAGCGGCGCAGCAGCTCGGGAACGCGGATTCCCGACAACACACCGTCCGAGAGCAGCAGGTGGATCGGGCCCTGGTGCCCAGCGGCGAGCGCCATGGCCGAATCCCCGTCGCTCGCCGCGAGAATCTTGTAGCCGTGGCGCTCCAATGCGGTGGCCGCCAGCAACCGAATCGGCTCCTCGTCTTCGACGAGCAGGATCGTTTCGGTGCCTTTGACTTCGACCGGTGCCAGCGAAGGCCGGGAGACCCGCGCGCGCTTCTCGCTGACCGGGAAATAGCACTTGAACGTCGTGCCGACGCCGATCTCGCTGTACACGAGGACGTGTCCCTGGCTCTGCTTCACGATGCCATAGACCGTGGACAGTCCGAGTCCCGTCCCTTTGCCCTTCTCTTTAGTAGTGAAGAACGGCTCGAACAGGCGGCCGAGCGTCTCCTGGTTCATTCCCGAACCGGTGTCACTGACCGCCAGCATGACGTAGGCGCCGGCCGGCACGGCCGCTGAGCCGTGCGCGTACGGCTCGTCCAGCCGCACGTTGCGCGTCTCGATGGTGACCGTGCCGCCCTGTGCCATCGCGTCGCGGCTGTTCACCGCGAGGTTCAGGACGACCTGCTCGATCTGGTTCGGGTCGGCAGAAATCGCCGCCAGGTCGGCATCACTCGCGCTGACCAGCCGCACCGGCGGGCCGAGCAGCCGGCGCAGCATCTTCTCCATATCGGTTACGCGCTCGTCCAGGCGCATCGGCTTGGGATCGAACGGCTGCCGGCGGCTGAACGCCAGCAGCTGGCGCGTCAACGCCGTCGCGCGGTCGCTCGCCTTGATGATTTCGTCGAGGTCCTCGGTATGCGGGGAGTCCGCGCCAAGGTCGTCGCGCAGAATGTCGGCGTAGCCGATGATCGCGGTCAGCAGGTTGTTGAAGTCGTGCGCGACGCCGCCGGCCAGACTACCGAGCGCGTCCAGTTTTTGGGCCTGCCACAGCTGCTGCTCCAGCGACTTCCGATCGGTGATGTCGATGAAAATGTTGTCGAGGATCGGCTGGCCGTCTTCACCCTCGCGCTTGGTGAGATTGGCCAGCACCCAGATCGGCGCGCCGTCCTTGCGACGGAGGCGGCACTCCACGTTTCGAATCGCCGAGGTCTCGCGCAGATTCTCCACCATCAGCTCACGATCGCGCGGGTCCCACCATAAGCTGCTCGGCTGATCGGCGAGGAATTCCGCGATGGAATCGTAGCCGAACAGCCTGGCGCACACGTCATTGCAGCGCAGCATTTTTCCGTCGGCCACGCGCGTCGTCGAAAAGCCGACGATCGTCTGCTCGAACACATCGTTGAAGCGCCGCTCGGCGTGCTGCTTCTCGAGATTGGCGCGCTCGATCTTACCCGCGATGTGGCGCGACAGGCGCGAGACGAGCAGCGCAACGAGTGCGACGCCGATTACGGCGAACCAGGCGGCGATCAGGACCCGGTCCCCGCCGAACAGCGCGCCCAGCCGTGCATCGAGCAAGCCGATGACGACGATCAGACCGGCAGTCGCCGGGAGGAAGGCGCGCAGCATGCGTGCGCGGGGCTGATCACCGACCAGCCGGTCCATCGGCCACACCTCGGGACCAGCCGCCACAACGGTCGCGACGCCGAGGATGAGGAGACTCAGGCCCGTGGGCAGCGCGACGGGAATCGTCCCACCGCCGTAGAGGAGCGGCGTCCCGTATGCGTATCCCAGCGCGACGGTGGCCCCGACGATCGCGGCGATCGTGGCCAGCGCACCGATGTAGTGCGAGCGCGACCCGGTGGCGGCGACCGCGAGCGCCAGCGGCATGATCGCCGCGGCGGTAACGGGCGACATCACGCCCAGCCGCACGCGTCCGAACTGACCCGAGTTGCCACCGAGGAGCTGATCGAGCAGCGACGGCGCCGCGAGGTTGACGAGGGCGAGTGTGGCGACGACCCATGACAGGACGGTGCCGGCGTTGCGCAGCGGTGAATTCGCGGGTGTCACGAGACGCGCAACGAGCGCCAGACTCAGCGCGAGAAATGCGAGCGCCGTCGTCGGCGCCATCGGAATGAAGCTGGGTGAGGGAACGAGGAAGAGCGACCAACCGGCAGCCCAACCGATGAGGACGACGCCGGCGTGGGCGGCGACAACGAGTGCGGCGAAGACCGCAGCTCGGGTGCGCAGGCGGTGGGCGCTGGCCGTGCTCATAAGTCCACGATTAAAGATTGAAACGCGCGCTGCAAGGTCACGAGTCACAACGTGTTGCGCGTCAGTGGACCCCTACTAGGGCTCTTGCGGCGCTACCTAGGCTTCCGGGCGATCGTACCCCCCGTCCGGTCGCAGCAGCCAGGCTGTCCGAGTGCTCAACTCCTCTGTCAGGATGTGGTCCAAGGTGCGCCGGGCGGCCGGATCGAACACGGGCGCCACGACCTCCACTCGGCGGCGGAGATTCCGCGGCCGCCAGTCGGCTGATCCGATGTAGTACTCCTCCTCAGCGCCATTGCCGAAGTGGTAGATCCGCGCGTGCTCGAGAAAGCGGCCCAGGATGCTCACGACGCGAATGCGCTCGGACAGTCCCGGCACGCCCGGGCGCAGCGTACAAATGCCGCGTACCACGAGGTCCACGACAACGCCCACCTGCGATGCCCGGTACAGTGCCTGGATGACCGTCGAGTCGGACAGCGCATTGAGCTTCGCGCGGATACGGGCAGGACGGCCGGCGCGCGCGTGCTCGGTCTCGCGTTCGATCAGCGCGAGCAGTCGTTCCAGCAGGTCGGCCGGGGCGACGAGCAGGCTGCGCAGTCCACCCCGCGGCGGCTGGCTCGAGCCGGTCAGCTCATTGAAGAGGGCGTGCACATCCGCGGTGATCCGCGGATCGGCAGTGAACAGCCCGACGTCGGTGTAGACGCGCGCGGTATCTGGATTGTAGTTGCCGCTCCCGAGGTGTGCGTAGCGGCGCGGCTTCCCGCTCCGGTCGCGGCGAACCACGAGCGCGAGCTTCGCGTGGGTCTTGAGGCTCACCAGACCGGTCACCACATGGATGCCGTCGCGCTCGAGGCTGCGCGCCCACGCGATGTTCCGTGCTTCATCAAAGCGCGCTTTCAGCTCGACGATCACCGACACATCCTTGCCGGTTGCAGCGGCGCGGCTGAGCGCTTCTCCGATCGCCGACCGGCCGCCCGGACGGTAGAGCTTGATTGCTTGCACCTCCGGATCGTCCGCGGCTTCGGCGATGAAGCGCTCGAAGCTGGCGTCGAAAGAATCGTGCGGGTGGTGCACCAGCACATCGTGTTCGTCGATCTGGTCGGCCACCGCGCGGTCCCGTGCGAACGGCTCGCGCAGCTCAGTGCGAGGGTAGTCTGCGAGCTCCGTCGCGACGTCGCGCAACGCACCGAGATGGACGGGTCCGCCGGCGACATAGACGTCAGCGGCACCGATGCCGGCGTCGCGTTCGCTTTCCTCAAAATGCAGCTCCCGCTGCAGCAAGTCCTGCAGCGGCGCCGGCGTGCCAGGCTCGATCTCCAGCCGGATGACGGGCTGGAGGGTGCGGCGGGCCAGCTCTTCTTCAATGGCCTGGAGAAAGTTGCCCGCGGATGTTTCGTCGAGCTGCAAGTCCCCGCTGCGCGTGACGCGGAAGGCGTGCGCGCCGACGATCACGCGGCCGGGATACAGGAGATCCAGATTCGCGCGGACCACGTCTTCGATCGGGAGGAGGCGGCCGCCCTCGAGCAGGGTGAATCGCGGCAGCGTCTCCGGAATCTCGACGAGGGCATAGTGTGGAGGCGAGCCGGCCTGATCGCGTAACACGGTGAACAGCGCAAGGCGGCGATCGGTGACGACAGGAAATGGGTGACCCGGTGCGCGCGTCAGGGCTTTGGGGTTGAGAAACGGCAGCCCGCGATCGGTAAACTGCGCGCGTTGCTGCGCCTGTTCCTCGGCCGTCAACTCCGGCCAATGCACGACCGTAACGCCGGCTCCGTGCGAGCCGCGGAGCAGCGCTTCGAACAGCCGGTACTGCCGGGCAATGAGGGGGCGTAACCGGATCGCGATTGCGTCGAGCGTTTCCTGGGGACGCAGCTGGTCGGCGGACGGCCCGCCGCGCTTCAGCGCCGCGAGCTGTTTCAGCGCGGCGATCTTCGTCGCGACGAACTCGTCGAGATTGGTCGAGACGATGCCGAGGAACCGAATGCGCGCGGCCGGCGGAAGTCGCGAGTCTTCGGCCAATGCGAGCACCCGCGCGTTGAACTCGATCCACGACAGCTCGGGGTTGAGGAACTGCTCGGGCGCGGCGCGAGCGGGATCGAGCAGCTCGTCTTTCAGCACGGGAACGCGCAGCTCGCTCAGCGTCACGCGGCTCGCGCGCGCGACATCCTCGGGCGCCGCGTCGCCCGCTTCGACGCCGAACGCCGCGCCCGACCATTCCGGAATGAGCGGCGATCGCGCCGCCATCGTCAGGGCCGCCAGAGTTGCGGGGTCACGCAACACCGGCGACCCGACGCGCTCGAGCAGCTCGGTTGGGGCGAACCACTGCAGCGGGGAATTGCCGCGCACGCGTCGTGCGGTCCACACCTCGAGTGCGGCCCGGTCGCCGGCCGGCGGCACGACCCCCAGGAGCCGGAGCGATCCCTCACCGCTGCCGACGATCCGGCGCAGCGCGGCGCGGCAATCCGCTTCGCCACTGCCCTGATCGACCGGCACGCGCAGCTCGGCGCCGAGGCGGCAGAGTCCCAGGCGGCCGTGCTCGACGGCGATCAGGGCAAGCTCGCGCTCGCCGCGCAGCTCGCGCGCGAGGATCCGGGCTTCCGTCTCAGCCAGGGCTGCCTGGGCACGCTGGAGCGGCTCCTCCCCTACGGCCCGCAACGGCAGCGCGGCGCCGCAGCGCCGGGCGATCGTCCGCGCCGCGACAGTACCCCATGCCTTGGGCCGCACCGAGAGCTCGTGCAGGGAGGCACGCAGCTCACCGCGGCGCACGGTGACGGAATCGCCCACGAGATCACACAGAGGCAGCCGGGCCAGTGGCACGCCGATCGTACGCCACCGGCGCGCGACGTCCCGCTCGATCCAGGGCGCAAGCTTGGCAGGATCAACGAGCGGGCGCACCCGGGCCGCGATCGCCTCGGCATCGCTACCAGGTGTGTCGAGGCGCGTGCCCTCAGGAAGCCAGACTGTGAGGCTCTGCTTGCCGTCCGCCGTGAAGCGCAGCCGGTAGCGGGCGTCGCGTTGGCGGAGGCCGCCGTCGGGCGTGTCGTAGTAGATGTCGCGGAAGTAGGTCGTACGCGCCGCGGAGACATGAAACCCGGCGGCGGGAGGGTGGTCGATGAGTTGTCCGAGCGCCGCGGCATCGGGTGCTTCCCACTGCCGAGTCATT
>Ga0193723_1001137_pt1 | contig 10318 bp, 7 predicted proteins | sample H2m2metaG_FD_143042 | JGI IMG/M metagenome (GOLD analysis project Ga0193723, IMG submission 143042) | Soil microbial communities from a riparian zone of the East river system, Colorado, United States - H2m2 | ecosystem: Environmental > Terrestrial > Soil > Riparian zone | place: USA: East River... | reverse complement strand
GAAATTCTCAGTGGCACCGTGCCGCGCGATGGTTCGGAGTTTTACATCGAGCCACTTGGCAACGGCAAATTTCTCGTGAGCGGCAACGCGCGTCTGGACGATTTGACCGAACATCTTGGCTTTCAAATTGACGCCGAAGGAATCGACACCATCGGCGGATTTGTTTTTACGCGGCTGGGTTATGTGCCGTCTTCCGGAACGAAACTCGAGATCCCGGGCGTTGCGATCACAGTCCGTCGCGCCGCGCGTAAGAGAATCGAAGAAGTCCTGCTGGAGAAAACCACAAACGCATTCGAGGAGGCCGCATGACGGCCGCGATCATCATCATTGTTTGCTGCTGGATCATTTCGTTTTTCTTCAACGGAATCGAAAGCGGCCTGCTGTCGATCGATCCAGTGCGATTACGGCAAAATGTAAAGCGCCGCGTGCCGGCGGCTTTGCAGTTGAATCGCCTGCTCAAGCGCCCCGAACGGTTGTTGGCGACCGTTCTGCTCGTCACGAATGCGGCGGACATCGTGGCTCTGCTGCTGCTGACAAGCCAACTGTATCGGTGGTACGGCTATGTCGGGTTCTTGTTCGCCTTGGTCATTGCGCTTCCGGTTTATCTATTTCTGCTGTCCGTTCTCCCTAAATCGCTGTTCCGGCGATTTCCGTTTCGCGCGCTGGCGCGGCTGGCCGGTGTGCTCGAATTCACGTCGATCTTATTTTCGCCGCTCCTCGAACTCGGCGCGCGACTGGGCAAGTTACTCCTGCCAGGTCACGCCGGGAAACGGGGCCGCGTTTTTGCCGGGCGCGAGGAACTGAAACAGATCACAACCGAAAGCGAGCGTGAGGGCGGTCTTACCGCGACCGAGCGTGCGATGATTCATAGCGTCGTTGACTTTCGCGGCTCCAAAGTCCGCGACGTCATGTTGCCCTCGGCGAAAGTTGCCGCGCTACGTTCCGGCGCGTCAACACAGGAAGCGCTTGAGCTTAGCGCCTCTACCGGTCTTGATCGTCTGCCCGTGCTTGCGCCCGACGGCCAACCAGCCGGGCTGGTCAATGTTCTGGACATCCTGCTGGAACGAAACGGAAACAAACCGTTGGGCGAATATGTACGGCGCATTGTAACGACCACGGACGATGAGCCTACCTATCGTCTCATGCAGCAACTGCGCGGTGCGCGGCTCGGTCTGGCGGCTGTTGTCGATCGAAAGAACAACTTTCGCGGGATCGTTGCCATGGAGGATTTAATTCGCCGCCTGGTTTCTGCGGGCAACGCTTAGCGCAAACTCACGATTGGTTGCACTGTAGCCACAGCTGGTGGCTACGACGCTTGTGAATCTCTGCTTCCCTGAAATGACGTCAGCCTCAATCGGGTCGAGCGAGAAGCATGTCTTCATCGCCTAGAATCCGAGCGCAACTTACCAAGGCGACGTGCGAGAAGGCCTGAGGAAAATTTCCTAGCTGACGCTTTGCGCGCGGATCGTACTCTTCCGAGAGCAGTCCAAGATCGTTGCGCACATCGAGCAACCGCTCGAACAATTCGCGTGCTTCTTTTTTTCGACCGAGCAGATGCCAGCAATCCGCCAACCAGAAGGAACATGGGAGAAATACTCCTTCGTCGCCGGGCAATCCATCCACGCCCGTTTCCATTGGCCGATAGCGTAGCACGAAACCATCCTGCATCAGTTCGCGTTCAATTGCCTCAATCGTGCCGCGAACACGTTCGTCAGTGACCGGCAGAAAACCGACGAGCGGCATTGTAAGAAGGCTCGCGTCAAGGGCATCAGACCCATAAACTTGCGTGAAAGCTTTCTTCTTCGGGTTATAGCCACGCTGGCAAACTTCGGCATGAATTTGATCGCGAATTTTTTGCCAGCGATCGAAATGCTCATAAGCCGCGCAGCCGCAGTTCTCGACCAACTTGATCGCGCGATCGAATGCCAGCCAGGCCATCATTTTTGAGTGGGTAAACTGCTGGCGGCCGCCGCGGACTTCCCAGATTCCTTCGTCCGGCTCCTGCCAATGCGACTCCAGGAACTTCATTATCGCGACCATGAGCGACCAGTCGGGCTCGGTCATTTTGATTCCGGCACGATCGCCCTGCCATACCGCAGCTAATACTTCGCCATACACGTCGAGCTGAAATTGGGTCGAAGCAGCGTTGCCGACCCGCACCGGCCGGGAGTTCTCATATCCTGACAGCCACGGAATCTCATGTTCAATAATGCGGCGTTCGCCGCTCACGCCGTAGATCGTTTGCATTTGCGCCGGGCTGCCGGCGATGGCACGCAGAAGCCATTCCCGCCAGGATTTCGCTTCCTCGCGATAACCTGCGCGGAGTAACACGAGTAAAATCAGCGCCGCATCTCGCAACCAGCAGAAGCGATAATCCCAGTTGCGAACGCCTCCTATTTGCTCTGGTAACGAAGTGGTAAGCGCTGCAACCAACCCGCCAGTTGGCGCATAGGTCAATCCTTTGAGCGTTATGAGTGAGCGCACTATCGCATCGCGCCACTTCCCTTTAGTTTCAAATCGTTTGGCCCAATCTCCCCAAAATACTTCCGTGTCATCCAATGCGTGCTCGGGATTGATCTTTCTAGGCGGATCTGTGTGGGAGGCGAACCATGTAAGCACAAACGGAATGCGATCTCCTTTTTTCACAGTGAAATCGGCTACCGTGGTTAAATCCTTCCCGTGAGTTTCAACCGGCGTTCGTAAGATCAAGGCATCAGGACCGGCGACTGCTTCGAGTCCGTCGAAACGCTTACGCCGCCGCACCCACGGCAGGATGTTCCCGTAATCGAAGCGGATGATCAGTTCCATCTGCATCGAGACTTTTCCGCGCAAGCCTTCGATGATGCGAATGATGTCCGGATTCTCGCCACGCGGCGGCATGAAATCGATCAGGCGCACCGCGCCATTTTTCGTTTCCAGTTCTGTTTCCAGGATAAGTGTTTCGCCACGGTAACGGCGATGTACCGTTGTTACCTCTTCGTCAGGAAAGAACCGCCAGTGCCCGTTTTCCTTTTTCCCGAGCAGCGACGCAAAACATGCCGGCGAATCGAACCTGGGAAAGCAAAGCCAATCGACACAGCCGTCGCGACTCACCAGCGCGCCGGTCTGCGTGTCGCTGAGGAACGCGTAGTCCTCAATTTTTGTATTTTCCTTCGCCACTTAGATCTTCCTCTTCCTCTACCTCTTGCTCTTGTTCGTGTTGTAGCGTGCGCTGTCTCAGCGCATAAACTTCTGCGCATACCGAGAATCCGCTGAGGACAGCGGACACTACAGCAACATCCTCATTTTTTATTTGAATCTGTAGTGGCAGCCGTGTCGGCTGCATCGGCTAGTCTCGCGATCTCATCGCCCGTCAAGCGAAACACTGTCCATTCGTCCATCGGCTTAGCACCAAGCGTGCGATAGAATTTGATCGCCGGTTCATTCCAATCGAGCACCGCCCACTCCATTCGGCCGCAGCCCCGATCTCGCGCAATCTTGGCAAGCTCGACGAGCAACGCACGACCATACCCTTTCCCGCGCTTTTCGGGCTTCACGAACAAATCTTCGAGATACAGTCCGGCCCGCCCCAGCCACGTGGAAAAATTGTAAAAGTAAACTGCGAACCCAACGGGCGATTCCGCTTCAAACGCGAGCAACACTTCCGCCACAGGCCGTTCACCAAACAAAACATCAACCAGCTGTTCCTTGGTCGCGACGACGTCGTCCGGCGCGCGCTCATACGTCGCCAAGTCGCGAATGAGTTGCAGAATGACCGACACATCCTGCGCGCACGCCGGACGAATCTGGAAATTTTGGAGCCGGTTCATTCAACACTGATTGTCCATGACACTTGAATGGGCGCAACTCGCGCAAGCTTCTCCGGCCATTTTCGTCCGCAGGTTTGCATTCGCAAAATCGGGATTCTGGAGACTAGAAAAGCAACAAAAAAGGGAGTCGAGGCCGTCCTGGGTTGATGACTTCCAGATAAAATCTCGACGCACTAGCTTGTTCGCAACCAAACAGATCTTCTTGAATTAGAAAAAGAGGAAAATGAGGAAAGGGAACAGACCTTCCCCATAGTGCCCCTTCCTCATTAAGATTTGAAAATGTCTCGACTTTTTCTTGCGATCTTAACAAGATCGCGCTGCTCCACACATCGAGTGAAGTATGAAAAAAACAGCGCATCTGTTTCGAGGCGCGTTTTACGTGTTGTTGCTGCCGCTGGTGGCCGTGTACGAAATCCAACTTGCATTGGGCCAGTGGCAAGCCGCTGCGCCACCCTCAAGCAAAAACCCAACTGGGGGCATTTGCTTCCCGCCTGCATGGACAGCGGGACCAGACATGCCAAGTACCGGCGTCCGCATGGTTGGGGTTTATTTCCCGGCCAACGGCAAGTTTTACGCGGTGGGTGGCCGCAGCATGGATGGAGTAGGGAACGAGTACGACCCGAGCGCCAACAGTTGGGCTATCAAATCAGCCAGCCACCGCGCCCATAGCTTTCGTCAATGAAAAAGAATCGCACTACTCAATCCGCTTTCATGACTCTCTGCATTTTGCTTGGACTGCTCGTCTTTTTCGCCGGGATCGTTCTCGCGCTGTTCGCCGCGACCGATCTGCAACCGTCCGCGCGCGACGGAACCCCCCTCCATAGGATGCAGTTGCATACCTCCGACCCGAGCCCAGTCATTCCGAATGGCGATGTATATGAAGCGTGGGTTGCCCGGTATAATGGAACCGGCAATGGCTACGATGAAGCCAAGGCTGTTTCTGTTGACAACTCCGGGAATGTTCATGTCGCAGGAACGACCTGGGGATTGGGAACACTGAACGATTACGCCACCATAAAATACGACTCGGTCGGGCAGCAACAATGGGTGGCCCTTTATAACGACCTCGCTCATCCCGATGAGCAACTCAACGCCATGACGATTGACGCGTCAGGCAACGTTTACGTAACGGGACGGAGCGGGACAAATAACATCCCCTACGTGTGCACTACGATAAAGTATGATTCGGCGGGTCAACAACAATGGATTGCTCGCTACAACGCCGCAAACGGAGCCATTGGCGAAGCTATTGCCGTGGACAGTTCAGGCAATACGTATGTCGCGGCGGCCGCATCCAATCAATTCAACACGCTGTTTTGCGCCACGATCAAATACAATGCAGCCGGCGAACAACTGTGGGTCGCGGAATACCACGGTGGCGGGGGCGCTGACGAACCCGCAGCCATTGTTGTCGATAAGGCGGGCAACGTGTATGTGACTGGCACAACCCAAATTTGCCCGGGCAGCGATTATCTAACCCTGAAATATAACTCGGCCGGGCAGGAACAATGGGTCGCCCGCTACTATGGACCCCAAGAGCATTTAGACGCCGCCAAAGCCATCGACGTTGATAACTCAGGCAATGTCTATGTAACAGGGCGGAGCTTCAGCGATTACGCGACAATCAAGTATAACGCCGCAGGGCAACAGCAGTGGGTCGCCCGTGAAGTCGGCGGTGAAGGTAATGCCATTGCTCTCGACGGTGCTGGTAATGTTTATGTGACAGGTCAGATAGCCGCTGATTACGGCACAATCAAGTACAACGCCGTTGGACAACAGCAATGGGTGGCGCGCTACAATGGACCGCCGGGGAACGCATCTGATGTTGCCACGGCCATTGTCCTCGATGACATGAGCAATGTTTACGTGACGGGGCGCAGCGAACGAACAGGTATCTTCAGTGACTCCGATTATGCGACCGTCAAGTACAACTCAGTCGGTCAGCAACAATGGGTTGTTCGGTACAACGGTCCTGGAAACACGGATGATCGAGCCGCAGCCATGGCCATTGATACCCTGGGTAACGTCTACGTTACAGGTATGAGCGATTCGGGCAGTGATTCTGATTTTCTGACGATAAAGTATGGACAGGGTCCCACACCCACGCCTACTCCGACGGCAACTTTAAGCCCCACGCCAACAGCAACGGGGACAGCGACACCGACGAACACCCCAACTGCAACGGCAACAGCTTCTCCGAGTCCAACGCCCACCGCTACACCCACGCCGTCTGACCCCGGTGGCTCACCGACTTCTACTCCAACGGCGACGCCTACGCCTATGCAGACCTGCTGCCAGTACGTAACAAGTAGCGGGACTGGCACGATCATGCCTGGGATAATCGACACAGGCAACCACTGCGATAATTGCCTCACTCAAATTACATTTCCATTCCCAGTGAGCTTTTACAATTCCACCTTCAACCAGGCGTACGTCAGCTCCAATGGCAATCTACAGTTTGCCGGCAATGCACCGTACCTCGGCACATCTTGTCCTTTGCCGAACAATTGTGTAAACGCTGCTATTTTTGCGTATCAGACCGACCTGCGAACTGATGACCCCAACGATGGGATATTCACTTCGGTCACAGGCGCTGCGCCCAACAGAGTCTTCAACATTGAGTGGCGCACAACTTATTTCGACAGAACCGGTACGGCCAACTTCGAACTCCGCTTTTATGAAAACCAAACCACCTTTGATGTCGTCTACGGAGCTAATACCGATAGCGGCGCCTCAGAGGCCAGCGGCGTACAGTTAAGTGGTATGGGCGGCCCCTGCGACGCCACAACTTTCTCGTGTCAAGCACCGATGCTCACAAATCGCTTGAAAGTCACTTACGCGGTAGTGCCTTGCGGAGCGGCAAGTCCAACACCAACGGCAACGCCGACAGTTTCACCGCCAGGACGAATTACACCGATTCCACGGTCTCGCCCCACTCCAGCACCGCGCCCGTAACTTCACTCTATGAAAACAAAACACACTGCTCAATCCGCATTTTGTAACCTGCGCAGTTTAACTGGATTAATTCCGGTCGCTGCGCTTGCCTTCCTGGCTTTCTTTGCCGCCGCGAATCCATCTACGCGTGTCGAGGCGGTTCGTGCTGGCGGAGTAACCCGCCAAGCATTCATGAGAGTTACGCCACAAGGCATAATCCAGAGTACGCACCTCGGTAACTCGAAAGCACCCGCTGCGGCCCGTAGAATAACTGAGAGCCGCCTACCAGGACCCTTGGGCAATACGCTCTGGCATTACGACGACCAGACAGCGATTGCCGATGGCGTTTCGATCGACGCCAACAATGTTTGGGGGGCCTGGCTTCTTAGCGGTGCTCGCCTGACCATACACGCGATCACGGGCAACGGCACACCGGCATGGAGCTTCTCCTCCTTCGGCAGCGGCAACTCTGGGGTCGCTGCCGCCAAAGGCGCCGATCGTAGCGGCTTTATGGAGTCGAATGCAGCGGGCGACGACTTTCGGCAACATGGTTTCACGTCCAGCAGCAACGGCACACCGGACTGGTCGTTTCCATATCCAGTCAGTGATCCAAATCTGCCAGCCAGTTCCAGGAAGGTCGCCACGTCGCGCGACGGCTCGACGATTGCGGCTGTTGTTAGCGATTCTGTAACTCAGAATTCGACGCTTTACGTCTTCGACGCTAACACTGGCGCGGTCACGCTTATGTGGACGGATCCACTTCGGATGGACGGCGTGGCGTTGACCGATAACGGCTCTCTGGCCCTCGTGACACAGGACAATCGCGCCACTCTCGTGGAGACCAGCAGTGGCAACATCGTGTTCACCGCAGCAGGCTCCGGCGCCGGGTCCAATTCCTACCCGATGTCCGGCGACGGCAGCGTATTCGCAGTGGGCGGGTTCAATTTCGACGTATATTCATACAACGGCACAACCTATAGCCGGGTAATCCATTTAACCCGGGCGAGCTTCTGGTTTGGCGGAGCTTGTAGCGTCTCGCATGACGGTTCGACTGCAGGCACGTTCGGCGGCAATTACGTGAACGGCTGGCTCAGTGGCGAAGTCTACTTGTTCGATGTCGCAAGCGGCAACATGATTGGGTCCTATCCTGTTAGCGGCACGGGTATGTATCAGGGAACGCCAATTGGCGCCGGCTCGAACGACAACGGCACGGTTATGGCCTTTGCTTCCTGGGGAACGCAATTTCATGACTGGCCAGAAGTCATGGTATTTAACCGTAGCGTCCAGTTGATCGGCCAGATCAACTTTCCTGGCTCAGCCTTTTCGGTGGATGTCTCAACGGACGGGCAGTACGTGGTGGGGGGCGCGAAGGCGGTTCACGCTAATCAGTTTGGCAGCGGTGGGCGCACCGAATTAATCCAGCTGCAGCCTAGCCCTACCCCGACACCAACAGCGACGGCAACAGCAACTCCTACAGCGACAGCGACAGCGACCGCTACGCCGACTGCGACGGCAATTCCGCGAGCTACTCCCACGCCACGGCCTCGCCCTAGCCCAGCACCGCGCCCATAACTATCTATGAAAAAGAAACACACTGCTCAATTCCGATCGCTTAGCCTGCAGCTAGTTTTTTGCTCAGCGGCAGTCTGCTCGATGATCACCGGAACACTGTTGGCTTTTTTCCATCCCGAAGCGCCAGCGAAAGCTTCTCATCCGGCAGCTGCCGGACTGACGTTTGCAGAGCGCGTAGCTTATCAGCGATCGATCGAAGAAGTTTATTGGCATCATCGCATCTGGCCAAAAGAGCGTCCTGACCACAAGCCACCGCTCGACGCAGTGATGTCTCAGGCGCAACTGGAAAAGAAAGTTGAAAGCTATCTGCGCAACTCACAAGCGCTGGAGGATCACTGGCATCGACCCATTACTACTGAGCAGTTACAAGCTGAGATGGACCGCATGGGACAAAACACCAGGCAGCCAGAAGTGCTAGAGGAGCTTTTTGAAGCCCTCGGGAACGATCCGTTTGTCATTGCGGAATGTCTTGCAAGGCCCATCCTGGCTGAGCGTCTGCTCGCGCACCCGGAATTCGAGCGACTGAAACAGCCGAGCCGAACGTTTGATCAGACCGTCGCTGCTGGCGCTAACTACACGCTTCCCAGAATATCGGGTGGCGCATGCATTGAGGATGCGTGGACTCCAACCGAGCTCATCGGCGCCCCCGATCCCCGGGAGTCTCACACTGCAGTTTGGACCGGCACCGAGATGATCGTCTGGGGCGGGGACGACTTTCCCTCTGGCAAATTTTTCAATACTGGCGCGAGATACAATCTCGTCACTGATACTTGGACAGCCACAAGCACGATTAATGCGCCCTCTCCCCGATATTCTCACACGGCAGTATGGACTGGCAGTGAAATGATTGTCTGGGGCGGAAACGATGAAAACTCTCACCCGCTGAATACGGGCGGAAGATACAACCCTGGGTTGGATACTTGGACAACCACAAGCATGACGAACGTACCAGTTCCCCGAATCGGCCATACGGCAGTCTGGACCGGCAGCGAGATGATCGTCTGGGGCGGCACCGACTTCATTAGTCAAGAATTCAACACGGGCGGGAGGTACAATCCAAGCACGAACAGTTGGACAGCCATCAGCATCACCAACGCGCCGGATGCCCGGGGGAGCCACGCGGCAGTTTGGACTGGTAGTGAAATGATTGTCTGGGGAGGCGCTGGTGAACCCGGGGTTTTGAACACCGGTGGAAGATACAATCCCGGGACAGACAGTTGGACAGCCACGAGCACGATGAACGCCCCCGAAGGTCGTGCAGATTTCACGGGAGTCTGGAGTGGCGATGAAATGATCGTCTGGGGTGGCTCCGCCGATCCCCCGTCCCCCTTGCTCAACAGCGGCGGACGATACAACCCAAACACGGATACTTGGGTGGCCACAACCATCGTCAATGCGCCCTCTCGCAGATATGGTCACACGGCAGTATGGACTGGCGATGAAATGATCGTCTGGGGTGGAATTGACTTCGGCATCCCTCCTCCGTATTTCAACACAGGCGGTAGATATAATCCCATTACAGATAGTTGGATAGCTACCAGCACGACCAACGCTCCTACGGGCCGATTTCGTCACACCGCGGTATGGTCTGGCAGTAAAATGATTGTGTGGGGAGGCTTTGGTCAACTCGGGACTTTGAACACCGGCGGAAGATACTGCGTACGATCACCTGTACCCTGCTTCGGAAGATGCAGCCCTACACCCAGGCCGCGCCCCAGTCCGCATCAGCGTCCGACGCCGCCACCGAGCATTGACGGTACCTGGACGGTCACTGGTAGCCTAAACACCGGACGTTTTCTGCACACGGCAACCTTACTGCCGAATGGGCTGGTTCTGGTTGTTGGAGGAAATGACCCTGAAAACACTACTCGCAGCGCGGAGCTGTACGACCCGGCTAGTGGAAGTTGGACGTCCACCGGAAGTCTTAACACGGGACGATTTCGTCATACCGCGACGTTGCTAGCCAACGGCAAAGTGCTCGTCGCAGGGGGTGATTTTGGCAA
>Ga0193723_1001136_pt1 | contig 10322 bp, 7 predicted proteins | sample H2m2metaG_FD_143042 | JGI IMG/M metagenome (GOLD analysis project Ga0193723, IMG submission 143042) | Soil microbial communities from a riparian zone of the East river system, Colorado, United States - H2m2 | ecosystem: Environmental > Terrestrial > Soil > Riparian zone | place: USA: East River... | reverse complement strand
CAGGTAGTCGGGCAGCTGATCGTGAAGGGGCTGGTGACGCGCACCGCAGACCCGTCCGACGGCCGTCGCTCCGTGCTTCGACTCACGCGCCAGGGTACGAAGCTCGTGAAACGGGCGCCACACGCGATCCAGGAGGATCTGATTGAAGGCTTCGGCACGTTGAGTCCTTCGGAGCGCCGCGGGCTGGTAATCGGTCTGGAGAAATGGCTGGCCACGGTGGGACTCGGCGGCACACGATCGGTGATGCTCTTCGAGAAACCGCAGACTGGCAAGCGGGGCAAGCGAAAATGAAAAAGGACCGTGGAGACACGGTCCTTTTTCATTTCCAACTGCTAACACCTCATTAGACGCAGCTGATCACACCGTTTGTCATCGTGCAGACCTTAGCCGACTGGGAGTGCGTGGCACTTCCGCTCCATGTTGGCGGCGGGCCGGGGTCGTTCGTGATGGTAACAGTGACATTCTGCGACGGGCTGAAGCCCTGAAGCGGAGCCGCGGAAGTCGCGACACCACCAAAATAGTCGCCACCGTTGTCGGCAGCGTACTGCTCTTCGTAGGTCGCCATGTTGCGAAGGTCAGACTTCATCGCGGCGACGTACGCCTTGTCCTTGGTATTTGCGAACTTCGGAATCGCAATCGCGGCAAGAATGCCGATGATGACGACCACGATCAGAAGCTCGATAAGGGTAAAACCCTTGCGTGACATCATGTCCTCCAAAGGTGATTACTTGTGCTGCAAGTCTCACCTATTTGACGAGCACAAGTAATTGCGGGCAACGCGAAGTGCGTCGGTACCGACGCAGTTTGGCGTTAACGGCCAGGGGGACGTACCTTACGGTGACGCTTCGGGAGGCTTCGGCGCTGCGCCACCGTCGCTCGGCGGGAGTGGAGACATCTGTATGCCGCCCTCGGCTTTTCGCATCATTGTCACGAAGGCAGTCGCGGCTTCCGGCTCGAACTCCGTTCCCGCGCGCTCTTCGATGTACGCGAGCACGCGCTCGGCTTCCCACGCATCGCGGTAGGGGCGTTTCGTGCGCAGCGCGTCGTACACGTCGCAGACGTGGACCAGCTTGCTCGCCTTGTGGCAGTCCCTGCGGTAGTGACACGTCGGATAGCCGTGCCCGTTGATCATGATGTGGTGCTCGTGTGCCACCGCGGCCGCCAGATCGAGACGGCGTCCGCTCTCGATTATCAGCTTGGCGCCGGCGACCGGATGGTGCTGCATGATCGCACGCTCTTCGTCCGACAGCTTGCCAGGTTTGTTTAGAATCTCCGCGGGTATGCTGACTTTGCCGAGGTCGTGCAGCAGACCGGCGATGCCGAACGTGCGAACATCCTGCTGCGCCAGTCCCAGCGATTCAGCCAGCGCCATCGTCAGAACCGAGACGTTGAGAGAATGCGTCGTTGTGTACTCGTCGAATTCCCTGAGCTGGAGCAGCGGCAGAATCATCTGCTGATCGCCGTGCATGGCCATCGACAGCGAGCGAACGACCGCTTCCGCTTCAGCAAGCGGGAGCTTCCCGCGATCCTGAACCTCTCTGTGCATCGACAGGATCGAAGCGGCTTCCTCGCCGAGCGAGTATGAGATCGTGGCGACTGGGACCTCTGCCTGGAGCGTCTCCTGAAGTGCGCGCGTGTCACCACGAATGCCGAGCGTACCCACCTTGATGCCCGAGGGGCGAGTCGGCCTGGCCTCAGCGGAGTCGATGAAGGACAGGGTGATGCGCGCCATCATCTCTTCGAGAAATTCCTCGTACGCCTCCCGCGTGACATTTTGGTCCAGCTCCATCCGCTGGACGCCGGCCTGCGCCAGTCGCGTTCCCCATTCCCAATCGCCCAGATCGCGGAGGGCGGTCTCCTGGTAAATGGTCTCCTCGCCAAGAAAGGAGAACCGTGGAAGGGGATCGTGCTGCTGGAGATCGCGAAGACAGCGATACGACCGGTCCACCGCGCGCTCACGCGCGGGATGGCCGTCGTCGTAGAGGGCCATCGTCGAGACTGCCTGCCCGAACGAAACGAGGAATCGAACCGGATCACTCATTCTTCAGCTCGGCTTCTGGCTGGTGCCCGCGCGGGTGCGCGCGACCTTCGCTCTGACTTCCGCATCCTTGCTCTGCTCTGCGAGCTTGAGGACCGCTGCCGCCGCCGGGTGATTTCCCCAGCCGGCCGCGATCATGCTCAGTGCCGCGAGCATCTCCGGCGTGGAGGCGCGCAACTTCGGCCGCCGGGGCCAACGCGCTTCGGTGACGACGAGATCCAGAAGCCAGGTCAGGGTTTCCGACGTTCGCTGCTGTCCGACGATTCGGATCCCCATCGTGCGCAGCTGCGAATCGAGCTCGCCATGATCGATGCGATGCTTTATCAGGTCGATGCCGGGAGGCGGACACTTCTCCTGTGCAGCGGTGAGACCGGCGAAAACCACTCTATCGTCGTTGTCTTCGAGTGCACGCATGATGGCCTCGCCGCGCGCCGTGCCATCGCCGCGGAGCAACAATTTCACGGCCTCGCGGCGCACCAGCGGGTCAGCATTGCCGAGATATTCGTGAGCAGAAAAACCGGATGGAAGCGCGTTCAGGCGACTGAGAAGCACCAGAAGCTCCCGCTGGACGGTCGGGATCGTGCCTGGAATCATCTCCGCGATCGCGGGGCCGGCTTCGTCCCCGAGGGGCTGCAAAAGCTCGTAAAGCTGCGCACGTGCTTTCGCGTCCTCGACGACGAGCCCGGCCGAGAGCAGGATCGGCGCCGCTGAAATTCCGAGTCGCCGAACCACACGTCCCAAAAGCGCGAGCTCGAGACGCGGCTTGTGCAGCAGTGATTCCAGGATCTGCTGGCCAATCAGGAAATCCCAGACGGGAGCGCCCGCGTCAGCGCTGGGAGCCTTCTCCACGAGATCGAGCAGGAGATCGATGCGCCCGGCTTTGAAGAGATCGACCATGGCTGCGCGGACCTGTGGCCCCATTGCGCCAACCTCGATGGCGATCTGGATCATTCTCTCCGGCTCACATTCGGTAGGAATGCCATCGCCCGAGATGGTCTGGGCGATGCTTCGGGTGCTGGACATGCTCTCGAGCGCCTTGAGGTATTGCTCGGGGTGCGGATCGTCGAGACTCCAGTCGTCGACCAGGCGGCGCATCACATCTCGCACGTTGGGATCCGATTTGGTGCGCGGACCGCCCGAGGACGGATGGTGCGCGAGCTTGGAGAGCATGCGCAGCATCGAGTGTGAAACAGTCTGGCCCTCCGCTGCGGACGCTGCCCTTACCAGGTCGACGACCGCCTCCACGGTAACCCCCTGCGATGCATCGAGCAGGAATTTTCTCCGCTGCGCCTTGTCGCCACCCATCTCGAGCAGTTTCTGCAGGGTGGATTCTTTCAGCGACCCGACGAGTCGCGACACGCGCCGCTGAAGACCCGCCGCCTCTGCGCCCTCCGCCGTCTTCAGCTCGTCCCCGATCTGGAGCAGATAGCCGACGATGACCTGATCGTAAGCCGATTCGCGCTGGTGCTCGTCGATCGCCCGCGCGACGGTGGCGGGCTCGAGGGCCGTGTCGTCGTCGCGGTCGTCTCCGGAAGAGGCTGTGCTCGACGTGTCGGAGACGAGCGCGGCGCGTGCAAGCCCGATCCAGAGCTGCGTCGCCCGTCCCGCTTGCATCTGATCCGTCCCCGGCGGCTCGCTGCCATCGTCCTCGATCAGCTGCAGGCGGTCGTAGGTCAGCGGGAAAAAGCGGATGTGCGGCCACAGCTCTCCGACCCTCTCCGTGTCGAGGCCGATCGGCTTCTCCGACCTGATTGGATCGACTGCCAGCGCGGCCAGCGCCTCCGCCATCTCGTCGCGGCCGATGCCCCGCACGAACTTGAGCGCGCCGACCCGGTGTTGATGCAGGCGCTGCGCGAGCTCCTTCAGAACGGGATTCTGCGGATCCGTTGCCACGCCCTCGATGATCAGCTGCTTGCGCGCGACACCTATGGACAACGAGTCACGCGCATCGACGAACAAGACCGCGAGACGGTTTGACACTCCGTCGACGGCGACATCCAGCAGGGGATGGGCGCTCGGATAGATCGCGTGCTTGTTCATCGTGATCGAGAGCTCGATGAGAAAATCCGACAGATCGCGCGACAAAGTCGCGACGGCAGGCCGTCCCGATTGGGACGCCGGCGGCGCGGGCGACGCAGGTGGTGCAGAGGGCGGAACTGGCTGTGACGGACCCGTCATGGGTGATGCATATGACCGCGGGGCGGGGCTAATTTTTTACGATGTCAGCTGACACATACTCGACGCGTTGGCGGGTGCTTGCGTTACTCGCAATCGCCGAATTATTGGGCATGTCGCTCTGGTTCGCCGCGAGCGCCGTCACCCCGCAGCTGAGAGCGATCTGGGGTCTGACCGCGTCGGAAGCCGCCTGGCTGACGACGATCGTTCAGCTCGGCTTCGTCTGCGGGACGGCAGTCGCCGCGGTGCTCAATCTTCCCGACCTCATTCCCGCCAGAAGGCTTTTCAGCGTTTCGGCGCTCCTCGGCGCCGCAGCCAACGCCACGATCCTGGCCGCACCGGGCTACAGATACGCCCTCGTATTGCGGTTCCTCACAGGATTTTTTCTGGCGGGTGTCTACCCTCCCGCGATGAAGATGGCCGCCACCTGGTTCCGCACTCAGCGGGGCCTCGCTATCGGCGTGATCGTCGGGGCGCTCACCGTCGGGAAAGCCACCCCTTACCTCGTTCGCGCGATTCCGCGGGTGGGCCTCAGCCCTGTCGTTCTCACGGCGAGCGTTGGAGCAGCCCTAGCGGCTGTCCTCGTAGCGGTTGGTTATCGGGACGGCCCGCATCCCTTCGCGTCCCGTCCATTCTCGTGGAATCATGTGCGGGATGTCGTACGAGTACGGCAGTGGCGACTGGCGACAGCGAGCTACCTCGGTCACATGTTCGAGCTGTATGCATTCTGGACCTGGATTCCCGCATTCTTGGCGGCTAGCGTCGCGGCCAACACGGGCGGCCTCGTTCGCGGGCGCCGCTTCATCTCGCTCCTCGCATTCGCGACAATCGCGGTGGGCGGATTGGGGTGCGTTTGGGGTGGGATTTTCGCCGACAAGAGAGGGAGGGAGCGGCTCGTCGCCATCTCTCTGTTCATGAGCGGCAGTTGCTGCGTGCTCAGCGCATTCCTGTTCGGGGGGCCGATATGGGTGCTCGGCGCGCTGGCGATGGCGTGGGGATTCTTCGTCATCGCCGACAGCGCCCAGTTCAGCACGCTGGTGACCGAGGCCGTTCCCGCGCACGCGGTGGGCACAGCGCTCACGGTTCAGACATCGCTGGGATTCCTGTTGACGATGCTTCCAATGCAGGTCGTCCCGCTCATTGCACAGAGAGTCGGCTGGCGCTGGAGCTTTGTTGCGCTGGCGCTGGGCCCCGTTGCTGGAATTGCTGCGATCCGCCGGTTGGCCGCGCTCCGGGCGTCGGCCGTAAACGCTAACTTCTCCGTATCGACCTGACACTCTCCAAAGGGAAACCAGACATGCCAATGATCAAGGAGTTCAAGGATTTTCTGCTGAAGCAGAACATCGTGGCACTCGCAATCGCGGTCGTCGTCGGCACTGCTCTCAACGCGCTGGTGAAGGCATTTGTCGACGACTTCATCATGCCCATTATCGTGGCGATTGGTCCGGGCGGCGATTGGCAAACGGCCACCTGGAACGTTGGCTCGGTAAAGTTCGGCGTTGGCGATTTCATGGCGGCCGCGATCAACTTTCTGATCATCGGCTTTGTCGCCTGGCGCATCTCGAAGATTTTCATCAAGCCGGCCGCGGAAGCTCCCAAGAAAAATTGTTCGTACTGCCGGATGTCGGTCGACGCCGCGGCGACCAGATGCCCCTACTGCACCAGCCAGCTCGTTCCGGTCTAGCTTTACACACGTTTGTTTCGAGGCTCATATTGACGAATGGCCTCGGTACCCGCTGTCGCTGACTTCCGAACAATGGTCGAATCCGCTCCGGAGGCGATCATTGTCTACACGCCGGAGAAGTTTCTCTACCTGAACGAATTTGCGGCGCGCAGACTCGGGTCCGACCCAGCGTCTCTCATTGGCCAGCCGGTAATGCAGTTCGTTCATCCGGAATCCGTGCCCGCGGTCATGGACCGCATCAGCGGGCCGGCTGCGGCAAGCAAGGCAGGAATCCCGCTGGACGTTCGATTCGTCGCGAGAGACGGCAGCATAATCCTCGCCGAGATCGTGTCGGTCCCGATCGTGTTTGAGGGGCACCGGGCGATTCTTGGGCTGATTCGTGACGTCAGCAGGCGGACAGAGGCCGAGCGAGCGTTGAGGGAGAGTGAGGAGAAATTTGGGAACGCGTTTCGACATTCGCCGCACGGCATGGCTTTCGTCAGTCCGGAAGGCCGATTGCTCAAGGCCAACTACGCGCTTTGCGAGATGCTGGGCTACTCAGAGGAGGAGCTGCTTCAGTTTGGCATAGCAGACATCACCCACCCTGACGACATCGCCACCGACCTCGAGCAGCTGCGTCGATTGGTTGCCCGCGAGATCTCCAGTTATAACAGAATCAAGCGGTACAGGCACAAGGACGGTCGCGACATCTGGGTTTCGCTGGCAGTCTCGGCGGTCCACAATGCCGACGGCCTGCCGGCCTACTTCATCGGGCAGATGCAGGACGTGACGCTCCAGAAGCAGATGCAGGAGCGGAGCCTCGAGGCGCAGCGTCTTGCCGGAGTCGCCGAAACCGCGACGGCGGTAGCGCATGAGATGAACAACGTCCTGACTGTGCTGATGATGAACGCCGAGCTGCTCGCGCACGATGCTTCCGCGGCGGAGATTCCGGCGATATCGGCAGAGATCCTGTCGGCATCCAACAGGATCGCCGCTACCGTGCAGCGCCTCCGCAACGTGGTCGACGCAAAGTCCGTCGAATATCTCGGTGAGAGGAAAATGATCGATCTTTCTCTCGCCACGGACAGAGAGGCTTCCAAGCCGGGCAACTAGGGCACAAATCTCGCTTTAGTGGCCCCATGGAATGTCAATGAAAGCAGTATTGGGAGTAGCGGAGCCTGAGGCTTCCGCACCCGACCTCGCCGCCGATCCGGCCATCCCGGATACCGCCTTCCGCGATGCCATCCCGAAGCTTTCGCGTGGCGAGGAGATGTTCACGCGCGGCTTTGCCGCCATCGCGTTGCTGTACGGTCTCTATTGGATCATCTGGCGCTGGACGTCGTCGCTCAACTCCAACGCGCTGGTCTTCTCGATCGTGTTGATCGTCGCCGAGACGTACGGGCTGATCAACTCGTTCTTCCTGATCGCGACGGTCTGGAAGCTCACCTACCGCGAGGCGCCTCCGGCTCCAAGTGGGCTCATCGTCGACGTGTTCATCACGAACTTCGATGAGCCGCTGGAGGTGTTGAGGCGAACCGCGATCGGCGCGCGCGCCATCAAGTATCCGCACCGCACTTTCATGCTCGACGACGGCAATCGCGATGAGGTGAAAGCGATGGCGGAGGCGCTCGGGATCGGCTACATCCGCCGCGACGGGAACGAGCACGCCAAAGCCGGGAACCTCAATAACGCGCTCAAGGTCACGGACGGCGAATTCATCCTCCAGCTCGACGCCGACCACGTTCCGCTGCCCAACATCCTCGACCGATTGCTCGGTTATTTCGGGGACCCTGGAGTCGCGTTCGTGCAGTCTCCGCAGGATTTCTACAACACCGATTCATTCACGCACGTCGTGAACGAAGAGGGACGCAGCCTGTGGGAAGAGAATCGAATCTTCTTCTCGCTGCTCCAGCCGGGGAAGGACCGGTGGAACGCCGCATTCTTTTGCGGAAGCTGCGCCGTGCTGCGGCGGAAGGCGTTCGAAGAAATCGGCGGATTCTCCACCAAGACGATCACGGAGGACATGGAGACGTCAATCGTCCTGCACGGACGCGGGTGGAAGTCCGTCTATCACGGAGAGACTCTCGCATACGGACTGGCGCCGTCGTCCGCGTTCCAATACCACGTCCAGCGCCTGCGTTGGGGGCAAGGCTCGATGCAGATTCTGCGCAAGCTGAATCCCCTCACCTATCCAGGTCTCAGTGTCCGGCAGCGCCTGGCTTATCTGTCATCTACGGCGACTTATCTCGATGGAATCCAGAAGCTGATCTTCTATCTCGCGCCGGTGGTGTTCTTCTTGACTGGCTGGCTGCCGGTGAACGTGACCAACACCCAGCTGGTGACGAGGCTGGTGCCTTACGTTCTGCTCAGCATCATCGCGTTCGAGCTGCTATCGCGGGGGACGGGTTGGATTCTGATCTCCGAGCGGTACAACATGACGAAGTTCTGGACGTACATAAAAACCTATCGAGGGTTCTTCACCCAGAAACCGCTCAAGTTCAACGTGACGCCGAAAGGAGTCGGCGATGTTCCCTTTGCGACGTACGCGCCGCAGCTCTATCTGCTCATCGTTTCCGTTGCGTCACTGGTATGGGCAACGCTGGCGAGCCACTACGGATGGGTGGATTATCATTCGGCGGGTTGGTCCTCGCTCGCGTTCTGGCTCAATGGCTTCTGGATAGCCTGGAACATCTACTTCGCCGGATTTGTCGTTCTCCAAAGTCGCTCATCCCGGCAGCAGCGAGTCGATCACCGCTTCATCGATGCGTTTCCGATCACCATCAACGGCATCGACAAGGATGGACGGGAATACGTAGATCTTCTCGCGCTGACTCAGGACCTCAACCCGACAGGGATGGCGTTCCGCGCCGCGTTCCAGCTGCCACCTGGAATCAATGTTCGGACTTCACTCCCGCTCGCGTCGGGCACTGTCGATGTAACCGGAACCGTGATGCACGTCGAGAAGGGAATGACCGCCGGGACTCAGATCTTTACGCACGGGGTGCAGTTCACGGACCTGCCGCTCGAGACTCGAGATGCGATCGAGCTCCATTGCATGCACTACTCCGTGCCGATGTGGCGGATGAAATACAGACAGTCGCTCAATCTGCTCAGCAAGGCCGCCGAGATGGTGGCCAACATTCGCGGAGAGCGACGGTATCTCGTCCAGCTGCCCGCGCGCGTCATCATCGAAAATGAAGATGAGCCTCCAACCGAATCACTGGCGCTGCTCGAGGATGTCAGCCCGAGCGGCGCCAGACTGCTGATGGAAACGCCGGTAGCACCGCAGACCGAGGTGACTTTCGAGGTGCCGGGAACTTCGTTTTCCGGAAAAGGCCGCGTCGTGTTCAATCGCGTACTCGAGTCGCCGATGAAGGTTCGATTCGTGGTCGGACTCGTGCGGATGCCGCGTGAGTCGCGCTTCAGGACCTGGACTCGCGACTGGCGCAGCGTCACCCTAAGAGCCGCGGACCAGAAAGCAGCGCGATAGCGGTGGGCTAGCTCGGAAAAACTGGTGTTCGTACATTGGCCTGTATGCCAAGGCCCGATGTTGCCCCCCTCGTCGGGAGAAGCGCGGACCTAGCGTTTCTGTCCAGGACGCTGGACGAAGCCGCAAAAGGAGCGGGTCGCTCTGTTTTCATCGTCGGTGAAGGTGGAATCGGGAAGACCCGCCTCGCCGCGGCAGTCGCGGATTTCGCGGCGAAGAAAGGATGGAGCGTTGCCGTGGGACGGTCGTATCCGGTCGAAACCGGCGTGCCGTACGCGCTTTTTTCCGACGCGCTGTTACCGCTGGTGCGGAACTTCGAGCCGTCGACGCTTTCCGTCCTCACGCGGGGCGGCGCAGCCGAGCTCGGGTACGTGTTTCCGAATCTCGGGGCGTCGGCGGACCGGGAACGCGCCGCGGCCGGCGTCGAGCCGTCAGAGATAAAGGCGCGCCTGCTCTGGAACTTTACCCAGTTTCTCGGACGGCTCTCGGCGAAGCAGCCGCTCTTCATCGTACTCGAGAATCTTCAGTGGGCTGACGCGTCCTCGCTCGAGCTGCTGCACTTCGTCGCGCGACAGATCGCGAGCCAGAGAATCGTTCTTCTCGGGACATACAACGAAACTGAGCGGGATTCGAACGTCACGCTGCGCAGCACGGAGCAATCTCTCCTGGGTCTCGGCTGCCTTACCGTTCGGAGGCTCGATCCGCTGCAAAGAGAGGAGGTGGAGGAGCTCGTTGCGCAGGGGTTCGGTGTCGACAAGTCCGTGACTCGACATTTCGCGCCGATGCTATACGACTGGACGCGCGGCAATCCTTTTTTCGTCGAGGAAACGCTCAAGTCACTGGTCGATTCCGGCGCGCTGACGCAGCACGATGGCCGCTGGACCGGTTGGGAGATGCAAACCCTGCAACTTCCATCAACGATTCGCGACGTCGTCAAGGCAAGAGTAGAACGGCTCTCA
>Ga0193723_1001135_pt1 | contig 10323 bp, 10 predicted proteins | sample H2m2metaG_FD_143042 | JGI IMG/M metagenome (GOLD analysis project Ga0193723, IMG submission 143042) | Soil microbial communities from a riparian zone of the East river system, Colorado, United States - H2m2 | ecosystem: Environmental > Terrestrial > Soil > Riparian zone | place: USA: East River... | reverse complement strand
AAACTACGCCGTCATGAAGGACGATTCGCCTCTGGGCCCTCGCCGCGACGTCCGCCTCGTGGGTCACGACCACGATCGTCTGCCCTTCGGCGTGGAGTGCCTCGAACAGCGCCAGGATGTCGTCTCCCGTTCGGGAGTCGAGATTGCCGGTCGGCTCGTCGGCCAAAAGGAGGGCGGGGCGCGTGACCAGCGCCCGGGCGATCGCCACGCGCTGGCGTTGACCTCCGGAGAGCTCGTTGGGCCGGTGCTGCATGCGTTCCTCCAGCTGAACCCGCGAGAGCACCTCGCGGGCGCGCGCCCTTCGCTCCTGGGGCGGAACCCCCGCGTAAAGAAGAGGAAGCTCCACGTTCTTGAGCGCGGACGCCCGCGCGAGCAGGTTGAACGTCTGGAATATGAACCCGATCTCCCGATTTCGCACGTGAGCAAGCTGGCGGTCGGACATCCCCGAAACCAGCGTCCCGTTCAGCCAATATTCGCCCGCGCTCGGTGTGTCGAGGCAGCCGATCAAGTTCATGAACGTCGACTTGCCCGACCCGGACGGCCCCATGATCGCCACGTACTCGTTTCGCTCGATCACGAGGCTGACGTCGCGAAGGGCGTGGACGATCTCCGTCCCGACCGCGTAGTTCCGGGATAGCCCCACCGTCTTGATTACGGGCTTCATGGCACTCCTCCATAGATCGGACCCCGTTGCTCCCTGCTTCACGCCATTAGACCTCATCGCGTGTGGCAAATCTGTGACACGGACCAGGCAAAGTCATGCGGCCCTCGAATTACCGCAAAGTTCACGCCTTCCCCTTGCCTACGCCACACTTTTGCCACGATTTCCGGGTATTCTCCGGACATGAGCCAACAGGTCCTGATCGTCGAGGACGACGGCCGCATCGCCGAGCTGATCGTCCGCAATCTCGAGGCCGCCGGCTACGCTTGCCATCACTCCGTGGACGGCGGCCGCGCGCTCGCGGACTTCGCGCGGCTCAAACCCGCTCTGGTCGTGCTCGACCTCGGCCTTGCTGGAGTGGACGGGCTGGAAGTGACGCGCCGCATCCGAAAGGAGAGCGACGTTCCGATTCTCATCGTGACCGCGCGGAGCAGCGAGAGCGACAAGGTGTTGGGCTTCGAGGTGGGCGCCGACGACTACATCACGAAGCCGTTCAGCACGGCCGAGCTGATCGCGCGCGTCCGCGCGCTCCTCCGGCGCTCGACCGGGGCGGTCCGCGAGCAAACCCTGACCCTGGCCGGGTTGACGATCGATCCGGCGCGCCGCACCGTGGACCGGAACGGCACTCCCGTACCCCTCACGACGCTCGAGTTCGATCTCCTCTACTTCTTGGCGTCCCGGCCCGGTCGCGTGTTCAGCCGCGAGGCACTGCTCGAGCACGTGTGGGGGAGCGGCCGCGTCGTCGACGACCGCTCGATCGACAGCCTCGTGAGCCGCGTGCGGCGAAAGGTCGAGCCGGATCCCGCCAAGCCCCGCTACGTGGAGACGGTCTGGGGCGCCGGGTACCGGTTTTCCGAGCCCGCCGCACCGTGACGCCGGGAGCGCGCAAGCGGAGCCTCGTCTGGACCGTGGCGGCCGTCTTCCTCCTCACGGCCGCGCTGGGCACGCTCCTCCAATGGCTCGTCGCGATGACGGTGATTCAGCCGATGGAGGCGCGAGAGGCCCGATCGCGGGCCGAGCTGGTCGCGGTGAGCACGGCGTCGGACGTCTCGAGCGCGAACGATAGCCTTGGCGTGGCCGATGTGGACTCGCTTCTGACGAAGCGGCGCGCCGCCATGGGCGGGCGTCCCGACTGGATCGCGTTCCGGCGGTCGGACGGCATGGTGGCGAGCGACCCACCGGGCCGCTCAGACCTGATCGCGAGGGTGCTCCAGACTCCTGCTTCGCCGCGCGGCGTGATCGAGGTGCAGGGCCGCACGGGATTCGCTCGGTCGCCGACGCGCTTCGAGATCCTCGCCAAGCGCCCCGTGCAGCGAGGGGGTCGAGTCGTGGGTGAAGTTTTCGTCATCCGCCCGTCGTTCCCGCGCGGCCGTCCCTGGGGCTTCGACTCGCCCACGTCGCTTCTCTTCCTCCCGATCTCGGTCATCGCGTCGGCCATCTCGGGCCTTGTCATCGTGCGTCTCCTTTCGCGGAGACTCCGGTCCATCGAGAAGTTCGCGGCCCTGGTGGCCGAAGGCGATCTCTCGGCACGGATCGGCGATTCGAGCGGGGATGAGATCGGGCGGATCGCGACGCGGCTCGACCGCATGACCGAACGCCTCGCGGAGGCGCGGGCGCAGCTCGAGGAGAACGAGCGCCAGCGGCGCCGTCTCTTCGCCGACATCACGCACGAGCTTGCGACCCCGCTGACGTCGATCCGAGGCACCGCGGAGACGATGCTCAATCCCGAGGTTTCCCTGTCCGAGCAAGAGCGGACGGGCTACGTGCGGGGAGTGCTCGAGGAGGCGCGCCGGCTCGACCGGCTAACCCGCGACCTCTTCGACCTGGCGCGCCTGGAGGCCGGGGCCTCACCCCTCCACCTCGAGGCGCTCGACTGGGCGGCGCTCTGCCGGAACACCAGCGACCGATTCGCACCGCGATTTCGCGCGGCGGGCCTCACATTGAAGTGGCGCGACTCTGTGGATCGGGCCCGCGTCGTGGCCGACGGCCATCGCCTGGAGCAAGTCTTGGAAAATCTGCTGGGGAACGAGCTCCGGTACGTCCCGGAAGGCGGAACGGTGGATCTTGAGCTTGTTCCGGTCGGCGATGGCGCCGTTGTTCGCTTTCGGTTGAGCGTCACGGACGACGGCCTCGGCGTCTCGCCGGAGAACCTGCCGCACGTATTCGAACGATTCTACCGGGCGCCGCGCGCGGCGGAGCAGGCTGGGCCGCGCGATGAAAACGGCTCCGGGCTCGGGCTCGCGATCGTGCGCGAGATCGTGGAGCGCCACGGCGGCACAGTCCGCGCCGAGACGCGCGCTCCGCGCGGGTTGACGATCATCGTGGAGCTTCCCGCGGCCGGTCCGTAGCGGTAGGGGGTGCGGGCCTGCGGGCTGCGATGCCGTTGCCTAGAGTGGCCAGGGCGACGGGCGCACTCGCCTCGTCGTAGATCCCTCGATCGCGTCCACCTCGGCGGAGCTCCCGAGCGCCTCCGCCGTCAAATATCCCATCCCGATTCCCTGGTCCGTGCCCGGCTCGGGCGCGGTGCTCGTGACATAGCCCGCCGCAACCCCTCCGGCGCGAAGCTCGGTGCGCGCCGCGATCGGCCTCCCGTCCCAATCGAAGCGGAACCCGACGCGGTGGCGCCGGACCTGGCCCCGGTTCGAAGTTCTGGCCACGATCTCCTGCCCCACGTAGCAGCCCTTCGTAAGTGAGATCGCGCCGGGGAAGCTCAGCTCGGTCGCGATCCGGTCCAGGTCGATGTCGATTCCCGTGCGCGGGATCCCGATCGCGAGCCGCCATGCCTCGAAGGAAGCGGGGTCGGCGAAGTGTGGAGAAGCGGTTTGCGGACTGGCTGCGGCGGAGGAACCGGCCGGAGGGAGCAAAAACGAGAGGCTCTCCGATTCCATCGAGGTCGCCCCCGGCATCGCCGCCGCGGTTTCGCGCAGGGGCGGGCTCCGTCTCGGGCCCGCGAAGCCGATCAGGGGCGGCATCCCCTCGGGCCCTTCGATCTCCACGTCCTCCATGATCCGAAACCGCTCGAAGTGGGCGCGAAGCGAGAACCGCGCCCCTTCGTCGGCGATCACGAGCGCGCTGGAGCCTTCCTCGCCCATCTCGACCCACGCGAGGGCGACCGGGCGTCCCTTCTCGTTCAAGAAGAAGGATGGGAGCGCGGCGCCCGCCCGCGCGGATTCGAGATCCTGGGACGCGAGGCCTTGAAGGAACGCGCGCGTATCGGGCCCGCGGAGCCGAAGAACCGTCCAGGCCGAAAGGTCGACCGAGCAGAACGACTCCCGCAGCGAGCGGTAGTCCGCGGCGGCGTCTCTTCTCGCACTTGTCGAATATTCGTTCATGCCACAAGGATATCATTTTGCCGAATCGTGCTTGACACGCGGACATCCAAATCGTATATTTGCGATTAACGATTTAAAGGAGGACCGTATGGCACTACAGGAAGCGCGGACGATTCGCCTCAACGTACGACCGGAGCGCCGGCGGCGAGGCTCCAGGGAGGACGTCGACCTGGCGAGGTTGGCCAAAGCGCTGGCACACCCGGCGCGTGTCGCGATCCTTCGCCTGCTGCTCACCCGGGGCGACTGCATCTGCGGCGACATCGTCGACCGGCTGCCCTGGGCGCAGGCGACGGTCTCGCAGCACCTCAAAGTGCTCAAGGAAGCTGGCTGGATCCAAGGGGAGATCGACGGGCCGCGCGTCTGCTACTGCGCGCAGCCCGAGGCAGGACGAAAATTCACGGCGCTGTTGAACGAGCTTAGCCCCGGCCAAGAGAGGAGCGGAGCATGAGCGGGACGACGGACATTCGGGACGTGGTGCGGGAGAAGTATGGTGCGATGGCCGAGGGCGCGGCGAGCGGCGCGGGCTGCTGCGGAGAAGGCGGCGGCTGCGGCTGCGGATGCCAGGGCGGCGCGACGGAGACGCTCGCCTCGCTCGGCTACACCGAGGAGCAGAGGAAGGCGATTCCCGAAGGCGCGAACCTTGGGCTGGGATGCGGCAATCCGCTCGCCCACGCCCAAATCCGCTTTGGCGAGACGGTACTCGACCTCGGCTCGGGCGCGGGTATCGACGCATTCCTCGCCGCAAAAGAAGTGGGCGCCCGCGGGCGCGTGATCGGAGTCGACATGACCCCGGCGATGCTCTCCCGCGCTCGAGAGAACGCGGCCAAGGGCGGCTTCGCCAACGTTGAGTTCCGCCTCGGCGAAATCGAGCATCTTCCGGTCGCGGACGCGACCGTCGACGTTATCATCTCGAACTGCGTCATCAATCTCTCACCCGAGAAGCCGCGGGTCTTTCGCGAGGCGTGGCGGGCACTCCGGCCGGGAGGCCGAATGGTGGTGAGCGACATCGTGCTCACGCGGGCTCTGCCGGAAGCGGTCCGGAAATCGGTCGAGGCCTACGTCGGCTGCGTCGCCGGCGCCGCGCTCAAAGCGGACTACCTCCGGCTTGTTGGGGAGTCGGGCTTCGAGGACGTCGAGGTGGTCGAGGAGAAGTCCTACGGCGTCGGGACCGAGCTCCTTCCCGAAGCCGTGACGGAAGCCGGCACGTGGGACGCCGTCCGCTCCGTGAAGGTTCGGGCGAGAAAACCGAAGAAGTAGCGGCCCGGAGCGCGGAGCGCCCGATCGAGAGCGAAACCGCTTGTGCCCGACGCCACAGGGGCGGCCGGATGAGTCTCGCCCGTCCTACTCAAGCCGAATGACCTACCTTACCATCAAGGGTGCACGTGTCCGACACCGGCCCGAAGTAGGGGCCAGCGTCTACTCCATTAGATGAATCTTGAGGGCGAATGAAGCGAAAGGCTGACACCGGGTACAACGAGAGGCTGTTCTCTTCAGGGCTAAGAAGGCATCTTCATCAGGCCAGATTCATTTGGATTCACCAAAAACTCCTCGAACTGGCTTGTCCAAGTGCCCGCGTAATCGAACTCGGCTGCTTCGACGGTAAGGTGCTCGACTACTTCCCAAAGAAACCGAGCTACTACGTCGGTTACGATGCGGACTGGGAAGATGCTCTTAGGCTCGCGCAGGAAAAATGGAAGGACCACCCCAACTACCATTTCCGATATTGCATCACGCCGGACCAGATGACCCTCGGAGGGGATCGGTTTGACATCGCCCTAGCGATGGAGACGCTCGAGCACATCCCCGAGGAGACACTCGCTCCTTACCTGGCAAAGCTCGCCGAAGTGACGGACCAGTACATTCTCATCACGGTCCCAAATGAAAAGGGTATCGTGTTTTTCTTCAAGTATCTCGTCAAACTGATCTTTGGTGAGGTCGAGAAGCACTCTTTTGCGGAATTCGTCAACGCAACCCTGGGAAGAATGGATCGCATTGAGCGCGGACATCACAAGGGGTTTGACTATGAGCGTCTTACGAGGCTCGTCGGCAAGTACTTTGAAGTTGTAGAGGTCTCTGGACTTCCATTTGCCGCACTGCCGACGGCAATCAGCTTTACCGTTGGAATCGTTGCACGTAGGAAGCCGAACTGATGCCAATTCCACCTCGCCCCATCCGATCTCTAGGTCCGCAAGGAGGGCTGGGGAAGCTGGGTTTCGGGGAGCGAGGCTGATTTCCAAGGGGGCTCTTAGGCTCCCCCCGCTACTCCCGAACGGTCGTCTTCCCGTCCTTGTCGTAGACGATCACGCTGTGCACGGGGACCGCGCTGCCCAGCTTGGCGCGGCCCCCCAAAAACGCGATCTCGACCACGAAAGCGAAGCCGACCGGCACGCAGCCGAGCGCGCGAACCATCGCGAGGGCCGCGAGGGCGGTCCCGCCCGTCGCGATGACGTCATCGGCGATCAGGACGCGCGTTCCCGGCCGCAGGAGGTCGCGGTGCGACTCGAGCGACGCGCGGCCGTACTCCAGCTCGTAGTCCTCGCGGTGCGCCGAGGCGGGGAGCTTTCCCGGCTTTCGCGCGAGCACGATCCCGACACCCCAGCGCGCCGCGAGCGCGGCGGCCACGAGAAATCCGCGCGCTTCGATCCCCAGCACCAGGTCCGGCGGCTTCGCGTCGAACGGTTGCGCGAGTGCGGCCACAGTGCGCGACCAAGCGACCCCGTCCGCCCAGAGCGGCGTCAGGTCGCGGAAGAGGACGCCCGGCTGGGGCCAGTCCGGAACCGGGCGGACCCAGTCGGCCAGCGCGGCCGTCGATTCAGGCGGTTTCCATTCCACGGCCGCCACCCTACCAATCGGACGCTTCCGCTACAATCCCGCCGATGAAGGTCCTGGTCGCGGGCTCGAGCGGGCTGGTCGGCTCCGCCCTGCTTCCCCATCTCGCCTCGCAAGGGCATCACCCCGTTCGCCTCGTCCGCGGGCGGCCCGCGCGCGGCGATATGGAGGTCGCGTGGGATCCCGATGCCGGCTCGATCGACTCGGCCCGGCTTCAAGGGATCGACGCCGTCGTGAACCTCGCTGGCGCGACGATCGCGCGATGGCCCTGGACCGCGGCCCACAAGCGGCGCGTCCTCGAGAGCCGGGTCCGCTCGGCCGCGCTGCTCTCGCGAGCGATCTCGGAGCTCAACCCGACCCCGCGCGCGTTCGTCTCCGCGTCCGCGGTCGGGTTTTACGGGGACCGCGGCGATGAGGTCCTCCGCGAGGACGCGGCGCCAGGGCACGATTTTCTCGCCAGGGCCTGCGTCGCGTGGGAGGCGGCCGCGGCCTCGGCGCGGAACGCCGGCATCCGGGTCGTGGCGCCGCGAATCGGGATGGTTCTGAGCGGCGCGGGCGGCGCGCTCGGCCCGCTCCTCATCCCGTTCCGCCTCGGACTGGGCGGCGTGATTGGAAGCGGTCGCCAATACGTGAGCTGGATCGCGCTGGAGGACCTTGTCGAGGTGCTCGGCCAAGCGATCGCCCGAGAGGATTGGAGCGGTCCCTTGAACGCGGTCGCCCCGTCGCCCTCCACGAACGCCGAGTTCACGAAGACCGTCGGGCGCGTGTTGAACCGCCCGACGCTCCTGCCGCTCCCGGCGTTCGCGGCGCGCCTCGTGCTCGGGGAGATGGCGGACGCCTTGCTCCTTGCGAGCCAGCGCGCCGAGCCCGCGCGCTTGCAGGCATCGGGATTCCAGTTCCGGTTTCCGACGCTGGAGGGCGCGCTCCGGAGCGCCGTGGGAGCGGCCCCGCTACCGGCGTCACGGCACGGGTGATATTCTGGGCCGATGGCGAAGAAGCGGCTCCTGATCCTGGGCGGCGGGTTCGCGGGGCTCGACGTGGCCCGCGCGGTCGGCCGCTCCCGGGCGGCGCGCGACTACTGGGACGCCCTCGTCGTCGACAAGGAGAACTTCTTCCAATTCAATCCGCTCCTTCCGGCCGTGGCCGTGGGCTCGGTGGAGACGAGGCACATCGTCTATCCGCTCCGCGAAATGGCCCGGCATCGGCGCATCCGGTTCCACAAGAACAAGGCGACGCGGATCGACCTCGCGAGGCGCGAAGTCCACCTCCACAACAACATCGTCGAGCCGTTCGACACGCTGGTCATCGCGATGGGGAGCGTCACGAATTACTACGGCGTCCCGGGAGCCGAGGAGAACACGCGCCCCTTCAAGACCATCGTCGACGCGATGACGCTCCGCGCACGCGTGGTCGAGCTGTTCGAGATGGCGGAGCAGGCCGAGACGGATGCCCAACGCCGGAGGCTCCTCACGATCGCGATCGTGGGCGGCGGCGTCACCGGCGTGGAGGTCGCCGCCGAGCTGATCGAGATGGCCCGCGAAACGCTTCTCCCGCGTTATCCCAGCATTCGCGCCGACGACATCTCGGTCACCATCTTCGAGGGAGGAGATCGTGTCGTCCCGACCGCGCGGCCGGAGCATTCGGCCTACGTGCAGCGCTTCCTCGAGCGGCGCGGCGCGGGCGTCCAGCTCCGCGCCATGGTGGAGCGCGTGGAGCCGAAGCGTCTCCATCTCGTCGGCGGGCGCTCGAGCGACGCGTTCACGATCATCTGGACGGCCGGAGTCCACCCGCCCGCGCTCGTGCGGGACCTCCCGCTCCTCAAGGCATCGGGCGGGCGCATCCGCGTCGATAAATATCTTCACCCGCTCGATGCGAGCGAACAGCCCGTGGAATCCGCCTACGTTTTGGGCGACTGCGCCGCGGCCCTGCGCCCCGACGGCAAGTACCAGGCCGCCCTCGCGCAGACCGCCATCGACATGGGGAGCTACGTGGGAGGGTCGCTCGCGCGGGAAGCGGAGGGAAAATCGGTCGCGCCGTACCGCTCGAAGGAGAGCGGATACATCATCTCCTTGGGACAGCACAGCTCCGTGCTCGAGCTCTTCGGCATTCCCCTCTCGGGCAAGCTCGCGTGGTTGATCTGGGCCGGCGCTTATCTCATCAAGATGGTGGGAATCCGAAAGCAGATTGAGGTCGGGATCGACCACCTGACCCACATGCTCTTCGAGCACGACACCTCCCAGATCTTGAATCGGCGCCAAGTCCTTACGGACGAAGAGCTAAACCTCTCCCTCGCCGCCCGGAAGGGAGAGGAACCGAGCGGCAGGGAGAGGAACCGAGCGGCCAGGAACGGGTAGTATCATGAGGTTGCGCTGGCCAGCCGGGCTGAGTACGCTCCATGGGTCCGACTACATTCGGGATTCGCGCAATCGCGCGACCCCAGGCCGGGGCGAAATCCAAGGAGGGTCTCAATGAAACGGTTCTTAGGTCTGCTGTCGCTCGCGGCAGCGCTTGCTCTAGTCGTATTCACGATCGCCAGCGCGGAGGAAGGGAAGGCAGCGCCGGAGAAGAAGGCAGCCGAGGCAGCCGCCAAGTCCGTGACGGTGTCGGGCGAGATCGTCGACATGGCCTGCTACATGGGCCACGGCGCGATGGGCGAGAAGCACAAGGAGTGCGCCGTGACCTGCGTCGCGGCCGGCTCGCCGATGGGGCTCCTGACGGACAAGGGCGTGCTCTACGTCCTCCTCCCGCCGCACGAGAACAAGGACGGCTATAACAAGGCGAAGGAATTGGCGGGCGACAAGGTCGAGATTACCGGCATGCCGTCCACGCGGAACGGAACGAAGGCGATCGAGGTCGCGTCCGCCAAGCCGATGGCAGCCCCAGCAGCTACTTCCTCGAAATAACTGAAGATCGCGCGTGGAGCGCCGCGAGGCGTTCCACGCGTTCTTCCTTGTGAAATCCAGACTCTTCCTCATCACCGTGCTCGTGGCCCTGGCCGCGGGTATCGGTGTTGCGTTCTTCGTGACCCGCCCGCGGCTCCCTGCCGCCGAGCGCGGGCGCCGGATCGCCGAGGCGAATGGCTGCTTCGCCTGCCACGGCCCCGAGGGAATCCGAGGCGCTCCCAACCCCGGCCGCTCCGAGGGAAAGGTGCCCAACTACGAGGGCTCCCTCATGATGTACGCTGAGACTGCTGAGGAGATCCGCGACTGGATTGAGGACGGCGGCACCAAATCCAGGTTTCAGAGCTCCTCGTGGCTCGCCGACCGCAAGCACGGCGTCCTCCGAATGCCCGCCTTTGGCGAGCGTCTTTCGAAGGGCGAGATCGAGGACCTGGTCGCGTTCGTGATGGCGAGGGCCGCCATGCCCGCGCCGGAGGATTCGCTCGCGCTCTACGGTCGCGATCGCGCGGAGGCGCTCGGCTGCTTCGGGTGCCACGGCGCGGGCGGCCGCTTCGCCCGCCCCAATCCGGGCTCGCTCAAGGGCTACGTGGCATCGTGGCAG
>Ga0193723_1001134_pt1 | contig 10324 bp, 13 predicted proteins | sample H2m2metaG_FD_143042 | JGI IMG/M metagenome (GOLD analysis project Ga0193723, IMG submission 143042) | Soil microbial communities from a riparian zone of the East river system, Colorado, United States - H2m2 | ecosystem: Environmental > Terrestrial > Soil > Riparian zone | place: USA: East River... | reverse complement strand
CGGGGAGGACGACTTTCTGTCTAACCCGCCACCAACCATTCTCACTATCTCAACGACGTCACCGTCACCGAGAGTCGTTGTCGCGTACGCATCGCGCTCGATGATCACGCCGTTGTGCTCGACCGCGACGGCGAGAGGACTCACGCCCAGCTGCTCCAGATAGGCGAGAAGCGGCGTGGGACCATCGAGTTGGACCTGCTTGCCGTTGATCTGCACAGCGGTCATTGGAAAAGCCTGATCGCCGCGAAGCCTGCCGCGCCCGCGGCGTGACACTCTGCGATCCGGTTCTCCGTGACGCCACCGATCGCCAGTACGGGAATGCGCAGGGTGTGCGCGACTTCAGTCAGTGCCCCGATGCCGGCTGGAATGGAATCCGCATGACTCTCGCTGATCCACACCGGTCCGAAAATCACGAAGTCGGCGCCGTCCTGCTCGGCCTTCATGGCCGCTTGCACTGAATGCACTGAGCGGCCGATGATTCGTTGACCCAGCAACGCGCGTGCATCCGCAACATTGATGTCGCGTTCGGGAAGGTTAACGCCGGCTGCGCCAGCTGCCAGGGCGATGTCGCACCTCGAGCTGATGAGCACCGGCACCGGCGAGGCCCTAACGAGCTCGCTCGCGTGGCTTTCGAGATCTCGTGCGCTGAGGTCGGGAGCCCGGAGCTGAACAATGGTGGCGCGCCCTGCTGCGCGCAAGCCTGCGCTCGCGCTCGCGACTATGGCCATCGCAACCGGCGTGATCAGCTCGGTCGCGAGACGCCCTCGGTTGGTGAGCTGGGGCTGGCCTGGTTGCGCTTGGGGATGCGGCCGGCGATATACGCCTTGCGACCTGCCTCTACGCCCTCTTTGATCGCCTCGGCCATAAGGGCCGGATCCCGCGCCAGCGCGATTGCCGTGTTGACAAGGACCGCGTCGGCGCCGAGCTCCATTGCCAGCGCCGCATCGGAAGGCGCTCCGATGCCCGCGTCCACGACGACGGGGACGGTCGCCTCCTCGACGATGATTCGAATCTGTTCGAGTGTCTGCAGCCCTTGACCCGAGCCGATGGGTGAGCCCAGCGGCATCACTGTCACCGTGCCCAGCTCCTCGAGCTTCTTGGCCAGCACCGGATCCGCGTTGATGTATGGCAGGACCTTGAATCCCTCGCCGACCAGGACTCTCGCCGCCTTGAGGGTCTCCTCTGGATCGGGGAACAGGTATCGCGGATCGGGGATGACCTCGAGCTTGACCCAGTCGGAGAGGCCCATCGACTTTGCAAGGCGTGCGATCCGGATCGCCTCGTCCGCGGTCCGGCACCCCGCGGTGTTGGGGAGGATGCGGTAGCGATTCCAATCGATGACGTCGAGGATCGTCTTCTTCTTGGGGTCGTCGAGGTCGAGGCGCCGGAGCGCGACGGTGACGAGCTCGCAGCCGGAGGCCTCGAGAGCGGCGAGCATCGCTGCGTCACTGGGGTACTTGCCGGTGCCCAGGAAGAGTCTCGATCGCAGCTCGACTCCTGCGATGACAAGCTTGTCGACGGCAGAAACAGTCTGCATAGCCTCAGCTTACCGAGTGCTGCGCTCGGCTAAAGCGTAGGGGTGGCTATGGGAGGGTTTGCTGCACCACCAGTGTTCTGTCGCGGCTGTAGGTAAGGCGCTTGACGGCTTGATCGACGGGAAGCCAGACCAGCTTGTCCACCTCGATGCCCGGACGGAAGCGCCCGCCCTTGACTTCCATGACCCAGTAGCAAGCAACCTTGTCGCGGCCTCTGCGGTCGACGTAAGCGGTGCAACCGAGGGGCCGCAAGAGCTCGCACTTGAAGCCCGTTTCCTCACGGACCTCGCGCAAGGCACAATCCTCGGGCGTCTCATCAGGTTCGACCTTGCCCTTCGGCAGCGTCCAATCGTCATAGGCGGGGCGATGGATGACGGCAATTTCGGTTCCGTCGGACGGGCCCGTCCGGCAGACGACACCGCCCGCGGCCCTGATCACACTCACATCGACTACATCCAGGATCTTTGTCGCCAAGGTTGTTCCATCCTCTGCTGCAACGCTGTGCTGCGACGATTTACTACGTCAATTATTCGACGCGTTGGCGTGAGTCTACCGAATTGACCTCAGCATCGACACCTTTTTCGGTAGATAAGTTATCCGCGCAGGCCGGCGGTATGGAGAATCGCGAAGGCAATCCATGCGATGAGTGCAGCTGCCGGAATCGTGACGATCCATGCAGCAGCGATGTTTGCACCGAGACCCCAACGCACAGCAGTGAGCTTTCGACTCGCGCCGGCTCCCATAACCGCGCCGGTGATCACATGCGTTGTGCTGACGGGCAGACCAAAAAACGTAGCGCCCTGAATGACGCTCGCTCCCATCAGCTGAGCGGCCATCCCGGTCGAGGGCTCCAGTTTGAGGATGCTCCAGCCCAGCGTCCTGATGATCCGCCACCCACCGGCATACGTACCGAAGGCGATGGTCACGGCTGATAGAACCACTACCCAAAGCGGAACCTCGAACTTTGTCAGGTCCCCGGATGCGATCAGCGCAAGCGTGATCGCGGCCATGGTTTTCTGTGCGTCGTTCGCGCCGTGCGAATAGGAGAGGAAGGCAGCGGTTAGAACCTGCAGGCTGCGGAACGTTCGGTTGACTGGTGCCGGTCGTAAGTGGAGTCTGTACACGACCAGCACGACGGCTATTGAAAAAATGGCTGCTGCGAGGAAACCCACAGGCGGCGAGATGACCAGGCTGGTCACCTGCTTGCCCAGCGCAGACCACTTGACTCCGTCGAGACCGCCGGCGGCAGCGATGCCGGCTCCGCACAGCCCACCGATCAGCGCGTGGGTGGAGCTGCTAGGCAATCCCAGGTACCACGTGATCAGGTTCCAGGCGATGGCGCCCAGCAGCGCTGCCATGACCACGACCAGACCTGGTTTGATCGCCAACGTGCTGGCAATCGTGTTCGAGACCTTGGCCTGGAAGAAGACGACAGTGACGACTGCACCAATCAGATTGAAGACTGCGGCGAGCCCTACTGCGGCCTGGGGCGACAGCGCTCGAGTCGAGATGGAGGTGGCTATCGCATTGGCGGTGTCGTGGAACCCGTTCGTGAAGTCGAAAGCGACGGCGATACCTATGGTCACCCAGAGGAGAATGGCGGTCTCACGCATTTTTGATCGCGATCGTCTCCATGACATTGGCCGCGTGCTCGCATGCGTCCATCGTGGCTTCCAACAGGTCGTAGATGTCCTTCCACTTCACCAGCTCCGCGGCGTCGTGGATCTTCGAGAACAGCGCTCCTATTGCTTCTCGAGTGATCCGATCACCCTCGTTTTCGAGGCGGTGGATTTCCAGTCGGTGGGGCTTTAGCTCGGCGAAGCCTTCCAACCGCTCGAGGGCGCCGGCGACCTCGGTGCCCGCTTTGGCCAGGTGCTCACCCATCGCCTTGGCAGCGTCCGAGATCACACGGATCTCGTACAGGTCGATTTTGTCGCCTGTCTCCTCCGCAAGGTCGACGACGTCATCCAGGCTCGACGCGAGTAGCAGGATGTCCTCCTGGTCGATTGGAGTAACAAACGTGCTGTTGACCAGGTTGTGAATCTGGTGCGTCACCTCGTCGCACTGGTGCTCGAGGTCTCGCAGCCGCGCATGGCGGCTCTTGCCTTCGAGAAGGGACTTGCTGAGCTCCGTGAGAGTTTCGCTTACGAGGTCACCTTGCTTCCGGAAAAGTTCGTAGAACTTCCCGCCTCCTTGAGGTATCAGCGACAGTTTCATTTCACAACCTCCGGGGTGAAGCCTAATCAGCCAAGGGCTCTGGCGTCCTAAACTCCGCCACTACCATTCTTGATATGAGCGATAACGCTCTGGATGCAAAGCCGCCTCGGGTCGTGTTCGCCTGTCTGCACAACGCCGGCCGTAGCCAGATGGCGGCCGCCCTGTTCAACCGTTATGCCAGGGGTCGCGCCTGGGCCGATTCAGCGGGGACGCGCCCGGCTGCACGCGTTCACCCGGAAGTCGTCGCGGTCATGCGCGAGCTAGGCATCGATCTCGAGGGGTCGAAGCCGCAGCTCCTGACCACCGAGCTTGCCGCTGGTGCGGTCCGAGTCATCACTATGGGATGCGCTGAAGAGTGCCCGGTCGTGAGCGCTCCCATGGAGGACTGGGGTCTTCCGGACCCGGCCGGCCAGCCGCTGGAAGCGGTTAGGGAGATTCGGGACGATATCGACCACCGGGTGCGCGAGTTGCTCTCCAGCCTGAAAATCTGAGCTTGTCAAGCGTTCTTGATGGAGATCGTCTCCATTATCTCGGCCACTGATTCGCACTCATCCAGCGTCGACTCGAGCAGCGCATAGACATCCTTCCATTTGATCAGATCCGCAGGCGTCTGTTGACTGGCCGCGAACAGCTTCTGAAGGGCGACACGCGTGATCTGGTCGCCGTCGTTCTCGAGACGGTGGACATTTTTCAACACCGGCTCCAGACCTTTGAAGTCCTCGAGCAAGGCTAGCGCCTTGGCCAGCTCGATCCCTGCTTTGGCGAGACATTCGCCGAACTCCTTTGCAGAGTCGGTGATGGTGGTGATGCCGTAAAGCTCGATCTTGTCGGCGACCTCTTCGGCAAGGTCAACGACCTCGTCCAGAGAGTGGGCGAGCATGAGGATGTCCTCCTGTTCGATCGGCGCGCTGAACGTACGGTTCGTCAGGTTGTAGATCTCGTGAGTAACGTCATCGCAAAGGTGCTCGAGATCTCGAAGGCGAGAATGCCGGCTGCGCCCTTCGAGCAGGGATTTGCTGAGCTCGGTCAGAGTTTCGCTGACCAGGCTGCCCTGCCGTTTAAACAGGTCGTAGAACCTGTGCTCACGCGGAATCAGGCTCAGTTTCAAGCTTTCATCCCCCGCCGCTAAGGGTAGGGCAGGCCATCTACCAGCCGTTTAGAGCTGGCCGGCAAGCCGGATCTGCCGGCGTAGGACCCACCTGCTTGCGAGGTTGATCACAAGCACCATCGATACCAGCACAAGGGCCGCGCCCCACGCCTGATCCTGCAACTCCTGGTAGGGAGTCAGCGCGTCGCGGAAAACGATCAGGGGCAGCGCCGACATGGCGTGGGTCGGATCGATACTCCAGAGGGGGTTGCCAAACGCGGTGAACAGAAGGGGCGCGGTCTCGCCAGCTGCGCGTGCGACAGCAAGTAGACAGCCGGTGATGACGCCCGGGGCCGCGGCGGGCAGGATCAGCTGCAGAGACACGCGCCACCGGGGCAGGCCGAGCGCAAGACCTGACTCGCGCAGTCCTCCTGGGATGAGGCCGACCGCGCTCTCGGTCGTGCGAATCACCACCGGCAGCATCAGGATCGAAAGCGCAGCTGACGCCGAGAGCGCGGAGTAATGATGCAGAGGGACCACCAGGACTGCATAAGCGAACAGGCCGAGCGCGATCGAGGGCGCTCCAACGAGGACGTCGCTCGAGAGCCTTACCCAGGTGGCCCAACGAGCATGGCCGTACTCCGCCATGTAGATGCCGCTGATCACGCCGACAGGGATGGCGACCAGGGATGCCAGGCCCACCATCGTTGCGGTGCCGACGATCGCGTGGGAGATTCCTGAGCCCGGAATCCCGACAGGCCGCTCTACGTTTAGAAAAAACTCCGGGTGGCTCACGGCGGGAACGCCCTTGAGGATCGTGTACCAAAGCACCAGTCCTAAGGGCACGAGTGCGAGGCCGGTGAGCGCATATATGGCGGTAAGGGCCGTGTTGCTCTTGAAGCGGCGCCACAGGGTGCGGTTCATGCAGCCATCCTTGCCTGCGTCGATCGCACCAGCAGAAGTGCTATGAGATTGACAGTCAAGGTGACGAGGATCAGGACCAGGCCCAGCTCGACCAGAGCCGACGGGTAGAGCGAGCCGGTGGCTTCGGAGAACTCATTGGCGATCTTGCTTGCCAGCGTGTATCCCGGCGAGAAAATGGACCTCGGTATGTCGTCGCGGTTACCGATGACCATGGTCACGGCGATCGTCTCGCCCAGCGCGCGTCCGAGCGCCAAAATGGTGGCGCCGAAGATGCCGGCTCGTGCAGTCGGCAGCACCACTCGCCACGTCGTTTCCCACCATGTTGCGCCCAGGGCTAGAGAGGACTCTCGCAACCCTCGCGGTACGGCGCGAATCACGTCCCGTGAGACCGCCGACAATGTGGGCAAGACCATGATCGCGAGCACCAACGAGGCTGTGAAGAAGCTCGTTTGGCGCGGCGGACCGGATACGAAACCGATGAATCCAAGGTGCTGCGTCACAGGGGTCTCGAGGTTGTGGAGAGAGAATGGGGCCAGGACGTACAGGGCCCAGATCCCATAAACAACACTTGGAATGGCAGCCAGCAGCTCGATGCCGGTTCCAATCGCTCCGCGGATTCCCTGAGCGCCGGGCTCAGCAAGGAACAGGGACACTGCAAGGCCGACTGGAAGGGCAATGGCGATAGCGAAGGCGCTGGTGAGCACCGTACCGTAGATATAGGGAAGGGCGCCGAAGTCGAGGGTGACCGGATTCCACGCCGATCGCACGAGAAATGCCGGCCCGTAATGGGTGATCGCCGGCGCTGCCTGCTGGAGCAGGGTGAGCACGATCACGATCAGCGCAGCGGGCGCCGCGCAGCTCACGAACGCGGTGAGAGTTCGGTATCTATCGGGCATTTTGGGCGCGACCGGCGTCGTGAGGTCGGCTTGTATGGCTGCGGCCAAGCTCTTAGACCCCTGTGGAGGTGGAGACCGAATTGGGAGCAGCTTGTCGATCCATGCGGTAGCCGATTCCGCGCACTGTGGCGATCTCGAACGGCGCCCGCGCCGCGAACTTCTCCCGCAGCCAGCGAATGTGAACGTCAACTGTCTTGCGGTCGCCGTTGAACTCGCGACCCCACACGTTCTCGAGAAGGACGTCGCGGCTGTGCACGCGGCCCGGAAAAGCGAGCAGATATGAGAGGAGATCGAACTCTCGAGCGGTGAGCTTGATCTCCTCCGCGCCGAGCATCACGCGCCGAGCAGCGCGGTCGATGATGAATATGCCTATGGAATCGCGCTCAGGAATCGATTTGGGCTCGTTCGCGTCGGGCTGTGCGCGACGGAGAACCGCGTTGACGCGCGCAAGCACCTCACGGATCGAAAAGGGTTTGGTGATGTAGTCGTCGGCGCCAAGCTCGAGCCCGACGATCTTGTCCACCTCGGCGTCCTTGGCCGTGATCATGATCACCGGCACCCGGCTGCTCTTGCGTAGAGCCCGGCAGAAATCGAAACCACTCATCCCTGGCAGCATCAGGTCGAGGAGGATCAGGTCGGGTCGTGAGGTCCGCGCGGTTCGAAGGCCGCTGGCGCCGTCGCTCGCCTCCTGGACTGAGAACCCTGCATTGACCAGGTTGTACTTGAGCATCTCGCGGATTCCCTCGTCGTCTTCCACGACCAGCACCCGCCCCGACGTGCCATCGTGACCGCGGCTCATCCGAGCTCGACGACCTGGCCCGTCTCTAGAAAGACAATGTCCTCGGCGACGTTGGTCACGCGGTCGGCGATTCGCTCAAGGTTGTGAGCGACGAGAAGCAGGGTGACGCAGCGCAGCGCCCCGTCGGAGTCCGTCTTGCCATTGCCCATCTCCGCCACAAGCTCCTCGAACACACGGTGGTAAAGGCGATCGATCTCGTTGTCTCGACCGGCGACCTCTCGTGCGTGTAGCTGGTTCTCCTCGATGAGTGCTTCGAGGATGTCGTGCACCTGTCCGATGGCGAGCTCACCCATGATTCCGAATTCGGCTCGCAGCGGCTTGTCTGGAAGGCCAACCAAAGTGCCTGTCATACGCGAGATTCGCACCGCGTAGTCACCCATCCGCTCCAGCTCGGAGGCGATGTACTGGATGCCCATCAGGTGGCGGAGGTCTCGAGCCACTGGCTGCTGGGTCGAAATGACCATGAAGACCTGCTCGCGAATCTGTTTTAGGAGCTCGTTGAGGTAATGGTCCTGGGTGCGCACCTTCTCGGCCGCGGTCGCGTCGCGCCGGCGAAGAGCATCGAGGGCGCCCTCGATCTGCGATTCGACAAGCGTGCCCATCCGAACAAGGGACTCGCGCAGGCTGGCCAGCTCTTTCTCGAAAGTCAGTCGAGGCATTGGATCTCTATCCGAATCGTCCGGTGATGTAGGCCTCGGTACGGCTGTCCTGTGGCCTATTGAAGAGGTCGGCGGTAGGAGCGAACTCGATCAGCTCCCCATAGCGGTGGTCAGTGTTCATGAGCATGAAGGCGGTGAAGTCCGACACCCGGGCGGCCTGCTGCATGTTGTGAGTCACGATGACGATGGTGTAGTCCTGAGCGAGCTGCACCATCAGGTCCTCGATCTTCAGGGTCGCCACAGGGTCGAGGGCGGAGCATGGCTCGTCCATGAGGATCACCTCAGGGCTGACCGCCAGGCACCGTGCGATGACGAGCCTCTGCTGCTGCCCGCCCGAAAGGGAGGTGGCGGGTGAATCGAGCCGGTCAGAAACTTCGTCCCAAAGCGCGGCGCTTTCGAGGCTGCGACGGACCGTTTCCGTGATCGTGGTCGAGCTCCATCCGAGCAGCCGCGGCGCGAAAGCGACGTTGTCCCGAATCGACATCGGGAAAGGGCTTGGACGTTGAAACACCATTCCCACCTTTTGGCGCAGCAGGAGCAGCTTGCTGGTTTTGAGGATGTCTTCGCCGTCAAGGACCACTGATCCCTGCGCCCGCGCGTTGGGCACCAGGTCATACATGCGATTGAAAACTCTTAGCAACGTGGTCTTGCCGCATCCCGACGGTCCGATGATCGCCGTGATGCGCTTTTCAGGAATCTCGAAAGTGACGTCCTTGAGCGCCTGAGTCTTGCCATAGAAGAAGGAAAGCCTGTCCACGTTGAACTTCGCAGGTGCCGCGCCTGGCACGGTTCGGAGCTCGGGTCTGCCAATCTGCGCCATGGGCTGAATCATGAGCTTGAAGTCCGCCACCCCGACCCAAGGATATGCACGGGTGGGTTAAAGGCCGCTTATGGGCTCGTTAAGAGTTGCGCGGCAGGGCGATGGTGAACACCTGACCGCCGTCGTCGGCCGCCTCGGTCCAGATACGGCCGCCGAGAACCTGCACCAGGTGCTTGGTAATTGCCAAGCCAAGGCCGAAGCCGCCTGCCTCGCGCGGACGCGCGCGATCAACTTTGTAAAAGCGCTCGAACACCCTGCTCCAGTGCTCAGGGGAGATGCCTGGGCCATGGTCCCGAACGCTCACACGAATCTCGTCTTCTGAGATCCCTGCGTGGATGTCGATGGGACTACCTGGTGGGGAGAACTTGGCGGCGTTGTCGAGCAGATTGTCGAGCGCCTGCACCAGCTTGGGCCGGTCGGTGGTCAGGGTCAGGTCCATCGGGATGTCGGTATTAAGGGGGCGGTCGATGCCGAGCCTCGTGACAGCCTCCCGAACCAGCTCGCCCAGGTCGAACTGCGTCACTTCGAGGGCCATGGACTTGGCCTCGATGGCACCCAGGTGACGCAGGTTGTCGATGATCTTGGTCAGGAGGTCTGCCTCCTTGACGACTCTGTCGGCGAAGCGCTTGCGGTCGGCCGGCGCTGGATCATCGGTCAGGCTTTCGGCAGCCAGGCGCAGAGAGGTCAGTGGCGTCTTGAGCTCGTGGACGAGGTTGGCGACGAACTCCTGCCTCACAGTCGCCAGGTGGCGCAGCTCGGTGATGTCAGTGAGGAACATCAGGGTCTGGCCTGGCCGTGGACCCGGCACCAGGGTGCATCGAACGGTGCGGCGGTGATGGACAAGGTTCGCCTCCGCATGCGTCTCCCCGGCCGCCAGCACGTCAACCAAACGTCCCTCCAGGGTCACCTCCACCAGGCTCGCCGGCAGGCGCGCTGGGTCGATTTCGAAGAAGGCGCGGGCGGAGTTGTTGGCGTCGACCACCCCTCTGCCGGCGTGGATGAGCAAAGCCATGATGGGAGCTTCCTCGAGGACATCCGCGAAAGAATTGACCGGCGTCACTGCAGGTTTCACGTCGTCGACACGACGCCTGCGATCCCAGATCACGGCCCGGAGTATATGAGCGCTTTAGCCGCGTGGAGGCTTAAGGCGCAGTTAACCCCTGCTTAAACCGCGACCCATAACGTGAGCGCGTCATCAATTCGTGTCACCAGGAGGGGTTCGATGTTTTCAGTTAGACCTTTGGGGCGAGCCCTGCTCGTCGGGTTGACGGTCACCGTCGTCGCCGCCGCATGCGGTGACACAGGCACTGGTACATCCACCGTCGGAAGTGGAGCACTGACCGGCGCGGGAGCAACGTTCCCAGCACCGTTCTACTCAAAAGCGTTC
>Ga0193723_1001133_pt1 | contig 10326 bp, 6 predicted proteins | sample H2m2metaG_FD_143042 | JGI IMG/M metagenome (GOLD analysis project Ga0193723, IMG submission 143042) | Soil microbial communities from a riparian zone of the East river system, Colorado, United States - H2m2 | ecosystem: Environmental > Terrestrial > Soil > Riparian zone | place: USA: East River... | reverse complement strand
GCATATCAAATACTATGATATTGAAGTGTTAATCATGATAGAGATGTAATGGCATCCAGAAGTCTTGATGCTATTGCCGGTTCTCAACCAAGAAAAAGCATTTGAATACGCATAGATTTGAAAAGAAAAGTCATGGCATCCTGCTTATAATCCATGTTAATAAAAGAGTTTTGTAGGCTGATGAACAGATGAAAAGAGCAAGATAAGTTTGTCAAAGACTTGAAACATGATGGTATAGAAATGCTAAATAAGTATCCACCTAGAGCAGTTTCAAAAGTACAGACAATAAGTACAAAGGGAGACAGAGCTTCTTCCATTATGATTCTGTAATTATGCCACTTTGACTATTGGTACCATACCATTGATTGCAACAATATAATACTGACTCGTTGGCTTAATTGTTATTTGATGGTATTTTGGAAGGACTGTTAATTTCAGAAGAAGATGATGGGGGCGATATCGCATTAGCTACTGATTTTTACGAATTAACTATGGCTGCTGCATACTATTATTCTAGTTGTAACCAGAAGGATATAAAAAAGAATGCAATTTTTGAAATGTTTATCAGAAAGCTTCCAGCAAACAGATCATACCTAGTGGCTACCGGTCTTGAACAAGCTGTACACTTTCTAATGAAGATAAAGTTTAATGATAAACACATATCGTATCTTAAATCTCTTGAGGCCTTCAAAAATGTCGGCCAAGACTTTTTTGAGTATATAAAGAGATTTAAATTTACAGGTACTGTTTGGGCGGTTCCTGAAGGAACTGTTCTTTTCCCTAATGAACCAATTATAAGAATAGAAGCACCTATAATTGAAGCACAAATAGTCGAAACATATATCCTATCTACAATAAATTTTCAAAGCCTAATAGCAACCAAGGCATCGAGGATAGTTACGGCAGCAAAAGGAAAACCAATCATAGAATTTGGTTCTAGACGGGCTCATGGACCACAAGCAGGGCTTTTAGCTGCTAGGGCTAGCTATATTGGCGGATGTGTTGGAACTTCAAATGCACTTGCTGGATACAAGCTAGGTATACCACTGTTTGGGACGATGGCTCATTCATTTATCATGAGTTTTGAAAAGGAAGAAGAAGCGTTGAAACAATTTACTAAAGTATTTCCATCTGGCTTTTTGCTTGTTGACACTTATGATAGTATTGCTGCTGTAAAAAAGATAATCAGATTAGGAATTCATACAAATGGCATAAGACTTGATAGCGGAGATTTAGATTACATAAGTACAGAATCCAGAAGGTTACTTGATAATGCTGGGTATACTGGCACCAAGATCATGGCAACCGGTGATCTCAATGAATATATAATACGTGATCTCGTGGACATAAGTGCTCCTATAGATTCTTTTGGAGTCGGGACTGAACTTAGTACATCAAGAGATGATCCAGCCATGAATGGAGTCTACAAATTAGTTGCTGTAAGGATACATCATACATTAGAAGCTGGTAAGAAAAAGAGGATTGATGATAAAATATCATATAAGATCAAGACCAGTCTAGGTAAGAAAACTTATCCTGGTCCTAAACAAATACGTAGGATTATAGAAAATGATAAAATAAAAAAAGATGTTATAGTATTAGAAGGAGAAAAAGAGATTCCTGATGGTTTAGGAGTTCCTTTATTGAGAAAATTATTTGATAAAGGAAATCTTTTATGTAGAATGCCGTCAATTAAGGAGATTCAGAGATATCACTTGCAACAGATGGATCTACTTCCTTCTCGGTTCAAGAAATTGGACTCTACGCCAGGAAGATTTCCAGTAATACATAGTGAAAAACTGAAGGCAATAACACAAAAATTCAAACCTAGATAATGTGTATCCTTACTAGAAATAACAATAGAGACAATACAACGGTCGACTGCGCCTTTGGGAATCATTATTCTTGTTACTAGCCATTCATATACTCCTCAAATTTATAAATAAAATGTACTTCTTGAACTTGGAAGGGCATGTTATCCAGAAAATTTCAAAATTGAATATGTATCATCTTAAGAATTATCAAATAATAAGTTCGATAGCTCATTTCAAGAAATTATTGTAAATGCTTTTTAATTGGAATATTATTAATCGAATTTAGTACGATTGATATCATTTCGTTATTCCTTATTATCACATCAAGTCAAAGAAATTAAGCTCTATTTTCAAACAAGACAAAGTTTCCTTATTAAAGGAGATTTCGAACAATTATTATAGGGGTTCTTTAAACTGAAAGAAAAAAGTTTTCATAATCATTCCTGAGGCTATAAAAAGGAATCAGACGTTATAATAGCGGCAGGGTGTGGCAGTTTGCAGGAACATATTTGATTGTTATAAGATTGTTATAAGATAACAGCTATGCTTACGTATATAGTGCATTGCACTGTATTCGATTCCTCTATATCTTAGTAGACAAATGAATACTACTAGAAGGAGTATAAGAAAAAATGGAAAACAGGGCTATTACTAGCCAAACAAACGATAAACAGGATACCACTGAAGAATCAGCTATACCAGTTTTTGGAAATGAATCTAGAGAACAGCAACAGCACCAACAAAGGTATGCTATTTTAGTAATAGATATGCAAAATGATTTTGTCAAAGGTAAACTTAAATGTGAAAGGGCTGCTAGAATAATACCGAATATAAAGCTCTTGCTTGATACTGCAAGACAAAAACAGATACCTGTTTTCTATTGCATTGATGAACATCTTCCAATTGACACTTATGAGATGAATTTATGGGGTCCTCATGCTATGAAACATACTGAAGGAGCGAAAGTAATAGATGAACTAAAACCAACAGACGCAGATTACATAATTGCAAAGAGAACTTACAGTGCATTTGATGGAACTGGTTTGGATAGAGCCCTTAAAGGAATTTACAATGGAAAGGGTGCTGATACATTAGTCATAACAGGTCTGCATACTAATATCTGTGACAGACATACATCCTACGATGCTTTTGTAAGAGGATTTGATATAATAGTGGCAGAAGATGGAGTAGAAGCATTTACAGAAGAAGAACATACTTCAGGCTTGGATTATATAAAACGTATTTATGGAGCAAAGACTAAGAAAATAGATGATATTATAAACTCTTGGTAGTTTGCTATACAATGATTAACATGGATCAGAAAATAAGTGCAGACAATATAGCAGCAGAAGGGGATTATTGTCATTGTTAGGACCAAACCAGTATATAAAACATTATATTGACAGTTGGTTTAATTTCCTATGATATACAAGATTTTTCTCATTCTCTCTTAGTATTCATTTTCTTGCTATTTCACAACTAAAACAGGACAATGTGCATATGTTACAACACCAGATGCAACACTTCCAAGGAACATTCTTTTTAATCCACTTCTGCCTCTTGTTCCAATAATAATTAAATTAACATTTTCTGACTCAGCATAACCTACTATTTCTGCTACGATAGATCTTGTAGCGACAATCACATCTGTCTGCAAACCTACATTATTTTCTTTAGCCTTTTCCCTAATCTTGCTAAACCATTTCTCTTCTACTTCGTGTCTTGATAGTTCTACTATTCCTTTTAGAGGAGTTGCAGTTGCAGGTATATCTGGATCTAAAATATCTACATTATATGTATACCTTATCTCTTGTGGTAGAATATGAACAATAATTAAACTGGCATTGTATTGTTTTGCTACATCTATTGCATAATCAGCTGCATCCATTGATTCCTTAGATCCATCTATGGCAACCAGTATTTTTGTAAATTTACTGTTGATTTGGCTTGACAATATTACTATCAATTCATAAGTCATAATGAGCAAACAAATATACTTTGATATGCATACGTATTGCATCGTATAGTATCTTATGATGATAATCCTCTATTTATCTCAATTATACTTTCGTTATATCTTACTATTGAGTTAAATTGCACTCTATGTATCAGAATATGCTTCAATTAGTGGACATGATGACCAACTGATTCGCCACTCTTTTCTCTTTCGCTGCCTAAAATTTTACTCTTTTGTAAAATATCTTCTTTACTAATTCCGCTGTAACAATATATAATAATACAATTAATCCTACTGCAGCCAGAAGCAAAGGAGAAAGTCCTACAAATCCAAATAACTCTCCCAGTGATGTGAAAGGCAAAATGATGGTAACACTAACAATAGATGCAGTGGCTAATACCAAATGCCTTCTTGGTTTACTTTTAAACAGAGGCTTCCTAGTTCTAATAACAAGTACAATCATAGAAGCAGAAATAACTGATTCCATAAACCATGCTGTTCTGAATTGATAAGTGACAGAGTGTAATACAAGTAAGAGTATTCCAAATGTAGCATAATCAAACACTGTACTTAATAAACCAAATACTATCATAAATTTCCTGACAAATTTTAGATCCCAACGCCTAGGTTTTTCAACTGATTCAACATCCACGTTATCTGTAGATATTGTCATCTCTGGCATATCTGTCATCAAATTCATGAGTAAAATCTGCTTTGGCAACAATGGAAGGAATGGTAAAAATAATGACGCACCAGCCATGCTAAACATATTTCCAAAATTGGCACTGGTGGCCATAAAGACATACTTCAATGTATTGGCAAATGTCCTTCTGCCCTCTTGTACACCTTTTGATAATACTGCTAAATCTTTTTCGAGCAATACAAAATCAGCAGCTTCTTTTACAACATCTGCAGCTATATCAACTGAAATACCTGCATCTGCGGCATGAAGTGCTGAAGCATCATTAATTCCATCGCCCATATAACCAACAACATTTTTTTCTGATTGTCTTAAAGCTAAAATGATCTGTTCTTTTTGATTTGGTTCTATTTCTGCAAAAATATCGATTTCATCAGCTTGTTTTGTTAGTGCCTCATTGCTCATGTGATGAAGATCAGGACCTGTAAGAACACGAGAGTTTAATAGTCCTATCTGCTGTCCGACATAGGCAGCAACATATCTGTTGTCACCACTAATTATCTTAAGACGGATACCAAGTCTTTTTAAATTAGATATTGACTCTATTACATCAGATTTAATTGGATCAAAAAAGATAAGAAATCCTAAGAAAGTCATATTGGTCTCGTCGTCTTTGCTCATCAAGGAACATAGAGTACTATTATCATCAGAGGGCATATCACGGTAACATACACCTAAAATACGGAAACCTTTGTTACCTAGTTCTTCAAATCTATGTTGGATTTCTTGTTTGACTATAGATATGTTGACAACCTTTCCACCAGGCATCTCCACATATGAGCATACCTCAAGTACGTTCTGAAGAGAACCTTTAGTTACTATAAAAGATGCCGGCATTTTTGCGGTTTTTGTTGTTTTATCGGAAGACAAAACAAGAAGGCTTAGCCTTTTACGGATAAAATCATATGGAATTTCATCCAATTTACTATAACTAGATATATCAAATTGACGGTAACAAAACTCTTTGATGGCTTTATCAATAGGATTTGTAAAACCAGTTTCATAAACAGCATTAAGATATGCATAGAGAAGAACTTTATTGTTCGCATTTCCTTTCACGTCTATTCCAGATTGTAGTTTTACTTCACCAATTGTTAAGGTCCCTGTCTTATCTGAGCATAGTACATTCATGCTCCCAAGGTTTTCTATTGATGCAAGGCGTTTCACAATTACTTTCTCATTGGCCATTCTTTTTGCACCATGAGATAAGTTGACGCTAATAATTGCAGGCAAAAGTTGAGGCGTAAGTCCAATAGCTAATGCTAATGAGAACAAAAATGATTCTAAAACTGGTCTACCGAAATAGACGTTGACTATAATAATAGCAATGACTAGCATCAATGTTATCTCCATGAGATAATATCCGAATCTTCTCACACCTCTTTCAAATTCTGTCTCAGATGCCTTATGTCTTAATCTATCTGAAATTTTGCCTAGCTCTGTATTGGCTCCAGTTTTTATTACTAATGCTTTCGCACTACCACTCACTACAAAAGTGCCCATAAAAATGGAGTTAGTTCTTTCTCTAAGTGGCGTTTCGCCTGGCAATACTTTTACAGATTTTTCTGCAGGGTAGCTTTCACCAGTCAGTGTCGCTTCGTTTACAAAAAGATCTTCTGATTCAATGATTATACAATCTGCAGGTATGCTATATCCTGATTTTAGTATAACTATGTCACCAGGAACGATATCTTCACACGGGATTTCCTGTAGCTTTCTATCGCGTAATACTATCGTTTTTAATTGTACAATTTCCAATAATTTAGTAATGGCATCTGTAGCACCTTTTTCCTGCCAGAATCCAAGTAGTCCGCTTACGATTACAATTGAAATAATGATTAAGGCATCTTCTGTCTGGCCTAGGAAAAATGATATTACGGAGGTAAAAATGAAAATAATTATTATAGGACTTTTGAATTGAGAGAGTAGTAATGAAAACAAGTCCGTTTTCTTTTTTGGCTTTACAAGATTTTTACCATATTTTGATTCTCTCAGATTCACCTCTGCAGAAGTCAATCCCTTGTCTTGGTGTTGTTGTTTTTCTTCGGATGTATTATTAAACTGCTGAAGAAGATTAGCAGTAGGAATACTCCAATAATGATAATAATTATGTTCGTGATTTGTCATAGTGGTGGTCCTGTCGCCTCTTAATCATCTTCATATTGGTACTAGTAATAAGAATCCATTTGCTATATCTTGTATCCTAATCTGTTAGGGAAATGATTGAAATAGATTCTCCTACATTTCCTGAACGAAATGGCAGTAGGCTTGAACTATGGCCTTATTGCATAGCTAGCAGTACTTTTTATTTCATAGCCACAAGTGCAACAACAATTAGATTTGAAGATGCAGTCATCTGCAAGAAGACATGTTGAAGATTATCTACATTGGAAAAATGTATTAAAAGTCATAAACTATCGGCAATTTTGGCATCGTCTAAAGTATACAGAAAATAAGATCAAAGTCGTGCAAACCAATTTTTACTTATGTCTCATCATAAAAACCTGGATTAGAATTAGAATTTGCTTCAGATTCTATTCTATCTATAATTCTACGAACAATTACAGCTTCTTCTAAACGTTTGTTGCTTTGATATTTACTATGTAAGACAGATAATGCCTTAACCTTGGACCATCCGTTATCTTCAGCCAATTTCTCTGCTGCTTTTTCGATATCATTTTCGCTATCCATTTCATTTCCTTAGTTCAAGGTTGCTAATATATCCTCATATTGTGGCTGTTTTATTTCTTCTGGCTGCCTAATGTCTTGTGAGACGCCGGGTTTTGCAATAAGAGGAGATGATATATACAAATTCCAGGACTGAACATGTCAGTAATGGTTGTGTAGCAAGCTAAAATTGTCAACTATGTATCTGTCTGAATTAACTAATTTATTTTGACCTCAAAATGTTGAGGGCTGAACCAGCGCGAAACCACTCTATTTGCGATTTGATGTAAGAATGATGTAGGTTTATCTTCTCATCATCCTCATCCTTCTCTTCTGTTGTTCCACCGTCGTCGCCGTGGTTAGGGTGGTGATGCAAGTAACATCTTACAGGCTTTCCAGGTTGGAAGTCTTGCAGTCCTACTATACTTATTCTGTCCGCTTCCATTATTTTGTCATAGTCATGCGCGTTCTCAAAAGTCAAAGCAAGTATACCTTGTTTTTTAAGATTGGTTTCATGTATTCTTGCAAAACTTTTGGCAATAACTGCCGCGCATCCAAGATATCTAGGAGTCATGGCAGCATGTTCTCTACTACTTCCTTCGCCATAGTTTTTGTCCCCTATAATGATCCATTTCAGACCTTTTTCTTTGTATTCTCTTGCTATATGGGCAAATGATTCGATGTTGCCGCTAAGAATATTTTTCCCTTTTCCTACATCTCCTGTGTAGGCATTAACTGCACTAAGCAGCAAGTTGTCACTAATTTTGTCAAGATGACCTCTGTACATTAGCCAGGCCCCGGCAGGAGAAATATGATCTGTAGTGCACTTTCCTTTCACCTTCGATAGTATTGGGAGATTTAGAAGATCCTTTCCATTCCATTGACTAAATGGTTTGAGTTCCTGCAATCTGCTACTGTTTTTGTCAATTATTACATCAATACTATCAGGATCATCAGATGGTGGAACGTAAACGTTCTTGACATCTTTAAAACCATCTTCTGGAATCTCTGGTGCTATCTTAGGAGGCTCAAGTTTGAATTTTGTTCCATCATTTGTGGTTAATTCGTCAGTAATAGGATTAAATGATAACTTTCCACCTAGCGCTAAAGCTATTATAATCTCTGGACTTCCAATAAAATTCATTGTCTCTCTTCTTCCATCATTTCGCCCTGGAAAGTTTCTGTTGTAGGATGTTACGATGGTATTTGGCTCTCCTTTTTTTAGCTCAGGCCTTTGCCATTGACCTATACATGGACCACATGCGTTAGCAAGAACAGTCGCACCGATAGCCTTCATAGATTCCATCTGTCCATCTCGTTCGATAGTAGCTCTTACCATTTCAGAACCAGGAGTTACAAGAAGCGGTACTTTTATTTTTACCCCTTTTGATTTAGCTTGTTCTGCAATGCTTGCTGCACGTGACATATCTTCATATGAAGAATTTGTACAGGATCCAATGAGCGCAACTGAAATTATATCAAGGTAATTTTTCATTTTCACATCTTTTGCCATTTTTGATATTGGTCGTGCAAGATCTGGTGTATGAGGTCCTACGATGTGGGGCTCAAGTTCGGAAAGATTAATTATTATTAACTGGTCAAAATATTTTTTAGAATTATTTTCTATTTCAGCTATCTCTTTTTCTATTTCAAAATCTTCAGTCAATAGTTCAATATGTTCACTTGCAAGATCAGCTATACTACTTCGGCCAGTTGCTTTGAGATATATCTCCATTTTCTCATCATACGGGAATACAGAACATGTAGCACCGAGCTCAGCTCCCATATTTGTTATAGTTGCCTTTCCGGTACAGCTAATTGATCTTGAACCAGGGCCAAAGTATTCTATTATTGCATTTGTGCCACCAGATACAGTAAGCTTTGGAGCAACGTACAATATGATATCTTTTGGAGCAGTCCAACCGTTGAGTTTTCCTGTTAGATATACACCAATGCGTTTTGGATACAAAAGTTCCCATGGCATTCCAGCCATAGTTTCAGCTGCGTCTAAGCCTCCTACTCCTATTGCAAGCATTGCAAGCCCTCCTGCATTTGGCATATGTGAATCAGTCCCTATCATTAGGCCGCCAGGAAATGCATAGTTTTCAAGTACTACCTGATGTATGATTCCAGCACCAGGCTTCCAAAATCCAATACCATATTTTCTTGATGCCGATTCCAAGAAGTTATAAACCTCAATATTTTCATAAATGGCTGACTTTGTATCAGATTCACTTTCAACTCGTGCTTGTATTAGATGATCACAATGAAGTGTAGTTGGAACAGTAGTTCGTTTTAGACCGGCTTGCATAAACTGAAGGATAGCCATCTGCCCTGTAACATCTTGCAACGCGACTCTGTCTGGCTGTAGAAAAACATAACTTTTACCTGGTTGTGGTGCTTGATTTTTTATATCCAGGCCAACAAGATGGCCTGTTAAGATCTTTTCACTTAATGTAAGTGGCCTATCAACGATTTTTCTAAATTCTGAAATATTATCTTGTAACTTTTTGTAAAGTGCAGAAACTAATTCTGGAGTTGTTGTTATTTGATGTTGCAAGATACGATATATATCCCTCTGAATATATGACTTCAATAACCTAATAACAATTTATAAGTTCTGTCAAGTTAGCGGCTATAGTTTATGTTACAAACTTGAAAATGTTCCAAATTTTCCTCCTTCGAGTGTAAATGGAACTCTATCTCTAGATATGTGTTTACCCTTAAGCTTTTTAATCTATTATATATTCACATATTTAAGATGTCACAAACTAAAATATTAGAAGACATTATATCTGATTTATCTATCTTGCCCTTATTGCATTTAATATAACACTTACATCCAATATTTCTTGAAGCAATGCTCCAATTGTTGGAGGAATTAATCCAAAGCTTGCAATAACCATCAAGATAAAACTGACTCCTAAGCCAAAGTAGATACTCTGTTTTGCTATGCGTATTGTCCTCTGACCTATTTCTAATACATCTGCAACTTTTGTCACATCATCAACTAGTAATACCATATCTGCAGCTTCAGCTGAAATTGCTGTTCCTTTAGCGCCCATAGCAATACCCACTGTGGCAGCTGCCAATGCAGGAGCATCATTAATACCATCACCAACCATAACAACATTTTTGTACTGTTCTTTCAATTTCTTTATTGCCATTACCTTTTGTTCTGGTAAAAG
>Ga0193723_1001132_pt1 | contig 10332 bp, 10 predicted proteins | sample H2m2metaG_FD_143042 | JGI IMG/M metagenome (GOLD analysis project Ga0193723, IMG submission 143042) | Soil microbial communities from a riparian zone of the East river system, Colorado, United States - H2m2 | ecosystem: Environmental > Terrestrial > Soil > Riparian zone | place: USA: East River... | reverse complement strand
CCGCGCGAGCGCGGAATCGATCTGGTGCCGCACCGCGGCGAAGATGGCGGCCGTCGCCGATCCGCCGTACTGCATCGCGGCGACGTACGACGCGACCGCCCACCGGTCTTCCGCCGGAAGGTCTTCGGCGAACTCCGGCATGGCGGTCCCCGGAGTACCGACCGCGATCCGCCGGAAGATGTCGAGCAGCGACTTGTTGCCCATCACCGCCGGATCCGCGAGGTTCGCCGGCGGCGGACCCTTCAGCGATTTCGCCTTCGGTCCGTCACCGCGTCCCGATTCCCCGTGACATGGCGTGCACTGCTCCCGGTAAACGACCGCACCGCGCTCGAGCGACGGTGGCCGGGCGGGCAACGGTTCCACCACCTTGGGCCCACCGGCGGCGGCCGTGATCAGCGCCACCAGACTGTCGGTTGCGCGATTGATTGAATCGGGGGGTGCGAGCGCGTCGAGCAGCTGCGCGATGTGGGCCAGCGCGAGCTGAGACTTTGCCCGAGCCGGCAGCGGCAGCCCCGGAACGTCGAATTGGGCCTGCTGGATGAAGAGCTTGGCCTCGTCCACTTCCTCGGGCTGGGTGATCTGTCCCCCGGCCGGGACTACGCCGAGGGCGTACTCCTTGGCTGCGAGGGACGCGGCTGCAACCACGCGCCGCGCCAGGACCAGAGAGTCATTCGCCTGCCCCGCGAGTGGCTGAGCAAGGCAGGCGCTGATCAAGAGGAGAGTTTTGGACAACCGCACGACAAATACTAGAGTAATTTTGTCGGAATTTCAATCTGTTGATAGGACTGCGATTGCGACCGCGGCCTCGTGCGTATGGGAGAGGGACAGCAGCACCCGTTGCACGCGGAGTTCCTTCGCGCGCCGCTCGGCGAGCCCGGTGAGCGAGACGTCCGGACGCCCGTCGGCCGCCCGGGTCACCTCGATGTCGCGCCATCCGATCCCGCGAGCTTCGTCACTCCCCTGCAGCGCCTTGTAGACCGCTTCCTTGGCTGCCAGCCGGACCGCGACGTGCTCGGCGGGGTCGGGCCGGGAGCGACAATACTCCGCCTCGGCCGGCGTGAGGAGGCGATCGAACACATGCGCGCCCTTGTCCGCGAGCATCGCGCGCGCGCGCGCAACCTCGACCAGATCGACTCCGACGCCGACCGCGCTCACGGGGTTGGACGCGCCACGAACAGGCGCCGCCGGTAGTGGTGCCCGTCCACGTCTACGACGATGATGTACGCGCCATTCACCACGCGCCGCGCTCCTCCACCAATGGTGAGGTCCCAAACATATTCGTTCGTCGCAGCCGGCACCGTGGTCTGATACAACCGCTCTCCCAGAAAGCTGAACACAGCCAGCGTAGCGTTGCCGGTCGCGGCGGGCCACGAAATCACGACCTGATTGCCCCGTACCGGATTCTCGGATACCTCTGCCCCCCCCCCGGCGGCGGCGAGCTGCAGGAACGCCGTGCTTGCATCGGTCGCGAACCCGACGGCATCCACCCACCACGTGAAGTCCTTCGCGATGAACCGCACCCGCGCGCCACGCCGCCCACCCCCCTGCGGCAGATCAACGCGCAGTGGATACCAGCTCGGCCCGTCGCCGACGATCATGGCGACGTCACTCCACGTCGCGCCGGAGTCTGCCGAAAACTGAATGATGCCGCGTTGCGTCGGCGTGAACGACGAGCCGTAGTGCCGGGTCCACAGATGCAGCCACACCTGGGTCCGGCCGCGCAGATCGACGACGGGTGACGTCAGCGTGTCGGTCCCAGAGATCCACCAAGAGTGTTGGCCCGCCACGTGCGCCGTGTCTTGCCGCCAGCCGCGCCACCCCGCATCGAGCGGCTCGGCACCCGCGAGCGAGATGAGCTCGGCGCTGATCGCCGTGCCATCGGCCCGGAGTGCCCCGACGGCGTCGAGGTGGAGATCGGAGCGCCACACTGTGCGCAGCGTGCCGCGACTGAGCGAATCGGTCTGCGCGCCGCGAGGGACCAGCGCGCCGGTTCCGGTCCGCAGCGTCAGCTGCGGCTGGACTGCGGCCGCATCGAGGCTCAGCCACGCGTCCGGCCACAGCGACATGAATCGCACCGGCGCGGGCACGGCGCCCGTCGCCCCTGGAGCGTGCGCCAAATCGCCCGATGCGACGATCAACGCGCGCGCAAACGGCAAATTGTCGCGGAATACGCGTTCGACCATCGCGCTGTCGTCCGGGAACACAAAGCCGTAGTACGTGCTGTCGACACAGCAGCCGCTCGTCAGCTCCGCCGTGAACGCGATCGTGCCATGCGTGCGGTACGCCCAATCGGTGTATTCACCGTTTGTCGTGTAGAGATTCCAGCCGGGGCCGGGGTGATAATGATCGAGCGTCGATCCGGGCACGCTGTCGGTGACCGCGGGAACGGCATCGGTGCCGGCGAGCGCCTGAAAGCGCGGCAGGTCGGGCGGCAGGGCGCCGGCGCGAAATCCCCAGGGAAAGAGGATGAGCCCGGTGTAGCTGTGATAGGACACGGAGACCACCGGTGGGTGCGCGGCATGAAACGTCATCACCGCCTGGGTCTCGGGCTCCGAGCCGGGGCTCGTGCCGCGATACGTTTCGGCGTTCTGAATGCTGCTCGAACCGACTTCATCGATGCCCCAGAAGGCGGGGTAGTTGCGGTTCGGATCCACGCCGAAGGTGCCATCGGCGTTCGGGCGGCGATTCTTCCGCCAGAGTCGGTCGTTCGTGAACGTGTACTGGTAACCGTCCGGATTTTCGACGGGCATCACCCACACGTCGTGCGAGCTGGTTAACGCGGCGGCGGAATCGGCCAGCCACCGAATCAGCTTCATCGCCACGGCGGTCGCAATCCACTCGCGCGCGTGGTGCGTTCCCATGAACAGCACGTTGGGCCGGTTTGGCGAGTCGACCGACGGTCCGATCTTTACGGCGAGAATCGGCCGACCTTCGTAGGACGCGCCCACCGAATCGAGATGAATCTGGGTATCGGCCGCGGCCCAGGCGGTGAGGGTCGCGCGAATGCCGTCGCCCGGTTTGTCGAACGAATGGTACCTGCGGAACGTGTCGGCCGCCGCGCCCGTGATCACGCGCGCGATGCTCGGCGCCGCAACTCTGAAGCCGTGCCGGCCGAGCTGCGTTTCCGTCTCCGGCGACACGACAATGACGGCGCGCAACGTCCCGCCGATCGACCGTACGTCCGCGACTTCGAAGCCAAGTCGGGCGAGTGAATCGAGACCGGCCCGCCCGCCGACCGGCACTTCGACGACGCGAAGCTGTGCGGAGGCCGGTATGCCCCCGAACAACGTCAGCGCTAGAAGCCCAGTCGCGACGCGAGCCACGCAGGAGCCGAGACGTAGCCGCCGAGGATCAGGCCAAGCCAGACCAGGAGAGCGGTGAGCGGAATCCAGACGACGAAGATCGGCCACAGCGCGGGCCGCCAGGTGGCGAGCGCTTCGATCTCCGAATTCCAGCGCTCTCGCTCCGCGTCCACTTCGGTCTCGAGGGCGAGCCACGCGGCTTCCAACCGTCGCGCCACCGTGCGCAGCGCTTCCTGCCACGTGGCGTGCGCGTCCTTCTCGAGCACGGTCGCGTCGCCGGCGCGTGCGGCGGCCGCTTCCAGCTCGTCGAGTGCCGCGACGAACGGGCCGCCCCCGGTTCCCAACCGTGCGACAATCGCGCGCTTCTCCGCATTGCTGAGCAGATGCCGGCGCAGGCGGCGGCGCGGCAGGCGCACCTGCCGCACGGTCCGTGTGATCTCGGCATCCAGCGCGTCGGCGACCCGGGCCCCGGCGCGGCGGACGGCGTGATCCCACGCCGCGGTCCAGGCGCGGCGGCCGGTGACTTCGAGGACGCGAGCCCGCGTATCCCCCCCCCCGTCCGATTCGCGCGCCGCGGCCGACCGCCCTTCACCTCCCAGCTCCAGCACGCGCGTCGCCAGCTCCTCCCGGATGTCGTCGACCGGCACCCACGGATCGAGCAGGCGACGGGGCACGATGATGCGCCCGAGCGACGGCGCCAGCTCGGGGACGCGTAGCGGCATCAGCAGCTTCATTCCTGGACTCATGCGGGCTCCGCGCGCGAGACGCGCGCCGTGCGGCCGGTCCGTTTCTCGTATGCTTCCTTGAAGTACGGCAGCGATTCGGCGAGAAACGCGTCGCGAGCCAAGCCGGTCGCGCCGATCGCGCGTTCGATTTCGTCCGGTGCGCCTTCGACTTCGAGCAGCACGTCCATCGCTGGATACCACTCCAGCCGCAGCGTCGCTTCGCCCAGCTGGTATTGCTCGATGGCGCGATCGACGCGCAGCACAATCTTGTACCCGAGCCGGCGGAGCACGACGAGGACCGCCCGCGGATCGTCCACGCGCGATTCCCACTCCTCGCGATGCCGATACCCGTCGCGGGTTCCGACTGGCCCCTTCCAGCCGAGCACGCCCCACTCGCCGGAGCGATCGGCGGGATGATACACGCGCAGCCGCACCACCTCGTCGCGCTCGCGCAGCCTGTCTTTGCGGTCGAACCGGCGATCGAGCATCGCGCCGCGGTACACGAGCTGCGCCCCGGCCGCCACGATCGCTATGCGCACCGCGTCGGGATCCTCGACTCGAGCCTTGAGCTCGAGCTCGTCGCGCGCAACCGTCACGAAAACAGTGCCTGCAGCACGGCCTGTGTGTCGCCGAGGTCCGCAAAGACGTGGTTCGCGCCGGCCGCGCGTAGCGCGGGCACATCGTAGAAGCCGGTCGCCACACCCACCGAGCGCGCGCCCATCGGCTTGCAGCACGCGACGTCGTCGGGGGTGTCGCCGACGATCACGATATCGGCCCCGCTGAAAGGACTTCCGGTGCGCTCCGCCGCACGCCGCGCCGCCACCGCGGGAAGATCGGGACGGTGATGGGAGTCCGAACCGAACGCGCCGACCACAAACCGCGCGGGATCGAGTCCTGCCGACCGCAGTTTCAGGCGCGCGCCATGCTCGACGTTTCCGGTGAGCAGCCCGACGAGCGCGCGGCGATCCGCCTCGTAGGGCTCGAGCGCGCTGAGCAACTCCTTGATGCCCGGATAGATCTTCGTTGTCTGCGTGGGCTTCTCGAGCTCGGCGGTCAGCAATTCGACGTAGCGGCGGCACACCGCTGTCACGCGATCCTCGGACCCGGCCTCCGGATGACCCGCCAACGTCAGCAGCTCGCGCACGATCTGCGGATCTGTCTTGCCATCGAAGCGGTAGCCGTCGATGGGGCCCGCGGTGCCCACTTCATCGAGCATGGCGCGGTGAATCGCGCGTCTTCCTGCCCCTGCGGTCCACAGGAGAGTTCCGTCGATGTCAAAGAGGATCAAACGCATGGGTGGAAAATAACGTGCGGGGTGCGTCGTAGGTTGTGACGTAGGGGCGCAGCATGCTGCGCCCCTACATACGTCTCACACCTACGAGGTTATCCCTCAGCCGAACCATCCGCGGCTCGTCACCAAACAAGTGGTCACCGCCCACGCCGCCCCTCGAGAGCGCCGAGTGCACGATGCGCCCGGCTCCCGCCCAGAGCGCCACGTGGGACACGCGTCCCCGTTCCGCAAAGAACAGCAGATCGCCGGCCTCGTAGCCCGCACCCTCCGACGCCATCCCGATCTCCTGCCCGTGGCTGAACTGCTGGTCGCTGTCGCGCGGCAGCTTGATCCCGCGCGCGGCGTAGACCGCTTGCACGAGTCCGGAACAATCGATGCCCCACTCGGTGCGCCCGCCCCAGAGATACGGCGCGCCCGCATACCGCTTCTGCGCGAGCTCGGGTAACGCGAGATGGCGCGCTTCGACCCGCAGCTCCTGCTCGCGGCGCACGTTTCCGGCCGCCACCGCACCGCGCTGCCCGTCCGCAAGCTCCACGACGCCGCGCCGCAACGCGACGCGCGCGCCGGTGGGCAGCCTGCGCCGGCCATCGGTCGTCAGGATGTCGGCGCTGAGCGAGCGGGCCGATGCCCGTTCGGCCCAGTCCTCGGCCCAGTCGGTGGGGCCCATCGCGACATATCCCGCATTGAGCCAGGCGATGTAGCCGTCGGGCGCGCGCACACGCAGCCAATCGTCGCGCCGTTCCAACACATCGAGCACTTCGCCGTGCAGAACTTCGCTCACCCGCGGCGCCGACACCTTCGGCTCGCCGAGGAGCGGCGCGAGCGCGGCGGTGAGAATGGCGGCGGGATCGACGACGTGATCGGGAATCAGCTCGACCTTATCGACCAGGTCCGCGTCGTTGGCCAGCCGGCGCAGCGCATCGCGCGCATCGCGCGATGAAGTGATTCCGGACAGTAGGGGTGGAGCATGCTGCGCCCCTACATCGGGCGCGATCGAAATCTCGAACACGGCCAGCCGGCCGTCGGGGGTCCACTTGCGGCGAATGTCGTCAACCGCGCGCTCGAGCTTATCCACGGCGCACCGCGCGCTCTACGGCTTCGGGGACCACGAGGGCGGCGATCGCGTCCACCTGCAGCGCGGACTTTGGCTGCACCGCCGCGGTGCTCACCGCGAAGATCACGTCGCCGTCGAACAATGTGCCGTAGGGCGTGATGCGCCGCGCGAGTGCGTCACTGCCCGATTGCGCGAGCGCTTGCAGCTGCACTCGCTCGAGATCGGCGTTCGTCGCGATCACGGCGAGCGTCGTATTGCGATTCACCCGAGCCGGGTCGCCGAACGGCGCGCCCCCTTCGGCGAGGTAGCGGAGACTGTCGACGCTGCCGGCAATGATTTCCCCGCGTGCGTTTCTCACATCGCCCACCGCGTTCACCACGACCAGCGCCGCGACGATCACATCGCCGAACTGCGCCGCCCAGGACCCGAGACCCGCCGGGACCATGTTCTCGAGTCCGGCCGCCTTGGCGCATGTTGCACCGCGCCCGACGCCGACGCGCCCATCGGCGTAATCGGCGCTGGCATTATCGCATGCGCGGTACGCGTCATCGGGACTGGGCCAGCCTAACGGCTTCCCGGCATTGCCGAGATCGAAGATGACGGCCGACGGAACGATGGGGATCGTCCCCTTATCCCCAACCGCTAGACCCCGACCCCTTTCACGGAGCCAGCGCATCACACCGTCCGCCACGCCGAGCCCGAGCGCCGATCCACCGGTGAAGAGGATCGCGTCGATGCGCTCGACGAGGTGCCGGGGATCCATGACATCCAGCTCGCGCGTCCCGGTCGCGCGCCCGCGGACGCAGGCCGCGGCGCGCATCCCGGACTCCGGCGCGAGGACGACGGTACAACCCGTGCCGTGCGCTTCGATCGTCGTGTGCCCGACGGTGATCCCGGGGACCGCCGCGAGATTCGTGCGTGACGTGCTCATTGACGCGCCAAGATAACGTCGGCAACGTTGACGGCCATGACAGCTCCCAACGTCCCTGCCCCTGTTCCGACGCCGCCCGATCGCACGACCGTGCTCGTCGTGGACGATGAAGACGGCATTCGCCAGGCGCTGACCCGCTTTTTGAGTCGCCTGGGCTATCACGTGCAAGCCGCAGCGAACGCGAACGAGGCGCTGCAGCAGCTCTCGGCGCACAACCCGCAGGCGATGCTGTGCGACATCCGGATGCCCGAGACCAGCGGGGTGGAGCTGCTGCCGAAAGTGCTCGCTCAGGATCCCGATCTCGCGGTGCTGATGCTCACGGCGATCGATGAGCCCCGCACCGCGATCGAATGCCTCAAACTCGGCGCGTACGACTATCTCATCAAGCCGGTGGATCTCGAGGAGCTGGAGTTGTCGTTGCAGCATGCATTGCGGCAGCGTCAGCTGGAAGTAGATCGGCGCGAGCTCGAGCAGTGGCTGGCGCGCGAAGTCGCGGTGCGGACGCGCGAGCTCGAGGAACGGTCGGCGGCGATCGAAGAAGTGGCGCTGGACGCGTTGGCGGCGGCGCGGGACTGGGAGGGAACCGAGGCGGCGCTGAGCAAGCTGGCGGAAGAACTGGGCGCGCCGCGCGAAGAGCTCGCGCTGGAGTTGAAGCGGCGGCGAGCGGGAGCCTAGGCCTTCGCGGTTTTTGCCTTTTCCTCGCACGCCTTGCAGCGCGTGACCCCGCGGAACGTGCAGATCAGACAGATGAAGGTGCCGCAATCCGAGCAGGGATACCCCTCCGACGCCCGCTCTTCGTTCCCGCAGGCGCGGCACTGCATGCCATCGTGTTCCTTGAGCTTCGGCTTTTCCATGGTCTCAAGATAGCACAGCCTACATGTTCAGGCTGTAGGTTTTGATCTTGTTGATCAGGGTCGCGCGCGAAATTCCGAGCTCCAGCGCGGCCCGCGTGCGATTCCCGCTGTGATGCCGCAGGGTACGCTCGATGTGCTGCCGCTCCACCTCCGACAGCGATTGCGCCGTGTAGCGCCGGTCGGTCTGAGCCCGCTGGCGAAGGTCGGGCGGCAACTGTTCGACGCTGATGGTCGACTGCCCGCGCGCGAGAATCATCGACCGCTCGAGCACATTCCGCATCTCCCGGACGTTGCCGGGCCACGGCGCCGACAACAGGCGATCCAGCACGTCGGTCGTGCAATCGCTGGGGCACCCCGGCAGCTGCGTCTTCAGATCGCTGATGATCCGCGTGATCAGATTGAGTCGATCTTCCCGCGAGCGGTCGCGCACCGGCGGGAGCACGAGCGGCATGACGTTCAGGCGGTAATACAGATCTTCGCGAAATCGTCCGCCCTCGACCTCACGCACGAGATCGCGATTCGTCGCCGCGATTAGCCGGACGTCCACGCTCAGCTCGCGGGTGCCGCCCAGCCGCCGGAATTTCTTCGTCTCCAGAACCTTGAGCAGCTTGGGCTGAAGGTCCGGCGTCAGCTCGCCGATCTCGTCGAGAAAGATCGTGCCGTGATCGGCCAGCTCGAACAGGCCGACCTTCCGTTCCTTGGCGTCGGTATACGCGCCTTTTTCGTGTCCGAACAGCTCGGAATCGAGAAACGTCGCCGAGAGGCCTGCGCAGTTCACCTCGACGAATGGACCGCCGGAGCGGGGCGAGAGATTGTGGATCACGCGCGCGGCCCACCCCTTCCCCGTCCCGCTCTCGCCCGAGAGCAGCACGGTAGACCGCTCGCTCGCCGCGAGCAGCTCGATCTGCCGCGCCAGCTCTTGCATCGCAGGCGAAACGCCGAGCGACCCAAGGCCCTCGCCTTCATGATCCAGCGCCCGCAGCCGCGCGTTTTGCCGCGACAGCCGCACCTTCTCCGCCACGCGCGCGATCGCGGCTGACAGATGCGTCATGTCCACCGGCTTCGTCAGGAAATTCTCGGCGCCGAGCTGCATGGCCTTCACCGCGGTCTCGATGTCGCCCTGGCCGGTCAACAGAATCACCGCGGCGCCTTCCCGGCGCAGGCGCTCGAGCACGGTGAGTCCGCTCGAGTCGGGGAGATGCAGGTCGAGGAGCACCACGTCCGGGCGCACGCGGTGAAACGTGTCGATCGCCTGCTCGCCGGTCCCATCGCGCCACACCTCGTAGCCGATGCGCTCGAAGTAGTCGCCGATGGCGCGGAGGACACTCGCGTCATCGTCCACGAGCAGCAGCGTATCAGCCATGGTGCGCCTTGTATCCCGCGCCGACGAGCACGGCGAGCGCGCCGGGCAGCAGCCGTGCCTCGAACGGGGTCGTTCCGGTGACCTCGCCGTCGAGCTGTACGGGACGTGGCGCGCCGGTGGGTACCTCGACGCGCACCGCGCGGCCGCGTGCCCACCAGACCCGCCGGCCCTTGCCGTCCTTCTTGCCGTTGCCGAGCAGCAGCTCGATCACCGCACTCGCGCTCTGAAACGCGCCGTCGGCGTCGAGCGCCACGATGTCCAGCCAGCCGTCGTCGGGCGCGAGGTTGGAGCGAAGATTGAGAAACCCGGGCGGGAGCTTGCCGCAGTTCAGCACCAAGAGCATCGCGGCGCGGACGTCGTGAACCGTTCCGTCCACCGTGACGCGGTGTGCCGCGCTGCGTACCGAGTTCAGAGTCAGCGCCGCGCGTACCACGTAGGCACCCAGTTTCCAGCGGCGCTTTTCCTGGAGACCGGTGTCGGCCATGAGCTGCGCGTCGAACCCCGTGCCCGCCGCGACCGCGAAGTAATGGGGCCCGTCGGAGCGCTCCACCACGCCAAGGTCGATGGGCTGGCGGCGAGCCTTGAGCAGCGCGCGCGCCGCGCTGGCCGTCGAGCGCGGCAGGCGCAGGTTACCGGCGAGCACGTTCCCGGTACCGCCGGGCACGAGCCCCAGCGCGACACCGGTGCCCGCGATGCCCGCCGCGACCTGCATCGCCGTCCCGTCGCCGCCGTGGCTGACGACCACGTCGTAACCCATCCCCCGCGATCCCTCCGCGATCCGGCGCGCGTCGCCGGGACCAGCGGTGGACTGC
>Ga0193723_1001131_pt1 | contig 10336 bp, 7 predicted proteins | sample H2m2metaG_FD_143042 | JGI IMG/M metagenome (GOLD analysis project Ga0193723, IMG submission 143042) | Soil microbial communities from a riparian zone of the East river system, Colorado, United States - H2m2 | ecosystem: Environmental > Terrestrial > Soil > Riparian zone | place: USA: East River... | reverse complement strand
GCTCAATTTCCGTCGCAGAACGCGCTGGCGTTACGTTCGCCCTCTGAAATTGGGGCGGCAATATGAGCGTGCCGAGTTGTTCGCGCCGCTCGCGAAGCGGAGTTTTCAAGAGGGAGCGTCCGTTCGTCCAGAGAAGATCGAAAATCACAAAGGCGACCGGGACATCCGCTGCTGGTCCGGCAAACAGATCAGCGGTGTCGTGCTTGCGCCCAAGCCGCTTTTGCAGATCGAAAAAGGTCAGTCGCCGCCCTTCGTCAAAAGCGATGATTTCGCCGTCAGCAATTAGCTCCTGGTTAAACCTCCTGGCTTGGTCGACCAGCTCCGGAAATTGTTCGGTAATTCGTCGCAAATCCCGCGAGAAAATCTCGACCCTATCTCTGCTGCGATGAAGCTGTGCACGAATCCCGTCGAATTTGTCTTCAACGTACACCCTTCCCGGGATTGAGGCTCCGGACTTGTCGCGGTCGGCCACTTCAATAAAGCGGTTCCAGACGGCATCCGCGGTCGGTTCGGGGGTGGCGAGCATGCATTTAATAGGACGAAACATTGATAGCTCGGCACTGTGCAGCTCTTTTCGTGAGGCCAGCACCGCCGTTCGGCCGATATTGCCTAACAACATGTTGGCCTGTTTCACTTCTTCGAGTGAAACATCAAACGCCCTGGAAATGGCTTCCTCCAGCAGACCCTCGCGTAAGCCGATACGCAGGTCGCCAGTCAAAATCTTGACCACGTACTCGCCTTCGCGCGCGGATAAAATCGAAAATCGCTCTCGCAGCAACTTTGCCTTGGCGATCGGGCCGCGCGTGCGCTGAAGATTTTGGAACAACTCGGCCGATTCGAGAATGGTGAATGGTTGCGGCGCCGTTCGGCCATCGAGAACTTCAAACGCACTCTTGCCAGCGTCGCCATGTCTGCTGGCGATTCCATGAAACTCCGAATCGCCGATTCTGGTCGCGGCCTGCAGCGCGCGAAAGATTACCGCCCATCCGACCTGCAATATGCGCGGATCGCTTTGGGCAAATGCCCTTCCGGTGAAGTACGTAGTCGCAGTCGGCAGCTGCTCACTTGTTAGGCCGCGCAGGTAATCGGACAGCAACCGAATCTTTTCCAGTTTTGCCGGAGTCGCACCGATGTCTTCACCGATATTCGCGAAATCCAGAAATTCAGACTGCTGCGTAGACTGGCAGGGAGGCCGTGCTGCGGCGGAATTTCCCGGCAGGGATTGCAGTGCGATCTCCCTTCGTCCGAAGTGCAGTTCCATCTGGTTTTCTTCACTCAGCGCCCATGCCTCGAGTCCGCGCGCGCGAAGATCGGAGGCAAAAGCTGCTGCGAAACCATGGAGCGTTAACACTCGGCGCGGCTGCACCAATTCGACGTATCGAAGCAAATCGTCGTAATCCGCGTGATCCGATAGAGGAAATGCCGCATCGACTTGGTAGCGATACACCGCGTGAGGATCGACGGCCCATCCACTGATCAGCGCTACACGTTTGCGCGGGATCTTTTCCAGCATGGGCGAGCGGTTCGCGCTCGGCGGACAGATCAACACTTTGCCGTCGACGTCGTTCCGATTGTATCGCACGTATTTGCAAAACGATTGCCCGAGCTGTTCGTAGATGCGCGTCATTTGATAAACCGAGCCATGCAGCATGGGGGTCAAACCAGCGCCCTCGAGTCCACAGAGGATTTCCTGCGCCTTGCCCAACGAGTATCCCAGCAGCACCGGCACCTTACCTGCGTCAATCGTTTCGCCGCAGAACGCGACCATCCGGTCGATTACCTCTTTGGTGGGCGGGAACCGATAGCGCGGTACGCCGAAGGTTGTTTCCATCACAAGGGTGTCAGCATGACGCCACTCTGCCTGCTCGGCGGACCTGCCAGGACGCAGCTTTAAATCGCCAGTGTAGAGCAGCGTCTGCTCACCATCGAAAACAAGGCACTGCGCTGAACCAAAGATATGCCCGGCGGGTAATAATATCAGATCGACGCTGCGAATAGATCGTCTTTCCCCAAACGGCAGTGGATGCTCGATGCGCGACCCCGGCAGACGGGCACGCATCAGGCGTGCTGTGCGCTCCGAAACGATCACCTCCTGGTGCGGCGCGATGTGGTCACTGTGCGCGTGGGAAACGAACGCGAAACGTTTTGCGTCCCATGGGTCCAGCCACAAATCCTGTTGCGGCAAGTAAACACCGCGCTCGTAGCGAACTTTGATCACGCAGAAAATTACTTCGCAATTTGCATGAGTTCCATAGCACGGTTGATGCCGATGAGCACGGTGGGTTGCGCGTTGACACCTGCCTCAAAGACCCGCTTTATTACGCAGATGAGATTTGCCGCCGCACTTCTAATTTTGACTTTCTTAGTTGTTTCTGCTCCCGGGAAGGGCACTCGGGAGGAACCCAGAGTCGTCGAGAAAGTCACGGCGCTGCCGGTGGCATTGGACCCAAATTTCGAGTTTCGAAAAACCAAGCTCTTCTTCATGAGTGAGAAAGGGCTAAAGCCCAGTGAGAGGGCGCGCCAGGACACGAGTAAGCTTGGCGGGAAAGCAAATTCGGCGAGCCAGAAAACTGCTACGCTTCAGGATGCGCCCATCGTTTTTGAGAGGCAATACCGTCTTTTCGGTGCAGTCACCGGACTCGATTCACGGCAGCGTTTCGGCAATTACTTCGATTTTTTTTGGCGGGCCAAACGCCCCTCGGATGTCACCGTGCGTTTGGAATATCGCCAGGAGAAATTGCACGAACACATCCAGGCGCAGGAGATCACATATAGAAACGTGCGCGGCACTCACAGGACTGAATTCAAAGTGATCGGCGACGATTACTTTGATGACGGCCGCGTGATTGCGTGGCGATGCCTCTTAATCGCGAACGGCCGAATCGTGGCGGAAAACCGCTCGTTTCTGTGGGAATAAATGGCGGCAGGGGCGCGCCTTGGTGTTTTTGCTCCCGCCCATGCCGTGGCCCGAAGGTTCGAAGCGATGGGGCTTATTAAGCGCTGCGTTCCGAATCACTTGATGAGAGATTTTCCCATGCGCGGGCAGGTTTGACAGCATGGGTTTCGGGCTGGTATCGTTTGAAAGAGTAACTGTGGATTCGTCTATTCAAGTTGGGGTAAGCGGGCCGACCGTATGGGTGAAAGTGGAGGGAAAAGGTAGTTTCCTCAATAGCGGCAACCTCAAGGAGTTCTCGCGCGAAATGTTGGACCGCGGGTATCGCGAATTTGTGGTGGACTTGGCAGATTGCGCCATGATGGATTCCACCTTCATGGGAACGATGGCCAGCGTGGCATTGCGGCTAAAGGAAATCGGGCACGGCCATCTTCATATCGTTCATTGTGGCAATCGCAGTCAGCAACTCCTTTCCGGGCTCGGACTAGATCAGATATTCGATATCCACAGCGACGGCACCGGTGCACCTGAGTGTGAAGCGCTTGAACAAGCCTCCAGAAGCCAGACACTAGATTCCCGAAAAAAAGAGCAGACAGAAACCATGCTCGAAGCGCATGAAGCGCTTTGCGAGGCGGCGCCCGAAAATATCTTTCGCTTTAAGGACGTTCTCGACTTCCTAAGACAAGACCTTCATCACGAGACGTCTTCGAAGTAAGCGTCGCGCAATGTGGCCGACTCTTCTCCTTGGACTGCTTGTCGCGTCTCTCGCTGGGTGGGGTATCACGGCCTATCTCCAAACGCGGCGAATTCGCAGACTGGAGCGCTCGCATGAGGAGATTCAGGTCGAGGAGACGCTCGTCTTCGATTTCCTCCACGGGTTGGGCGAAGCGTTCCGGGGAACAATTCGACCCCAGGAATTACATCGACTCATTGTGGAGGGGGCTGTGCGCATTCTGGACGCACACGGCGGCGCGCTCTACGTAGCCGATCGGACAGGTGGCAAGCTCATGCCCGCATTCATCTCGAAGGGCTGTCCGCCGTTGGTGGATGTTCCGCAGGATATTTTGCAACAAGCGGCGTCCAATCCCATCGCCCTTGAGACTTTTCTGCGGCTCCACGCAGTTGGGGCGAACGAAGGACTAATTGGGCGCGTCTGGCAAACAGGTCAGCCTGTCTGTCTCAACGAATTCTCGGAAGCCCCGGAGTTGGCCAAATTGCGGGGAAGCGCCTTTGGCAGCGTGTCGGTGATGACCACAGCGCTCGGATATGGCGAGCAGGACCTCGGTGTTCTGGCGGTCGCCAACGGTCCAAAGAGTGCGCCTTTTTCACAGGCTGATTTTGTCGTTTTTAAATCCATCGCCGAGCAATCGGCCTTTGCGCTCTACAACGCGATCATTTATTCGATGGCGAACGAAAAAAAACGGCTGGACCACGACCTCGAAATTGCGCGAGACATTCAGCGCATCCTGCTCCCATCTGAAGCGCCGGCCATCAATGGGTTCCAAATCAGCGGGATTAATGTGCCAGCTCGCCAGGTAAGCGGTGATTATTTCGATTACATCCATGTCGATCAAGAGCGACTTGGCGTCGCAATCGCAGACGTTTCCGGCAAAGGCGTGCCTGCATCGCTGATCATGGCGATTTGCCGCAGTGTGTTGCGTGCAGAGGCCGCTGGGAACCCATCTCCGGCGGATGTGTTACGAAAAGTAAACCGGCAGCTTTATCCAGACATTAAAGAAGACATGTTCATCAGCATGGCGTACCTGGTCCTGGATCATCAGCACGATGGCGTCACGCTTGCGCGGGCCGGACACGACGCGCCGCTATGGTACCAGGGGCAGTCGCAAACAGTAACGCCAGTAAAGTCGCCGGGAATGGTGGTGGGAATTGACAGCGGAAGCGTGTTCGATAGGATTACGGTCGATTTCGCCGTGCCGCTCGAGCGCAATGATTGCCTCGTTCTCTACACCGACGGCGTGACTGAGACGCTTAACTCCGAAGGAGACGAGTATGGCGTTGATCGCATGATGCAGTCGGTTCGGGCTAGCGCGAACGATGGCGCGCAAGAGATTGTAAAGAGGATTATCGAGGACGTGCGCGAGTTTACCGGTTCGGTGCCGCAAAACGATGACATTACTGTGATAGCCATCCGCAAAACATGAAAAAGATCCCTTCCCGTGACCGCGAAGAAGAAATGAATTCGTCAGTGCAGGCGAAGCAGGCCTCCCCAGCGGTTGCAAGCGACGCCGATTCCGACGATGCATTGGCCGGCTTGCAAGCCGATCTCGACCGGTTCCGTGATCTCGCGTTACGCAGTCAGGCTGATTTCGAGAACTACAAGAAACGCGCTGCCCGCGAAAAAGAGGACGCGGTGAAATACGCCAACAGCTCGTTGCTCCAGCGTTTGGTCTCAATTCTCGACAATTTTGAGCTTGGTCTGGCGGCCGCAAAAACGGAGGGCGAGCACTCTCCGATTTATTCCGGAATGGTTCTCGTTCAAAAACAACTGAACGATTTGCTTGAGGAAAACGGACTGCAAGCGATCGAAGCCGAAGGCAAAAAGTTTGATCCGAACCTGCACGAAGCGATCGCCCACGAGCCGAGCGAGTCCGCCGAAGAAACGGTCATTCGCCAGGCCCGGCGAGGTTATCGGTTTAAGGATCGCCTCTTGCGACCTGCGCGCGTCGTTGTTTCCAGCGGCCCGGCGAAGTAGTGAGCATTCTTGCTTGCTTTGCGGATTAGTCTGATTGGTCACCTACGACTTCGCTTTGATGGCTACTGAGAAACGCGATTACTACGAAGTGCTCGGCGTGGGGCGAGCTGCCACCGATGAGGAAATCAAACGCGCCTATCGCAAGCTCGCGGTAAAGTTCCATCCTGACAAAAATCCGGACGATCCGCACGCCGAGGAAAAATTTAAAGAACTAGGCGAAGCGTACGACGTCCTGATGGATCCAGACAAACGCGCGGCGTACGATCGCTTCGGTCACGCTGCGTTCGCGCAGGGCGGTGCCGGTTTCGGCGGCGGTTTCCATGATCCGTTCGAAATCTTCCGCGAAGTGTTCGGCGGCGGCACGTTTGGCGGTGGAATTTTCGAGACGTTCTTTGGCGGCGCCCCCGGGGCCCGCTCCGACGATCGGCGTCGTGGGTCGGATCTGCGGTACGACATGGAAATCAAGTTGAAGGAGGCGGCTTTCGGCGCAGAGAAGATGATTGAGATTGAGAAGCTTGATACCTGCGACAAATGCCACGGCAGCGGCGCCGAACCAGGCTCGCGCAAAACAAGTTGTCCGACGTGTGCCGGGCGCGGACAGGTGATCAGTTCGCGTGGGTTCTTTCATATCTCGCAAACATGTCCACGCTGCCACGGCGCCGGTGAGATCATCGAAAAGCCATGCCAGAAATGCCGCGGCGAAGGACGCATGGAAAAGCTTAGCCGAATCAAGCTCAAAATCCCTGCGGGAATCCGGGAGGGCACTCGATTACGTTCGCCGGGAAACGGCGAGGCGGGCATCGGCGGCGGTGCAGCGGGTGACCTTTATGTCGTGGTCCACATCAAGGAGCACAACGTCTTTCATCGCGAAGCCGACGATTTGTATTGCGACGTGCCAATCCCGTTTTCCGTTGGGGCCTTGGGCGGCGAGATCGACGTGCCGACGCTTGAAGGCAAGGCTCATGTTAAAGTACCTGCCGGAACGCAAAGCGCCCAAATGTTCAAGCTCCGTGGCAAAGGCATAACAAACGTGAACGGCCGCAGTCACGGCGATTTATTCGCGCGGCTGATCGTGGAGGTGCCCTCGCGCCTGAATCCAGAGCAACGCCGCAAGCTCGAGGAGTTCGCCGCGCTTTGCGGCGAGGAAAACACTCCAATGCGCAAAAGTTTCTTCGACCGCGCAAAAGAATTTTTTAGATAAGTCCCGCAACTCTGTGGTTCGCAACGCCGTCACCCTGATCGAATGCCCACGCGACGCGTGGCAGGGCCTGAGCCGGCTAATTCCGACCGAGTTGAAAACCCGTTACCTGCGCACCCTGATTGACGCGGGGTTCAAACACATCGATGCGGTCAGCTTTGTTTCTCCCAAGGCGGTTCCGCAAATGGCCGACAGTGAAAAAGTGCTGCAACAACTCGATCTGCCTAACGACATCGAGATCATCGGGATCGTGGTGAACGAAAAAGGCGCTGAGCGCGCCATTGCCACACAAGCGGTTTCAACTCTGGGTTTCCCTTGCTCCATCTCCGAGACCTTTCTGCGCAAAAACCAGAATCAGACACTGGACGAAAGCTACAAAGTTTTGGAATCGATCAAAAGAGAAGCAGACAACACGGGGCTGAGCACTGTGGCTTATATTTCGATGGCGTTTGGAAACCCGTATGGCGATCCGTGGGATGAGACGAACGTTCGCGAGGCACTCGATAAACTTGTCGGTCTCGGTATACAATCTGTTTCGCTTGCTGACACCGTCGGCATGGCGGGTCCTGATTTGATTCGAAGTGTCTTTGAGTCAGTGACAAGTAAGTACCCCGACCGCGACATCGGCGTGCACTTCCACAGCGCGCCTGCCCAGGCTGAATCGAAAGTAATCGCCGCGTATGAAGCCGGCTGCCGTCGTTTTGATTCGGCGATCAGCGGCCTGGGTGGCTGCCCATTCGCGCAGGATGCATTGGTTGGAAACATTCCTACAGAATGCCTGCTCGCCGCTTTGAAACAGCGCGGCGTAGAGCTGCCTATCAGCAATACGTTCCAAAGCGCGGTGTCGCTAAACTCGCTTATCGCGGCTGACTACTCGTAGGCGAATCAATCCCATCCGCCCATGCATCGCTTCTACGTTGCGCCGGAGAACTGGGACCCTCTGGGACTCGCGTTACGCGGCTCCGAGGCCCACCACGCGCGCAACGTCCTGCGCATGCAAGCCGGAGACAAGCTTGTCCTCTTCAACGGAGAAGGCCGCGAACTCACTGCAGAAATTACAAATGTCGCTGTCGACGAGATTCGATTGCGGAAATTGCACGAATCTGAAATGGCGCCGCTGCGCTGCAGGATTGTTCTGGGGCAGGCAATCCCAAAAGGGAAAAACATGGACCTCATTCTGCAGAAGGCCGTCGAGATTGGTGCAGCCGAAATTGCGCCGATCATTTCCGACCGCACCATTGTGCAGCTCGATTCCGAAGGTGCCTCGCAAAAACAGACAAAATGGCAGCAGATCGCCATCGAAGCGGCCAAGCAATGCGGCCAGAATTGGCTGCCGCGCGTTCACGCCCCGAAAAAATTAGCAGAATTTTTTTCCGCTTCGGAGCGGGCATTCGATCTTCGCCTGATCGGATCGCTCCAGCCCGATGCGCAGCAACTGAAAAAAATTCTGGAAACCTATTCGAGCGAGCACGGTGATCGTCCAAGAAACGTATTGATGCTTGTGGGGCCGGAAGGCGACTTCACACCAGCTGAGCTTGCGCTGGCGCGCCGTCACGGCTGCCAGCCAATTACACTCGGCCCAATCATCCTGCGAGTGGAGACGGCGGCAATTTACTGCCTGAGTATTCTCTCCTACGAACTGCTGATTTAACCAAGGACACGCTAGCGCTCAATGAACAACAGCCTACTCGGCGACCGCGGCTTCGACGGCGGATTCGCTCGGGAGCTCGGGCGCCGGCGGGGTTTGATCGGGCGGTGCCGGCTGGATTGAGACAATGATGAATTGGGCGACGTCGTCCTCTGTATTTAGCGAGATCGTTTCGGCAACCGCATGCCCGAGCAGCGCCTGACCGATAGCGGTTTGGTACGAGATAATGTGACGATCGGGATCGCCGTCCCACGCGCCGAGGACCGTGTAAGTCTCTTCGTTGTTTGTTTCAGCATTGCGCAAGGTGACGATCGTGCCGATGGAAACACGCGATGTATCGACATTTTCAAATGACGTGCCCCTCGCATCGTGCAGCATTTGCTCCAAATCGGCTTTGCGTCGCATCAACACGCTTTGCATTTGCTTCGCCGCTTTGAATTCAAAATTTTCGCTCAGATCGCCGTAGGACCGGGCAATTGCGATCTCCTTGGTGTTCTCGGGAATTTTTACTTTCACGATCTCTTCGTGTTCTGCTCTGCGCTTTTCCAAACTGCTCCAGGACACAATGAGCGGCGCGGCTTTTTCCTGCGTTTCAGCGCCGGCGATCATGGTTTCCAGTTCCGGATAAACTTTGACCATCCGTGCCAGGAGCGATCGTTTGGTCAGCTCATCGAACAATGGCGTGACCTGGAGACGCCGCATCGCATCGCGCGCCAGGCCGACATCGACTTTCTTAAAGATCTCCCCAAGCAATTCCCGGTCATCAACCAATGCCTTCAGCAACCTGCTGGCGCGACCGGTAGAACTATGCTGTTCGCGCTCGAGCGCGGCGAGGATCGCCCACAGCAAATCCGGAGTGATCAGGTCGCCCCAATTCTTTTTTTCGCCGCACAACCAAATGAGCATCTCGCTCGTGGCTGAATGTTCGCGAATGCTTCTCTCCAGCATCGTCCGAAGCTCGGCGTGTTGCCCGGTTTCATTCAAGATGCGCGGAATTTGCGCCACCATTCGACTGTGGCTCGTCTCCATGAGACGCAAGGCCCGTTCTGTCCAGGCAGCTCCCAGCGCGGCCGGCAGTGCTTGCAAAACGCGTTTCTCTTTTGCCGCTGGCAAGTTTGGCAGGATCGATGTCAGACGCTTTTCCTCTTCCACAATTAGCTTTGAAAGAGTCAGACCGATGTGTGTGGTGTGCAGAGACGCAACACGCGCGAGCAAATCATCCCGCGCGATGATGAGTTCGAATGCCAGCTCAGGATGCAGTTTCTGGTTGCGCGCTGCTGAGTTCTCGATGGCCACGATGATCGGCTGAAGTTCTTTTTCAGGTTCCTTGAATTGCTCGTAGGATTTTATGATCTGCTCGAATGCCGCGATTTGCTGCTTTGGCTGCTTGGCCTTGTTGAATGCCGCCAGCAGCTCATCGGCGTGCGACACGCCTTCGCCGCGGATTTCGATAGGATCCGTCTTTTTTGCAGGAATGGAGAACCCGCCGCTTGCTCTAAGCGCTTTCCTGGTTGATTCCCACCAGCGCTTCCACTCCGCTTCGGTAAAGACATCGCCAATGAGCCATTCCCCGATCTGGTGCGCGCTGGCCCTGCCATCCAAACTTTCCAGAATGTTTTGCACCAGTGCGACCGGATTCTCCTTTGCCAACTTTTTGATTGATCCGATGTCCGTTGCCTTTCGGACTAAAAAATGTTCCTGTGCGAGCGGCGTCAGATTCTCTGCCGCGTATTGCGCCTGCATCGCATGAAACTTCTTGGTTGCAAAATCGATGACGATCTGATTTAGCAACAGGTTCCATTCGCGGACGCGACCGAATCCCCAACTTTTGTGCAGGCAAAATGTACCCGGTTTTAACTTTTCCAGTTGGCCTGCGGATTTCGT
>Ga0193723_1001130_pt1 | contig 10336 bp, 9 predicted proteins | sample H2m2metaG_FD_143042 | JGI IMG/M metagenome (GOLD analysis project Ga0193723, IMG submission 143042) | Soil microbial communities from a riparian zone of the East river system, Colorado, United States - H2m2 | ecosystem: Environmental > Terrestrial > Soil > Riparian zone | place: USA: East River... | reverse complement strand
TGAGCTGGTGCGCCAGCGGTGGGCCGCTGTCAGGGACCGGGTCGCGCACAGTGATGACGACATGATCGTCCGCAAATGCGACTCGCACGTAGTTACGCTTCGTGCGCGAGGAGAGGGAGGCGCAGTCGATGACGTCGGCGATGACGTCCGCGACCGGGGACAGGTCGCGTCCCGTGTCTGTCGACGAGTCAACCAGATCGACGATCATCCGGTTTCCACGTCGCGCGAGATCCGGACCTACCCGTTCGAGCACAACTTCCATGACGTCCGACAGTGTTGGCAGTGGGATTTGCTGGAGGGTCGCCATCGCGAGTCGTCCTGAAAAAGGTCCCGAACGTTGTGGGCAATCGCGCGAATGGTGAGACGAAACAGTACGGCGGCGGTCCACACAATGAGTCCTTGGATGGAATCAGACCGCTCCTTGGGTGGAATTGGACTGCTAATCGAAGGGATTAGTACTTCTGGAGGATTCAGCGCTGCTGAAAAACCCTGATGTAATCGACGTGGAGCTGCCGAGTGAGCGTAGAGTCGAGCAATCCCTCGTTCCAAGAACGCTGCCAAGTGTTGTCGACCATGACGTCGAGGATGATCTGCATCGGGCCGTTCTCGATCGTGGAAGTGTCGCCGTCGAACTGCGCGCACTTGATGCCGTCGATGTACCACGCGACGTGGTCGGCCTGCCAGTCGATCGCAAAGCGATGAAAGTCGGTCGTGTAGTCCTGCACGGGGCAGGCTCCATTGTTGCCGATACCGCTGTTGACCGCGAAGGATGTGCTCCGGTCGTTGTAGTGATAGGTCATGAACATGGTCTCGGGGTCATGGCCGAGGTGCTCGAGAATGTCGATCTCGGTGCGGTACGTGTAGGTCGTGTCGGTGGGAAGCATCCAGAAGGCGGTGAAGAACCCTCGAGTTCCGATCAGTTTCAGGCGCGCCTCGACATAGCCGTACGTGAACTTGTAGAGATAGGCGGACCCGTTGTCGGCGCGCGGTCGGGCGGTGGACAGCAATCCCGACAGGTACGTGCATGACCCGTTCTGGCAGGCGCCGGAGGCGATGGGAGGGCTCGTAGGTTCCGCGACGAGGTGCGCCGCTCCACCGCTGACCCGGATCTGGGACGCCGCGTAGTACTCTCGGCCCTGATTGAATGACCCCGTGCAGCCGCCGTAATTCCAATCGAAGCAGGGTGTCAGCTTCGCCGCGTCGTAGCTGCTGCCTGCGAATTCTTCCGAAAAGCTGAGCTGCCACGAATGTCCCGCGGCAGCGGGCGGCAGCCAGGGACTGCAGTCAGGGACGGGCAGCTGAGGGTACGCGCAATCGCTACCAGCCACCTTGCCTGATGCGTTGCACGCGGCCAAAGCGACCGGCAGGATCGCCCAGAAGAGCTTCATGGAGGGAAGCTCGAGCACGCGGGGCGGCGCCGCAGTGCGCCTGCTCACCGAGCCCGTGTTCAGGTACCGGTGACGCGCTACTGAACAGCGCTCGATTCGAGCACGTGCAGCGCGCACGCGCACCGCATGTGCGCGGCCTCGCCCGCGTTGGGAAAGAGGTGGTAATACATGCCCACCACCATCGGCACGAAGACGATCGTGTTGTAGAAGAGATGTAGCTCGAGCCGCGGGACGACAAGCTGCAAAATGCTGGTGGGCGCGGACGCGCCGAACAGATTGTGCCCCGCGATGACCTGTCCCTGAAGCAGTGCGTGCTCGATGTGATGCCAGAACTGGATCACGAGCGCCGCCAGCCACCACGTCCGTGCCCGCCCCACGAACCCAGGCAGAAACGCCCAGATCCCGGCCAGCATGATCACGGCGTAGCCGTAGTGCAGCACCTCGGAGTGCACGAGCCAGGGAAACGCCTGCCCGAGGACGCCGCCCGCGTGGTGCGGCGGCCACCCCAGCACGTACACCTGGTAGGCCTGCGCGATATGCTCGGCCCAGTGCGCGAGGACGATGACGGTGAACACGCGCAGGGACCACGCGTGCCAGGGGCCGTTGAGCTTCTGCAAGAAAGAGGTCATCAGTTCGCTCCGTCGGTTCGCGCAAACTGGACCGTGAAGTTGCCGATGCGCGTCCCGAACTCCTTGCCGCGCTCGATGTCGCTGCGATAGTGGATGCCGCCGTACAGCCGGGAGATGCTCGCCTCGTCCCGCATCGCCGCAAACGCGGCACCGCCCTGCGGGAAGAGGTACGACAGGACCGTATCCGCGGCGGCGGAGAAGGTGGAGTGCCCCGACGGATACGACGGGAAGTTCGGCAGGCCGATCACCGTCTTGACCGTCGGATCGAGCTGCGACGCGCGGGGATTGAAGTAGAGGAACTTGACCCCCCAACACCCCACGCCGGCGTTGAGCATCGCCATGTTGAGGAGCGCAAAGACGCGGGCCGCCCGGACCTCGCTCATGCGAGCGTCGCGCACGTACGCGGCGGCGATGTCGTTCCAGTGACCAGGCGGCCCATACGTGGCGGCGCCGTCATTCCACCGGTAGGCGATGGCCATTTGAGCCCGCGTGAGGTGGTCGACTGTCTGCTTCACCTCGGCGAGCTCCTGACGCATCTGGTCGGAGGAGGTCGACGGGGGCGCCGGCGGACGCGCAGTAACGATATCCGTGGGCGTCATGAGCCAGGGCTGGAGCTGGCCAAAATTTGGCAGCATGGGAGGCCGGCGCGGCGTCTCTTGGCTGATCCAGGGAATCTCGCCGCGCGCGGTCGCGCTGTCGGCGAACGCCTGCCATTGCACCGGTGTGCCCACGGCGTTCTTCATGCCGTCGGCCCCGGCCCGGGCGATGAACACCGCTGCCACGGCCTTCCCCAACGCGAGCCCCGCCGCGATGTCGGTGGCCGATGCCTTGCCCGACCACAGGGCCGCATTGCGCTGCTCGGCGGCGCGCTGCGTAAACTCCTCGGCAGCGGCGGGGAAGAGCGCTTTCAGCATTTCGACCGTAACGCCCGACAGCACCGCGTCCTCGGACGGATACGCCGGGAGGTCGCTCAGCGGCACGAGCGCCAGCACGCCGTTGTCGACCTGGGCCGGCGCGCGCCGGTGGTACTGATACTTCCAGTACCACGCAGTCTTGAGTGCCTCGTACTGCGCTACGGCGATGTAGCTGTAGGCCCGCGCGGCATACGGCGGGTTGGCGAACGGAAACTGTGGATCGGCGAACGGATTTTCGGCGTCCGGCACCGGGTAGGTGCCGTCGGCGCGCGGCGCCGGCGGAAGATTGAACCGCGCCACGAGGCCGCGGACGATCTCGTTCCAGCGCAGGACGCCGCCGCCACTCCAATACGCGATCGTCTGGCGTTGCGAGGCCGTCAGGTGCGATTGCGCCGACTTGATGGCCGCCAGCTCGGCCACGTACGCAGCGGAGGTTTCGGCAGCTGGAGCGGTCACAGAGAATTGTGTGGGGCCGCTCAGCACGATCATGCTCCAGCCGCCGGCACCACTGTCGGTGCTCGCCGCCACCAGCGGCGGCAGGACATCGGTAGGCGAGATGGGATTGTCGCAGCTGGCCGCGCAGAGCGCCGCGCCGGCGACGATGGTCGCGAGGGTGGCCTGACGCCGCATCGATTGCACGAGGGACCTCGTCGCTAAAAGAGGAACGGGTGAAAGAGGCCGACGCTGAGCGCGGTGGACTGCCCGACGTTGCGCCCGCTCAGGACGCGGCTCACGCCGACGCGCACGTCCAGCGCCGGCCGGCCCAGGGTGTACTGGACCGCGCCCCCGACGCGCACGAAATCCATGCGGTTCGCGACGAACGGCATGTCCTGCCGGCGAATGTCGGCCCCGCCGAGGGTGCGCTGCTGCGTGAGCGAGAGCGGCACGGTCAGGCGGCCGTGGCTGTATCCGGCGGTGAGGGTGTAATCGAAGACCTTCGGCATGGCCACTTCGTCGGTCAGGTAGAGCTGCCCGTTCGTGAAGTAGGCGGGCCGGTCGAGCCGCACGTTCGAGCGCCAGGTGTACGCGGTCGAGCCGTTGAGGAACCACCCCCCGTTGGCCTGGAAGTTCAGCGTGAACCGTCCGGAGAACCAACGGCTGTCGAGGCCGATCGAGAGCGGCAGGAAGTCGGGGGTGTAGTTGCTCGCCGGGATGCAGGCCGCGCCGGCGACGATCGCGCGCAGCGTTCCCCGGTTGGTGAAGGGCGTGGTCAGGAGCCGGTACTTCGCCGCCAGCACGAAATCTTGCAACCCGGCCATGCCGTGCAGCGGGCCGGCGCTGGCGTGGGTCCAGACGTAGGGGAGCGAGGCGAGGACGGTGAGGCGGTCCGTCACCCCGAACCCCGCCACCCAGGTAGCGCTCTGCGTGGAGACCGTGCCGATGTTGCCGTTGGCGCGCTTCAGGGTCCCTTCCCAATACTGCGACCAGCCCTCGTGCGCGTAGACGACGCCGGTGGCGAGCGCCCGGCGCGGCAGCAATGCACCATCGTCGATGGTTTGCGCGTGCAGCGTCGCCGGGGCGATCAACAGCAAGAGCACGGGGGAAATCCGCATCATGTCCCTCAGAGTCAGAGCGAGAGGGATGATATACGCGTGCTCCCGACCGGCCGCTAGAGTACGCCCGTTCCCCTGTTGCTCCGACAGGAACGATACTCTATACTTCCCTGTCGATCCGACAGGAGCGGAGTTTGAAGAGCGTCGCGGACGTGATGCCGGGCACGCTGGACCTGCTCATCCTCAAAGCGCTGGCGCTCCGGCCCATGCACGGGTGGGGGATAACGGGCCGGATTCACGAGATGTCGCAGGGCACCTTCCAGATAGGCCAGGGCTCGTTGTATCCGGCCCTGCATCGCTGCGAGCGGCGTGGGTGGGTGACGTCGTACTGGCGGGCCACGGAGAACAATCGCATTGCGAGGTACTACGATCTCACGGCAATAGGAAAGCGGGCGATCGCGCGTGAGATCGCCCGCTGGCGTCGCTTCGCCGGGGCAGTGGATCTGGTACTAGGGGGCTAGGGGGGGGAGCCGGTTATTTCACGAGGATCCGGCTCTGATTGGCGAGGATCTTCTTCTGGTTTTTGATGATCGCTTGCTGGTTTCGGATGATCTTGGTCTCGTTATCGAGAATACGCAGCAGCCGGCGCTGGTTGTAGAGAATCCGCTTCTGGTTCGCGATGATCCGCTCTTGATTCTTGCGTGACGCTGCGGCCATGAGTGGATGCTCCGTGGTGAGGCGGGGGTACGCACATCGGGCCGGCGGAGATGATAGTGGCACTCCCAACCGTCGGCAATCCTGCCTCCTGGCGCGGTATATTTGGTCTCATGGACCGCGACCTGAAGCAGATGCAGGATCCTTTGGGACTCCTGCGCCTCGGCTACGCGGATTCGCTCCTCCCGATCGCGGCGCGCCACTGGCACGACGGCGCGTTCGAAGAACGCACCGAGCAGGTCGTCGAAGAAACACCGGTCGTCATCGTCTACAACAACATCCCGCACGTCGTCATGATGGCCACGCCGCGCGATCTCGAGGATTTCGCGGTGGGGTTCAGCGTGACCGAAGAGCTGGTGCGGTCGGCTGCCGATATCGAGCGCATCGACATCGTGAAGTACAGTCAGGGAATCGAGCTGCAGGCCGCCGTCGCCGCGGACTGCGAAGCGGTCATCGCCACGCGCACGCGCCGGCTCACGGGCCGGACGGGGTGCGGCATCTGCGGTTCCGACAGCATCGAGGGCGTGCTCAAGACTCTGCACGCGGTCCCACAGGGCGTCGTGGTTCCCGCGTCCGCCATCGAGAAGGCCTTACAGTCGCTGGCCAATCACCAAGAGTTGAACGCTGTGGCCGGCGCGGTGCACGCTGCGGGATGGGCGTCGCTCGACGGGTCGATCGTCATCGCGCGCGAGGACGTCGGCCGCCACAATGCGCTCGACAAGCTGATCGGTGCCCTACTGCGGTCGGGAGTGAGACCGGAGGAAGGCTTTGTCGTCGTGACGAGCCGCGCGAGCTTCGAGATGGCCCAGAAAGCGACTGTGTTCGGGGCCCAGATCCTGGCGGCGATCTCGGGACCGACCGGCCTGGCGGTGCGGGTGGCGCAGCAGGCGGGCCTGACTCTGGTGGGATTCGCGCGCCGCGGACGGATGACGATGTACACGCACCCGCAGCGCGTCGCGGCCTAGTCGGTTCGCGGCTTCCGGTTCTGCACGTATTTCCAGCCGAAGCGTCCTTTGATACAGAGATTCCCGCTCGTCACGTCGTGGTCGAGCGGCGACGACACTTTGACGATCTCGTTGTCCTGCACGTGTAGATCGAGATTGCACCCCACGCCGCAGTAGGGACACACGGTCCGGGTCACGGTCTGCCGCGATTCGTCCCAGGTGCCGGCCTGCCGGTGGTCGTACTCCGACTTGAACATCAGGGCCCCCGTAGGGCACACCGCGATGCAGTTGCCGCAATAGACGCATGCCGAGTCGGGGAGCGGCACGACGAACTCGGTCGCGATGCGCGCGTCGAACCCTCGTCCCGCCACTGCGATCGCGAACGTGTTCTGATGATCCGTGCCGCACGCCTCGACGCACTTGTAGCACAGGATGCACTTCCCGTAGTCGCGCAGGTACAGGTCGTTATCGATCTTGGGCGGTTGCGCCACGGTCGCGGCGTAGCGCGGATCGGGCGGCGTGTGATGCCCCGCGACGGCCGTGTCGCGCACGCCCTCTGTTGCCGGCGGAGCGGGGGGCCCGAAACGCTCCGGCCTGGCTTCATACTCGACAAGCCAATCGGCGACGTCTGGAGTCGTGGATAAGTCGACCGAAGAGGCCAGGAGCTCGAGCACCAGCTTGCGGCTGAGACGCACTCGCTCGGAGTTGGTCTTGATGACCATTCCCGCCGCGACTTTGCGCGAACAGGCGGGCACGAGCACGCGCGACCCCTCGAGCTCGACCACGCATACGCGGCACGCGTTCACGGGATGAAGCGTGTCGAGGAAGCAGAGCGTTGGGATCTCCTCGCCAAGCTGCCGGCAGGCATCGAGGATCGTCGTGCCTTCGGTGGCCTGCACCTTGCGGCCGTCGATCTGCATCTCGACCATCCGCTTCTTCGGCTGGAGCTGCACGAAGGTCGTCATGTCGCCGTGGCTCCGTCAAAGAGACGCAGGCGCGTGACAGCGGACTGAATCGCGCTGTAGGCCGTTTGGCCGAGGCCGCAGATCGATGCGTCCTTCATCGCCTGGCCGACTTCCTCGAGCAGTGCCATCTCGTCCTTCACCGTCCCAATCGTCTTCCGGGCTTGAATCCGGTGCAGCGCCTCTTCCTGGCGCACGGTGCCGACGCGGCAGGGGACACATTGCCCGCACGACTCGTCGCGGAAGAACGCGGCGATGCGGCGCAGGATGTCGGTCATGTCCACGCGATCGTCAAAGACCATGATGACGCCCGAGCCGAGTGTGGCCTTGGCCGCCTGGGCGCCTTCGAAGGTGAGGGGGATATCCAGTTCGTCGGGCCGGACGAACACGCCGGCCGTGCCCCCGAGCAAAATCGCGCGCAGCGGTCGCCCGCCCGCCACACCGCCCGCGAGGTCGAGCAGCTGGCGCAGCGTGGCGCCGAACGGCACTTCGTACACGCCAGGTTTCGTCACACATCCCGAAAGACAGAAGAGCCGTGGGCCGGTGGAGCCCGCGGTGCCGATCGCGGCGTAGGCGGGCCCACCGATTCGCAGGATTTCGAGGACGTTGACCAGCGTCTCGACGTTGTTGATCACCGTCGGCTTGCCGAACAGACCGGACTCGACGGGGAAGGGCGGTTTGTTCCGCGGCTCGCCGCGAAAGCCTTCGATCGAGTTGAAGACCGCCGTCTCCTCGCCGCAGATGTAGGCGCCGCCGCCGCGGCGGATTTCGATGTCGAACGTGAAGTCGCGTCCCAGTACGCGCTCACCCAGGAAGCCTCGGGCGCGGGCGGCATCAATTGCGTGCGCCAGCCGCTCGAAGGCCTGCGGATACTCGCCCCGGATATAGATGAAGCCGCGCTCGCACCCCGTCGCGTACGCCGCGACAGTCATGGCCTCCACCAATCCGAACGGGTCTTCCTCCATGAGTACGCGGTCTTTGAACGTGCCCGGCTCCGATTCGTCGGCGTTGCAGACGAGGTAGTGCGGGCGGACCGCCTGCTTCGCGACCGCGTCCCACTTCCGCCCCGTCGGGAACGCCGCGCCGCCCCGTCCCATCAGCTTGGCGTCGGCGACCTCGCGGATCACGGCCTCCGGCCCGATTTCAAGCGCGCGCCGCAGCGCCGCGTATCCCCCCCCCCGGGCCCGATAGTCATCGAGACTGGTGGGATCGACGACGCCGACTCGGGCGAGTAAGCGCAGCCCGGCGTCGCCCTTCTGTGGCACGGCGAGTCGCTTCCCATCCGGCGCGGCGTCGCTCTTCAGGAGATCCTTAGCCCTTGCCACCGTCAGGTTGCCAACGAGCCGCTCAGCGGGCTTCGGCCCCGCGACGGTGACGAGCGCCGCCGGCGCCTGGTCGCAAAGGCCGAGGCAAGGACTGCGCAACCACAGCGGCTCGCCGTGTCCCGCAGGACCGACCTTCTTCTCGAGCTCGGCGCACAACTCCGCCGCGCCTTTGCAGCGGCACGCGATGTCGTCGCAAACGTGGAGTACGCGCTTGGGGCGCGGGGTGGTGGAGAGCAGGGCGTAGAACGTCGCTACGCCGTACGCCTCGGCGGGCGGCACGGTGAGGCGCGCGCAGATGTAGGTGAGCGCACCCTCGCTGATCCAGCCCACCCGAGCCTGCACCGCTTGCAGCGCCGGAAGCAGCAGGTGGCGGTGCGAGCGCGCGGCGTGCCCGCCGGCCGCCGTGTGGTCGTGGCGCGCCTGCGCCGCGCCGAGGAGGGCGTCGATCACGTCGCGCTCCTCGGGGCTGGGCTCGACCTTCGAGAGATGCAGGTCCACGCGCTAGCGCTCGACGCGCACGGCGCACGCTTTGAACTCGGCGGTGCCGGACTTGGGATCGGTGTAGTCGACGGTGAGGACGTTGGTCCGCACCTCATCCTGGAAATGCAGCGTCATGAAGACGAGCCCCGCCCGTAATCCGGGATCCACGTGCACCGGCGCGGTCACGTTGCCGCGGCGCGATGTGATACGGACGACGTCGCCCTCGGTGAGGCCGAGCCGCGCGACGTCCTCGGGCGACATGTCCAACGTCTCGGGCCGCCGCAGCGGCGACGTGTAGCCGCCGGTCTGCACGCCGGTGTTGTAGGAGTCGAGTCGCCGGCCGGTGGTGAGCTGGAACGGGTACTCGGCGTCGGGTCGCTCGAGCGGCGGGTCGTGCTCGACCACCGAAAAGGGCGCCGCGCGTCCGCCGCGGGGCTCCTGCCACAGCCGCGAATGCAGGAACAACTCTCCCGGATGTTGTTCGTCGTAGCAGGGCCACTGCAGGCCGCCGCTCGCCTCGAGACGCGCGTAGGTCATCCCTGTGAAGATCGGGGCGAGTGCGCGTACCTCGTTCCACACGGCTTCCGCTGTGGGGTAGCCCCAATCGCACCCGAGGCGGCGCGCGATCTCGCTGATGATCCACATGTCGTCGCGCGCGCCATCCGGCGGCTCAAGCGCCTTGCGCAGGCGCTGCACGCGGCGCTCGCTGTTCGTGACCGTGCCTTCCGACTCGCACCAGCTCACGGAGGCCGGCAGCACCACATGGGCCAGCTCGGCCGTGCGCGTGAGGAAGATGTCCTGCACGACCAGCGTATCGAGCCCCTCGAGCAGGCGTTGCGCGCGGTGCTGGTCGGCTTCGGCCTGCGCGGGGTTCTCGCCGATCGCGTAGATGCCGTGCAGCTCACCGTGCTCCATCGCGTGGAACATGTCCGTCAGGTTCTTGCCGTATTTCGGCTGGAGCGTCACGCCCCAGGCCGTTTCGAATTTCCGCTTCACGTCGGGATCGGTGGTCCAATCCTGGAAGCCCACCAGGCGATTGGGGATCGCGCCCATGTCGCCGCCACCCTGCACGTTGTTCTGGCCGCGCAGCGGATTCACGCCCGAGCCGTACTTGCCGACGTGGCCCGTCAGGAGCGCGAGGTTGATCAGCGCCAGCACGTTGTCGACGGCGTTGTGATGCTCGGTGATGCCGAGGGTCCAGCAGATGATCGCGCGATCGGCACGGGCGTACGTGTGCGCGGCGCGCCGAATGACTTCCGCCGGCACGCCGGTTTCCTGCTCGCCGACCTCCAGCGTGTACTTCTCGACGCAGGCGCGATAGGCCTCGAAGTCGCTCGTGGCGTGCTTGATGAAGGCGTCATTGGCGAGACCGGCGTGGATGATCTCCCGGGCCATGGCGTTCGCGAGGGCGATGTCGGACCCGACGTTGAGGCCGAGCCAATCGTCGGCCCATTGGGCGGACGCGGTGCGGCGCGGATCGACGACGA